>Ga0256842_1002440_pt1 | contig 13341 bp, 13 predicted proteins | sample 4559240metaG_FD_185973 | JGI IMG/M metagenome (GOLD analysis project Ga0256842, IMG submission 185973) | Hydrothermal vent microbial communities from Guaymas Basin, Mexico - 4559-240 | ecosystem: Environmental > Aquatic > Marine > Hydrothermal vents | place: Mexico: Guaymas Basin | collected...
GCGCAGTCTGGAAGCGCACCTGCCTTGGGAGCAGGGGGTCGCAGGTTCAAATCCTGTCTTCCCGATTAAAAAGGCCGACATACTAATTTGTCGGCCTTTTTTTGTTTATTTAATTGCAATTATTTAGGATTTGATTGTTGGAAAATTAAGCTGTTTTTTTAGCCTCAGTATAAGAATAAATTTCAATAGGATCAGGTTTTCCTTTTATCTGGTGTTTTCCCATATTCCTAAATTTTGATTTAAGTTTTCCATCTAGCTTATTATAAACTTCTTTTGAGATTGAAATTTCAGTGTTTAGTTTTCTGTTTATTTTTTCAAGCCTTTGGGCTATATTTACTGTATCTCCTAAAACAGTATATTCCAGTCGCTCATCAGATCCTACTAATCCTGAAACAATTGGGCCGAAATGAATACCAATTGCGTTAGTTATAGCGTGATTTTTCAGCACTAATTTTTTGTTTAATACCTGGCAGGTCTCTATCATTTCCAGTGCCGCCTGTATTGCAGAGTCTTGTGGATTGGTTGTTTTTTTTGGATGACCAAAGACAATTAGCATTCCATCTCCTAAGAATTTGTCTATATAACCCCCCCATTTATTTATCACTTCTACCATCTCTGTAAAATATTGGTTTAAAATTGCTATTACACTTGTAGGTGGGAGGTTTGAGCATAGAGTTGTAAAATTTCTTATATCACAGAAAACCACAACTGCTTCTGTAATAACGCCATTTACCCGTGGAGAATTTTTAATTAGACCCTTTACTATATCTGGATCCACCATTTTTCCTAAAAAAGACCGCAATATATTTTTTTCTTTTAATTCAGTAACCATCTTATTAAAATCTCTAAAAAGTTCTCCTATTTCATCGGTTCTCTCCAAATCAATATGTTTCAATTTCCCTTTTGATAACTCCCTAAAAGAATTCCTTAATAAATTGAGGGGTTGTATAAATTTTTCTCCAAAGTACAGGCTCAATAATATGCTTAAAATGATACTTATAAGTAAGGATATAATGCCTGCTTTTTTAATTAATTCCATTTTATTGTGGATTTTTTCCAAAGACATATCTGCACCAACTAGTCCAATCCTCTCTCCTTTTGAGTTGTAAATGGGACTATATCCTGACATAGTCCATCCTAATTCGTCTTTTACAGGCCCTTCATCTGTTGTTGGTTTTATAAAGCCTAATAGAAGTGATTTGGGAGGATTTTTATATTCATCTCCAATTGAGTATGGGATTTCATCCTCAGTGATTTTCCCATCGTGATTGTCATCGCTAGGAGGAGAATCTACTATAAAAGTTACTTTTGAACCCTCTAGTCTCATGGTATAGACATATAGAATTTCATCATTTGAATTTTCAATCTTTGAAATGATATCTTGTATTTTTTTGTATTCAGGAGTGTTCATATCCTGGGGTTTAGTTAATTTTTCCAATAAATCTCCAGGAATTATTTTTGATGCTATCTGGGAAATTGCTAATAATTCTTTTTTTATAGTCCTGTACAAGGCCTCTTTTGATTGGATATAAAAATATGAACCAGTGGCACCTGTTATAAAAAAGTTTATTATCAAGAGTCCTAAGAAGATTTTGTATTTAAATTTCATCTATGGACTTTGAGTCTTTAAAATTAATTTTCAACAACCTCAACAAAGATTTTTATCTTATCTCCTGGGTATATTCTAGAATTTTTCTTTAGATTGTTCCATGTCAGGAGTTGGTTTGTAGTAACTCCAAACTTTCTTGCTATTCCCCAGAGATTATCACCTTTTTTAACCCGATATAGTATTTTTTTGAGAGCCCTTTGAGCATTTTTTAAGGATTTATAATCTGTAATGGGAATATAGAGTTTCATTCCAGGTCTTATTGTAGACCTCTTATTGAGCTTATTTGCAACAAGTATTGTCTTTAAGGACACTTTAAATCTTTTGGCTATACTCCATAGGGTGTCTCCAGGTTTTACTTCATAATTTCCTCTTTTATTTGTCCAGCTCCTACGTTTAGTTAGAGATATATTATTCCTATTTGTCTTTTTAAAAGCAAGGTAGAATCTTTTGGACTTGGGAATCAATATAGACCTTCCTGGCCTTAATAAATTTTTGTTAGTCCTGTTTATTCTTTTTAAAATCTTTATAGGTACGCCAAAACGTCTTGAGAGCCTCCACCATGAATCCCCTCTTTTTATTTTATACCTATAAAGCCCCCCATAGGGACGAATAATCTTTGTTTTTATAAGATTTTTGGCCCTTGCTTCCAACGGCTTTGGTACGTAAATTATTGATACTACTCCTGGTGGGGTTACATATCGTCTGAAATGGGGATTCCATTTTCTGAATCTTTTCCACGACACTCCCAGCTTTCTAGCAAAGGTGTATAAGTCTGTTCCCTCTCTAACAAACACCCTTGCTGGAAGTTTTTTATTGTCAACATATAGGGGCTCAAACCCGAGTTTATCTAAGTTTCTAACAATTTTCAGTATAGCCATAAACTTAGGAACATACATTCGGGTCTCTAAACGGAGATATCGTGGTTTTGCAATGTGGAAGAAGTTGTCTTTTTTGCTCCTTTTTAATGCCTTTGAGATTTTGCCCTCACCTGCATTGTAAGCAGCTAATGCCAGATACCAATCTCCAAACATTTTATATAGATCTGAGAGGTATCTTGCAGCAGCTATAGTTGACCTAAAAGGATCCAGACGCTCGTCTATCCACCAGTTTACTGTTAAGCCATATTTTCTAGCCGTGGCTGGCATAAATTGCCATATACCTGCAGCTCCTGCTCTAGAATATGCCCTTGGATTAAAACCACTTTCTCCAAAAGGAAGGAAGGCAAGATCATCAGGGATGTTGTATTCTCTAAAAATTTTTAAAATATAGGGCAGATATATTTCAGCCCTTTTTAGCCACCTTTCAAAGGTTCTTCTTTTCATACTAGTATAGTATGTGTAATATTTTTTTGTATATTTAGTCTCCCTGATTTTTAAGACAAAATTAAAATATTTTGCTTTTGAACTAGTTGACAACACATTCTTTTCTTTTGGAATAGAGGTCAATTTGTTCAACTTCTTTTGAGTTTTTTCCAGCTGTTCTATCTCTTTGGGGGATATTGTAACTTCTTTTTCAAGGGGTTCAGGGCTGTCTTCAGCCTCTTTTAAGCTCTGGTTAATTTTTTTATCTATGATATTGGGAGATTTTAGTTGAGTTTCTGATGAATTATCTATATCTTCAATGTCTGATGTGGTTTGGTTACCTATAGTGGCGCTTGGTCTCTTACCTATAGGGTAAAAAGAACAAGCACCAAGGGAATATATGGTCACTACCACTAAAATTATGAACCTAAACATTATTATACTCCTTTTAAATAAAGTATGAGCACCAATATTATTTTTGGTAAGCGTATTGTGCTGGATATGTTGAATAAGTCTCCTTCTAAAATTGAAATAGTGTGGATCCAAAAAAATCGGTCTAAAAATATTAATGAAATATTAAAGAGTTGTCAAAATAATAAAATCAGGTATCAATTTGTCCCAAAAGAAAAACTTGATAAGATTTGTGGTGAAAGGCATCAGGGAATTGCAGCAAAGATTTTTTTACCTGGATTTGTTGATGAATATGAGCTTATTTCCATGCTGAATAGTTCCAAGCTTCCATTGATATTGGCATTGGATCAGGTACAGGATCAGGGAAATATTGGGGCACTTGCTCGGACCCTATATGGTTTGGGTGGCTCAGGAATTGTAATTACAAAATTTAGATCTGCCCAATTGGGTGAGCGTGCCATTAAATCGTCTTCAGGTGCACTTTTGCATCTTCCTGTGGCAAGGACCCAAAATCTCAAATCTTTTCTAAAATTTTGTGCTGATAAAGGCATTTTTACCTATTTTACTGGGACAAATGATTATTGTGAGAATGTATATTCTTTAGATCTGAATTTTCCAGCAGTATTAGTTTTGGGAAACGAAGAAAAAGGTGTGAGAAAAACAGTTAGGGATAAATGTCAGATGGGACTAAAAATACCAATGTTAAGGGATTTTGACTCCCTTAACGTAGCTCAGGCAGGGGCTATTCTAATGGGTGAGTTTTTACGCACCTGGCTTAAAAAAATAGTTTAGCCAACTATATTCGGTATATTTTCAATAAGTTGTCTGGTGAAGGTCATCATCTTATCCATGAGCCAGGGAAAAGACACAAGAAGCGCCAAAAATATTGCCAAAATTTTTGGAATAAATGACAAAGTCATCTCCTGGATCTGCGTAGCTGCCTGAATAATGCTTATAATAACACCAACTATTAATCCAATTCCAAGCATTGGCATAGATAAAAGCAAAGTAAGTTCAATTGCATTTTTTGCAAAACCAACAACAAAATCTGGAGTCATTGTCTTTTCTCCTTATTTGAAGCTCTTTACTAAACTCCCTATTAAAAGTCCCCAACCATCAACTAGGACAAATAAAAGGATCTTAAAAGGTAGAGAAATCATCACTGGTGGTAGCATCATCATTCCCATGGATAACAAGATGCTTGATACAACCATGTCGATTATTAAAAATGGAATATAAATCAAAAAACCAATCTCAAATGCTGTTTTTAATTCACTTATCATAAATGCAGGAATGAGAATAAGGGTGGGGACATCATCTTTGTTTTTAGGTCTTTTTATTTTTGCAACTGATACAAAGAGGGATATATCTTTTTCCCTGGTATTTTTAAATAAAAATTTCCTTATGGGCTTTTCTGCCCTGATTAATGCCTCTTTAAATCCAATTTCTTCGTTTAAATATGGTTGAAGGGCATTTTTATTTATGGCGTTCCCTACAGGATACATAATCACAAAGGTCATAAAAATGGCCAGGCTAATAAGTACCTGATTGGGGGGCATTTGTTGAATTCCCATTGCATGTCTTAGAAAAGAAAATACTATAACAATCCTTGTAAATGACGTAACTGTCAAAATTATGGCAGGAGCCAATGAAAGTACTGTTAGTAAAAATAGAATTTCTAAAAGTACTGAGACCTTCTCAGGTTCATGGAGATTGTCGGGAAGTTGTAATTTTAGTATTGGCGTAGGGTCTTGTGCCCCCCATAATGGAGATGCGAAAAATAATACACTAGCTAGAATTAAGAGAATTATTGTTGATTTTTTCTGTAAACACACTCTCAAAGTCCTGGGCATGGTTTAAGTCCACCTCTTTTAATAGACTGATATTTGACTCAGTGACTCCAATTATTAGCAAGCTATTCAAAAAACGCACCACTAGGATTGATTTTTTAGGCCCAAGGCTTAAGCTTCCCAGGACTTTGAGTTGGTTTTGCTTGAAATTACTCAATCCAGGAGGGGTAAATTTTTTTATGGCAAATAAGATCCCCATTAAAATTGCCAGTAATATTAAAAGGAGACCAATTACTTTGAGATATATAAGCAAGGGGAATTTATCCAAGTTGTTTAACCCTCTCCATGGGGCTGATAATATCTGTTAGTCTCACCCCATATTTTTCGTTAATTACCACTGCCTCACCCCTGGCAACCAATTTACCGTTGACCAAAATTTCTAGAGGCTCTCCTGCGAGTTTATCAAGTTCTATAACTGATCCCTGTCCCAGTTGTAGCAGGTCGTTAATAAGAAGTTTGCTCCTTCCAAGCTCTGCAGAAACGTTAAGGGGAATATCCAGTATAAATTCAATATCCCTTTTTTCGCCTGTTGGTTCTGATACTTCCGAACTTATGTCTTTAAACTTTACATCTTGTGCCTGAAAGGACTTTTTCTTTTTTTCTTTTTCCTGTTTTAATGTTCCTTCCTCTTCTTCAGCCAGTGCCTTGGCCCACTCTTCAGCGAGTTTGTCCTGGTCTATTTCCTCACCCTTTGTTTCAGATTTTGTCTCTTCTTTGTTTTCTGATTCGTCCATTACTCCTTCTTCAGCCAATGCCTTGGCCCATTCCTCTGCCAATTTTTCTTGATCTACTTGATTTTTATCCGCCATATGAGACTCCTTAATTTATGCTAGTTTTTGTGAAATTTTTGCATTTAATAATTGATAATTCTCGATTTCTTTAGATATTAAGAGGGCCTTATTTCCCTTATATGTACCTGGTTTTCCCATGAATTTTGGGACCCCTTCCACTTCAGCTATAAGCTCATCATCTACGTAAGTATCAAGCAGCAGGATGTCTCCCACTTTTAGGTTCAGAAGTTGTCTGGGGGTTATCTGGGTAAATCCCAGGTTTACTACCACTTCCACTGGAGTTTCCAACAATCTTTCTCTAATTCTTATTATCCACGTTTGGTCAACTTCCAGTCTTTCAGACTGATATGAAGCATAGAGTTTTGATCTAATAGGTTCTATTGTCGCATAAGGCAGACCTATAGTTAGATTTCCAATTGCGTTTTCAAGTTCTGCTTCAAATGAAGACACAACAATTACATCTCCAGGAGGAATAATTGATGCAAACTGTGGATTTATCTCTGTTCGTTGAAATTCAATTTGAACTTCATGTACTGGTTGCCATGAAGACTCCATTTCTTTTAATGCTACTTCCACTACCTTATGGATTACTGCCTGTTCTATTGGGGTAAAATCTCTACCTTCAACCTTAGGTTGAGAGCCTGATCCTCCAAAGAAATTTTCAATTAGGGCAAAGACCAATCTGGAATCAATTATTAGAAGGGCACTTCCCCTTAAGGGATTCATTTTAAATATATTTATAGAAGTAGGAACAGGTAAGGACCGCATGAATTCACCGAACTTTATCATGTCAACAGAAGTTGGATTAACATCTAGCCTTTTTCTCATAATTGTTGCGATACTGTTTGAAAATTGCCTGGCAAATCGGTCGTTAATTATTTCTAATACAGGCATACGACCGCGAATTATGCGGTCCTGATTTGTTAAATCAAAGGGCACAACATCACTTTCTTCAGTAACCTCGACTTCTGGTTCTCCTTCTTCCCCTTGAAGTCCCCTTAGTAATGCGTCAACTTCTTCTTGGTTTAAAATTTTACTCATATGTTATCCAGGGATTTTGTGATATGTTAATAACTATCGTTGTTTATTTTTTAACACTTTTTAATTTATATATAATTTTAGCCATAAAAGCTCAAAAGTCAATTTATTGAATCAAAAATTCAGTAAAGTAAACCTTGGTAACTATTGGTTTTTCAAAGATTTGATTAAGTCTTTGAGCAATCTCCATTTTAAGTGCGTATTTTTTTTCAAGGGAGTTAAGATCATCAAAGCTCTTGGATGAAAGAAGCATAATTAAAGTATCCTTAATCATAGGCATTTTTTCTTCTACAAGTTTACCAGGATCCTTTCCCTTTACCTCAATCTCAATACTTACCTTTAAATATCTTTTACCTAGTGGATCGGCTAAATTTACTATAATAGTTGGGAGTTGAACCAGAGATGTTTGCAATTGTGGTGGCTGTTCTTCTGTTTGTTCTCCCTTGTTTTTTTTGTCCTTTTTCTTTTCTTCTTTTTTGGTATCTTTTTCTTTTGGGGCCTCTGTTGTTTTTTTATTGGTTGCAAAGAACTTTTTATAGGCAAAATAACCTCCTCCACCCAGCAGTCCCAGGGCCACCAATAGGATGATTATTAACTTTAACTTACTCTTTTTTTTTGGTTCTTCTTGTGTTTTGTCCTGTTCTTTTTTTTCTTTGGCCATTTATATCTCCTATTTTATAGGTAAGTTTTGGAATGTGGTCTATTTTTTATTAAAATTTCAACTCGTCTATTCTTTGCCCTGTTTGTATTAGATGTATTGGGAACCAGTGGCCTGTCTGGTCCATATGCAGATATTGAGAAAAAAGATGGATTCATTTTTTTATTTAAAAAAAATTGCAATACAGAAATAGCCCTTAAATAAGATATCTCAAAATTCCTTTTCCTACTTCCTGTATCGTCAGTATGCCCAGAAATATTAACAGGTGCATTCATAAGTTGGATTAAATAGCTCACTTGTTCTAGAATTTGTTTTGCATAAGGTGTGAGTTTAGTGGATCCACTTTGAAAAACAATCTTATCACTTAACACAATGACAACTCCTTCTGGTCTGTTTAAGATTTCTATGTTTTTTAGTAAAGTACTTTTGTTTATATAGTTAGGCATAATCTCGTCTGGAAAAAGAAGGTCCTTGATTCTGTCTGGCTTTTCCAGAATATCCCAAGGGTTTTCCAGCATCTCCCTGGCAACAGAGATCCTTGTTGGGATCCTTCCTGCATCTGTTGACATTAAAAAGGCGACTTTTCCGCCAAAACCCTGAAATGCGATCTTTATAACTTCTTTATCCAGAGTGGACATACTGAGCAACAAAACAAAAAAGGTAAGTAGTAGGGTCATCATGTCTGAAAAAGTAACCAGCCATGCCTGGGAATCTCCTTTTTTACTCTCTTTTTTCTCTCTTTTTGCCATAATAAATATGTTAGCGTTATCTTACATGCTTATGGTTTATTTAAATTAAATTCAAAACCCTTATATTTTAAAACTTCTTTTACTTTTTTAAGTTGTTTTAATTGTTTAAATTCTCTCATCTTATTTGGATTATGGAGTATATAGCTCCTTTTATCTAATATAAAATCTACCCGTCTATTTTTTTTTCTACCCAATGCTGTTTCATTTGAGTATAAGGGATGATATTTACCGTATGCTTCAATTATTAATTTGTCTTTAGGTACACCAGCTTGAATTAGATAATTATAAACCCTTATACATCTTTTAATAGATAATATCCATGATGGATCTACTGCTAATTTTTTATTGTTGATTTGGGAAACTCTTTCTTCAGCTTCAAACAAAGATGTGTGTCCTGCAACAAGGACAGGGTATTTTACTTTTTTTAAAACTGGTGCGATTTTTTTTAATATAATCTCACCCTCAGAAGTTAAGTCTGCCTTCCCTTTTTTAAATAGTAGTTCTGCATTTACTGAAAATATCTGGATAAATTTATTTTCTCTGAAATCTAGATCTTCTGAAAAATCTTCCCATATGAGGTTTTTGAGTGGTTCTAGATCTTCTGTTTCCATTACCCCTGGTTCTAACAACTTAACATCCTTTGCCATATTTTTACCAATAATACTCATATTTTCTCTACCTACACCAAAGGAACTACTCAAAGAACCAATGGCTAGATGCTTTTTTTTAATATCCTGCAAAGAAGCCATGCTAAGTAAGAGAACAAAAAAGGTAAGAAGCAAGGTCATAACGTCAGAAAAAGTAACCAGCCATTCAGGGGTTTCTTCACCGCCACCGCCGCCATTGGATTTTTTCTTTTTTTTGGCCATTTTATTATTCCTGGGATTTTCTTTCCTTTGGCGGAATAAAGCTATTTAATTTCTCTTCTATTATCCTGGGATTTTCTCCCTTTGATATAGATATAATCCCTTCTAAGATAAGTTCTCTTAGGAGCACTTCTTCTTTATGCCTTGCGCGAAGTTTTCCTGCCATGGGATTAAATACTAAATTGGCCAGAACAGCTCCGTAAAATGTGGTAATTAATGCAACAGCCATGGCTGGACCAATGGTACTTGGATCACTCATTGTTTGAAGCATCTGGATAAGTCCTATAACTGTGCCTATCATCCCCATGGCTGGCGCAAAGGCACCCATTGTGGACACAACTTCTGCCCCTAACTCGTGCCTCTCATCAAGGTAAGCTATCTCTGTCTCCAACACTTCCCTGATCACATCAGGTTCCATTCCATCCACTGTGAGTTGCAAGCCCTTTCTCATATAATCATCATCTATTTCCTTTAAAACTGGCTCTAAGGATAAGATCCCTTCTTTTCTTGCCTTTTGAGCGTATTCTAGAAATCTCTCAATCATTGCTGATGGGGATTCCGCTTTATATAAAAAAGTGTTTTTTATAATACCAATAACACCTATGACGTTTTTAAGGGGATAATTAACAAGGGTAGCGCCAATAGTCCCTCCAAAAACAATTAAGGCAGAGGGAAAATTAATAAAAACACCTGGACTGCCTCCCATTACTAATGATGCTATAACAAGTCCAAAGGCAATTACAATTCCTAGAACCGTTGCCAGATCCATGTAAACCCCTCTAAAACCAAGTTGTCAAAATTGTTTTCACGAAGTTAAGTTGATTTATAACATCTTTATTAATATTTCCTTGGTCCAAAGATATTGGTCCCGATCCTCACCAAAGTGGCACCTTCTAGTATTGCCTCTTTAAAATCAGAACTCATCCCCATTGAAAGATGGGGAAGTTTTATGCCTAATTTTTGTTCAAGTTGTTCCTTTAGTTTTCTTAGTTTATTAAAATATGGCCTTACTTTTTCAGGATTTTCAAAATAAGGAGGCATGCACATAAGACCAGTGATGTTTAATCTTTTTGTATTATTTAATAGCTCAGTTATAAAAGTTTCAGCCTCTTGTATCAAGATTCCACCTTTTGTTTCCTCTTTGGCAACATTTATCTGGATGAGGATCTTTTGTGATGTGTCTGTTTTTTGACACCTTTTGTCAAGTTCTTTAGCGAATTTTATAGAGTCCACTGAATGTACCATAATAAATTTTCCAGGAATATACTTTGCCTTGTTGGATTGGCACCTTCCAATAAAATGGAATCTAAGGTCAGGACTATTTAACTCCTCTATTTTTTCCAGGGCCTCTTGAATATAATTTTCGCCAAAATCAATTTGTCCAAGTTCCCTTGCCCACTTTATATATTGAGTGGGCTGATGTTTTGACACTGCAACTATAGTTATATCTTCTGCTTTTCTTCCAGCCTTTTGGGCAGCTATCTCCACCTCTTCCCTAACCCTTTTTAAATTTTCTGCCAATTTTTCCTTGTTCACCTTAAAATCCCTCCGAATAAAGATATGAAATAAATCTCTCGTCTTCATTCCATTTTTCTCTTACTTTTACCCAGAGCTGGAGATACACTTTAGAGTCCAATATAGCCTCTAGCTCCTGTCTTGCAAGGGTACCTATCTCCTTAAGCATACTTCCTCTGTGGCCTATGACAATTTGTTTATGGTTCTTTTTGGCCACATAAATTACTGCATGGATTTTGATTAGATTTTTTTCTTCATCCTCATCCCAATGTTCAATTTCCACTGCCACGGAATAGGGAAGTTCTTTTTCCAGCTTTAAAAACAGTTTTTCCCTTATAATCTCAGCTGCCATAAATCTTAAAGGCACTGATGATATCTGGTCTTCTGGAAAAAGTGGGGGACCCACAGGTAAGTGCTTTTTTATCTCTTCTAAAAGTTCAAAACAACCTTCCCCTGTTAGGGCAGAAATCAGAAATATCTCCACCCCTTCAAAGTGTTTTGACATAAAATCTATTATGGGCAAAAATTTATTTTTGTTTTTAACTTTGTCTATTTTGTTAATTGCAATAATTGTTTTTTCAAGTTGATTTTTAATGGGACTAATCAAAGGTGAGATTTCCTTTTCCAATAGAGATAATTTGTCCACATACCTGGCCCCATCTATCATAAGAACCACCACGTCTGTTCCCGTTATTGCCTGCCATGCGGTTTCAACTAAAAATCTATTTAAGGTTTGGTTTGATTTATGGATACCTGGAGTATCTAAAAACACGATTTGACAATCGTCTCTTTGAAGTATTCCATTTATTCTGTTTCTGGTGGTCTGAGGTTTTGGTGTTACAATAGAAACCTTTTGACCTAAATAAGAATTTAAGAGAGTGGATTTTCCTGCATTGGGGGGTCCGATCAGCGCAACAATTCCACATCTAAATTCCTTTTGTTCAATGTCTTTACTCATAGTTTATTTCTCCTTAATAAATTTAAAATGCAAATTTTATGACAGAACATTCCACATATAGTGTTTTTTGAAAATTATACTAAAAAATAGTGTAATTTTTTTATTAAAAATAGGGAGAAAAACATTAAAATGCTTTTCCCATAGTTTAATACAGACCCAAAGAAATTTTACTTGCGCAAAATTTTGACTGCATGTATAGCATCCCTTATTATGAAAAAGGATTTAATCATTGTTGAGTCACCTGCCAAGGTCAAAACCATAAAAAAAATTTTAGGCAATAAATACCTGGTAGAGGCTACCATAGGTCATATAAGGGATCTCCCCACCAATGTTTTAGGGGTGGATGAAAAAAATAATTTTAAGCCAACCTATGTGATCCTCCCAGGAAAAGAACCTCTGGTTAAGAAGTTACAACAAAGTGCAAAAAAAGCCAACCTTGTATTACTGGCCCCAGACCCAGATAGGGAAGGTGAAGCAATTGCATGGCATGTTGCTGAATTAATTAAGGATGTTAATCCAAATTTTAAACGAATTCAATTTAATGAAATAACTGCAACTGCAATTAAGGGTGCTTTAAACAATTTAAGGGACTTAGATGAAGATCTATTTAATTCCCAGCAGGCCAGGAGGATTTTAGATAGATTAGTTGGTTACAAGATCTCTCCAATACTCTGGAAAAAGGTAAAAAGGGGTATATCAGCAGGTAGGGTGCAGTCTGTTGCACTTAGGTTAATTGTTGACAGGGAAAGGGAAAGACAGGCATTTGTCCCCAAGGAATACTGGGTTTTTAAAGCCCATCTTGAGACCAAAAAACGCGATATTCTTATTGCTGAACTCTGGAAAATAGACAATAAAAAGGCCAATGTTCCCAATGAAAAAAAGGCACTGGAGTTAGAGAAATTACTTAAAACCAGTAAGTTTGAGGTGGTAGAGGTAAAGGAAAAGCAAAGGTCAAGGTCCCCAAAGCCTCCTTTTATCACTTCAACTTTGCAGCAGGAATGTAATACACGGCTTGGTTATTCAACAAAAAGGGTCATGAGTATTGCCCAGAACCTCTATGAAGGAATGGATTTGGGAGAGCTTGGTGTAAGGGCACTTATCACCTATATGAGAACAGATTCTGTGAGGGTAGCAAAGGAGGCTCAACTTCAGGCAAAAGATTGGATAGGCAAAAATTTTGGTAAAGAATATTTGCCCCCCAGGATCAGGAATTACAAGACAAAGTCTTCATCACAAGATGCCCATGAGGCAATTAGACCAGTGGATGTTGCTATTACCCCTGAAATGATAAAAAATAGCGTATCTAAAGACCATTACATGGTGTATAAACTAATATGGGAGAGGTTTGTTGCCTCGCAAATGGCAAGTGCAAGGATACTGGATACTGAAATTTCAATAAAGGCGCAAAATACCCTGTGGAGGGCAAAGGGCGAGAGAATAGTTTTTGACGGATTTTTAAAGGTGTATTCCTATGGAATGAAAAAAGAGCTTATTTTACCAGAAGTAGAAAAAGGGGAAATTCTGCCTGTTAAAAAAATAGAAAAAGAACAAAAATTCACCTCCCCCCCATCCCGTTATACTGAGGCCTCGCTGGT
>Ga0256842_1002441_pt1 | contig 13339 bp, 11 predicted proteins | sample 4559240metaG_FD_185973 | JGI IMG/M metagenome (GOLD analysis project Ga0256842, IMG submission 185973) | Hydrothermal vent microbial communities from Guaymas Basin, Mexico - 4559-240 | ecosystem: Environmental > Aquatic > Marine > Hydrothermal vents | place: Mexico: Guaymas Basin | collected...
ATCCCTGTAGATGTGGTTATTATGGTCATCCTACCAAACCATGTCAATGCACTTATCAAGAAATTAAAAGATATAGAAATAAAATTTCAGGTCCTATTATTGACAGAATTGATATTCATTTAGAAATACCAGCAGTTGATTTTAAAGACCTTTTAAAAGAAAATCCTAAAAATTCTTCAATAAATTCTAAAGCTATTAGAGAAAAAGTTATAAAAGCACGAAAAATTCAAGAAAAAAGATATAATTCCCCTTTAAAAACAAACGCCAGGTTAAAACCTAAGGAAATTAAAAAATTTTGTGTCTTAGAACTAAAAGCTCAGGAATTTTTGGAAAAAGCTGCTGATAAATTTAGTTTTTCAGCCAGAGCCATCCATAAAATATTAAAGATTGCTCGTACTATTGCAGATTTAGAAGAATGTGAAATAATATTAAAACAACATCTTGCAGAAGCTATCCAATATAGAGTTTTGGAAAGGTCTTTATGGCAAAGTTAAGCTTTAATGATACAGTAAGACAATTATCTCAACCTTTACTTTTACCTATAGTAAAAGTATTAGCAAATTTGAAAATTCATCCTAATATTATAACTATTTTATGTTTTACAGGTTTTGTTATAAGTTCTTATTTTATAGCTTGTGGAAAGTTTTTAATTGCTGGTATTCTTCTTTTAATTTTTGCTCCTTTAGATGCAATTGATGGAGCTTTAGCACGCTTCTCAAACCAAGTTACTCATTTTGGAGCTTTTTTAGATTCTACCTTAGATAGATATGGAGAAATTTTTGTTTTCTTAGCTTTTACTTATTATTTTTTAATCAATAATTTATTTTATGGGGTTTTATTAAGTTTCTTAGGTATTACCGGCTCTCTAATGGTTAGTTATACCAGAGCAAGGGCAGAAGGAGCAGGCTTTGAATGTAAAATAGGATTTCTTACCAGATTTGAAAGATTGTTTCTTCTTATACTTGCTCTCTTGTTTGATTTTTGTACTCTTTTTTTAATTTTTATTTCTATTTTCACCCATTTTACAGCTTTACAAAGAATTTTATATGTATATAAACAATATAAACAAAAAAAGAGGTGATTTTATGTGTTTAGCCTACCCTTATAAAATTATAGAAATAAAAGATGAATGGACAGCTATAGCAGAAGTTCAAGGAGTAAAAACTGAAATAGCTTTACATTTGCTACCTGAACCTGTAAAAGAAGGTGATTGGGTTTTAGTTCATGTAGGTTTTGCTATTAAGAAATTAAATCCTGAAGAAGCTGAAGAAACTCTGAGGTATTGGGATGAAATACTCAAAAGAACTCAGCCAATTATGGAATAATTTTAAAGATCCCGAACGGGTTAAAAATTTAGTTCAAACTATAAAAAAAGAAATAGAAGATTATGGTAAATCTGTAAATATAATGGAATTTTGTGGCGGACATACTCATGTTATTTTAAGAAATGGTTTAGATGAACTTTTAAAGGGCTATATAAATTTTTTACATGGTCCAGGATGTCCTGTTTGTGTAACAGCTTTAGAACGTGTAGATATGGCTATTGAATTAGCCAAAACTCCAAATACTATTTTTTGTACTTATGGTGATTTAATGAGAGTTCCAGGATCTAATAAACTAAGTCTCTTAAAATTAAGAGCTGAAGGGTATAATATAAAACCTGTTTCTTCTTGTATGGAAACCTTAAAGTTAGCTTTAGAAAATCGAGATAAAAATATCATATTTTTTGCTATAGGATTTGAAACTACTGCTCCTCATACCGCAGTATTAATTAAACAGGCTTATGATTTGAAAATTAAAAATTTATGGATAATTTCTAATCATATTTTAGCTTTGGTTGTTTTAGATTTTCTTTTGCAAAGCAAAGAAAAACCTTCTATAGATGCTTTTATAGGTCCTGGCCATGTTAGCACTATTACAGGAAGTAAAGTTTATGAACCTATAGTTAAAAAATATGGGACTCCTATAGTAATAGCTGGTTTTGAACCCTTAGATTTATTACAGGCTATTTATATGATTGTTAAACAAATAAAAGAAAATAGATGTGAAGTAGAAATACAATATACCAGATCTGTAACTCAAGAAGGAAATATTAAAGCTAAGGAATTTTTAAATGAAGCTTTTGTCATTAGAGAAACTTTCCCCTGGAGGGGTTTAGGAGAAATACCCAATAGTGCTTATGCTATTTCTCCAAAATATGAATTTTTAGATGGAGAAAAGGCTTTTAAAGTGAATTTACATCCTCCTAAGGAAAATCCTGGATGTTTATGCGGAGAAGTTATAAAAGGTCTTAAAAAACCTACAGATTGTAAACTTTTTGGAAAAGTATGCAATCCACAAAACCCTATAGGTCCTTGTATGGTTTCTTCAGAAGGAGCTTGTTTAGCTTATTTTAAATATAGAAAGATCTAAGATCTAAAAAATAAAAAAGGCGGGGAATTCCCCGCCTTTTTTATTTTTTATAACACTTTCACTCTTTTAATTTCTTTACCTTTAGAATCTAAAACATGAACAGCACAGGCGATACAGGGATCAAAGGAATGAATAGTTCTTAATACTTCTAAAGGTTTTTCAGGATCAACTATAGGATTATCAATTAAACTTGCCTCATAAGGTCCTTTTTTTCCTTTTTCATCTCTTGGACTTACATTCCATGTAGAAGGAACTACACACTGATAATTTTTGATTTTTCCTCTTTCAATTACAACCCAATGAGAAAGAGTTCCTCTAGGAGCTTCATGGAAACCAAACCCTTTGATTTCTCTTCTTGGAAATTTTACCTCATTCCAGATCTCTAAATCTCCCTTAGCTATGTTCTTTTCTAATAGATCAAGATGTTTTAAAGTAAGATCAGCTAAAACTGCAGCTCTTATAGCTCTAGCTAAGTGTCTTCCCATAGTAGAATGCAGGTCATTAACAGTAAGATTAACTCCAAGTGTTTTGGCTTTTTCAATGGCGTAATTTACCCATTTCATAGTAGGTTCATGTTTAGAAGCAATTCCCATTAAAACCTGAGCTAATGGCCCAACTTGCATAGGTTCCCCTTTAAAACGAGGAGCTTTAGCCCAGCTATATTTTCCATTAGGATCAAAATCTGTATAATTAGGAATTGTTTCTCCTTGCCAAGGATGTCTTGGACCAGTATCTTTATACCATGAATGAGCCACTGTCTCAGTAATATTATCTCTGAAATAAGGATCATTAAAGCTCTTAATAGGATGATAAGTGGAAAGATCTCCATTAAAAATAGTTCCACCAGGAAGATCAAATTTGGTGCCTTTGGTATCAAGAGGTAAATCAGGAACAGCTAAGTAATTGGTAACACCTCTTCCAATTTTAAACCAGTCTTTATAAAGACATCCAATAGCAATTACATCATTGAGATATACTTTTTGAGTATACTCTTTTACTCTTAACAGTAATTCACGAATATAGTCAAGTCTCTCCATATTTAAAGTAGCTTCATTATCAGGATTAATGGCTAACCCAACACCACCTACTATTACAGTCTGAATATGAGGATTTTTACCACCCAAAATAGCAACTACTTTGTCTGCATTAAATTGATAATCAAGAGCTGTTAGATAATGAGCTACAGCTAATAAGTTGACTTCAGGAGGAAGTTTCATCTGAGGATGTCCCCAGTAACCATTGGTAAAAGGACCAATCTGCCCTCTCTCTACAAATTTCTGTAATTTTTCTTTTATACTTTTAAAATAGGTAACACTATTTCCTTCCCAATCAGATATAGTTTGAGCAAGTTCTGCAGTTTTTTTAGGATCAGCCTTTAAAGCAGAAATTATATCCACCCAGTCTAAAGCGGAGAGATGATAAAAATGAACCATATGGTCATGTATACCATGAGCACATAAAATAATATTCCTTACATATTGAGCATTAAGAGGAATTTCCATCCCAAGAGCATTTTCTACTGCTCTTACAGATGCTATAGCATGAACAGTAGTACAAACTCCACAAATTCTTTGAGTAAAAGCCCATGCATCTCTTGGATCTCTCCCTTTTAAAATAACTTCTATACCTCTCCACATTTGAGCAGAAGACCAGGCATTAACGACTTTGCCTCCTGCTACTTCTACATCTATTCTAAGGTGTCCTTCAATTCTTGTAAGCGGATCTATTGTTATCCTTTGAGCCATAATTTCCCCTCCTTTTTATATTTTTAAAATTTTATTATTTTTCTCCTTCTATATCCATAACCGGCTTATAAATAGGAAAAGCATTATCCCAAAAATTAGGTTCTGTACAACCTATACAAGGATGACCAGCACCGACTGGCCATACCCCTACATCACAAAATCTTTGAACAGGACAATTGGAGTAAGTAATTGGCCCTTTGCAACCAAGTTTATATAAACAATAACCCTTTTTATATCCTTCATCTCCGAATTTCTCGGCAAATCTTCCTTCATCAAAATGAGCTCTTCTTTCACAATGATTATGAATAAGTCTTCCATAAGCAAATTTTGGTCTTCTTAAATGATCAAGCTCAGGAAGTTTACCAAAAGTTAAAATATAACTTACTGTAGCAAGGAAATTGTAAGGATTAGGTGGACAACCTGGTATATTTATAAGCTTACTATTACCTATAACCTCTCCTGCTCCTACTGCACCAGTTGGATTTGGTTTAGCTGCCTGAACTCCACCAAATGCTGCACAAGTTCCAAAAGCAATTACTAATTTTGCATCCTTTGTAACTTCTTTTAAAATTTCAATAGCAGGTTTACCTCCTATCTTACAATAAATACCTCCATCCTTCGTAGAAACTGCTCCTTCTACTACACAGATATATTCACCTTTATAGGTCTTCATGGCTTCATGTAAAACTTCTTCAGCCTGCTTTCCTGCAGCTGGCATAAGAGTTTCATGGTACTCTAAATTAATAATATCCAAAAGAAATCTTGCTAAAGGTGGATGTGAAGCCCTTAAAAGAGATTCAGTACAACCAGTACATTCCATAAAATGAAGCCAAATAACAGTAGGTTTAGGCCCCTTCTTTAAAGCTGCTGAAACCTTATCTACCATAGAATATGGTAAACCCATACTTGCTGTTACAATAGTGCATATTTTAAGAAAATCTCTTCTACTTATTTCTCCAAATCTTAACATGTCAAACCTCCTTAAAGTAAAATTTAGTAATATTTATCTTATATCTTTTTGTGAAAAAAGGCAAGAATAATTTTTAATCAAAATTTAAAATTATTAAAAAGTTATTTATAAAAATTTGAACAATTTGAAATTATTTAAATTTATTTAAAATTAATTGTCAATTTTCTTTTTTATTAAACTTTTATATTTTTAAATTTCTTTAGAACTTAAACCAATAAAACCAAGATAAGTAATAAAAAATCGTTCAAACCACTCTTGATAAGTTCGTCTTTTATCTTTTATAAACCTATCTGCCCAGCTTTGAACATTTAGTTCTTCAGCTAAAGTGTAAAAAATATCTATACCTTTTTCTCCTTCCAGATGCTGAGGAATAGCTTTGGCTTTGATATTATAAAAAGCTATATTTTTGTAAACTTCTTTCATTTTTTCTTCAAAATCTTCAATTCCAATTAGTTTATAAATATTTTCCAAAAAATTTTCAGCCCAACCTCTATGAAATCTGCAAAAACCTGCATTAGAAATACCAAGCTCTTTTATAGCTCTTTCATATACTAACTTGGCAAACTCTTCTGGTGAGCCAAAAGCTAAAGAATATTCAGTCCAGTATTTTCCTGTAACAAAAATTGGAAGAACAAACCCAGGGGTCCAGTAAAAATTAGGTGTCATATATCCCTTTTCTCCATAAGGCTGATAAATAGCTATATCATAAAAAGAAAGTCCTATTTTTTCTATTCTTTCTTCATATTTTATATTCAATTTCTGAATAGCCTCTCTTAAACCTAATTCAGCTATAAGTTTTAAAACCTCGGTTTTCTTTTCTATTAGATTACTTAAAATTTCTAAAGCTATTTTTCCATTTATTTTCCATCTTTCAGGATTTAGAATGAAAGGATCCAAATTAGGTAAACATGTAATACCTACCTCCTCAGGTTTTAATAGGCCTTTATTTATTGCTTCTAAAATAAAGATAACAATATGACCTGCTCCTATAGCATCAATACCTGTTTTATCCATAAAATCAACTATGTGAGAAGCTATATCTAAATCAAAAACCCCTATTAACGGTCCTATACCATGAAAAGGTTCATAATCCACCTTTTTGGTATTCCATATTTTTTTACAAGCTACTGGACAAGGCTCCCCACAAGTTTTCCAAGCTTTGGATCTTTCGGAAGTTTTTTCTTTAAAAGGTTTCCAATAATTCTCAAGAATAAGTTCTGCTATTTTTTTTCTAAAATTCTTTTTCAAGTAAATGCTGTTATAACCAAAACTTAAAAGCCACTCTTTATAATGAGGGTAATTTGAACCAAAAGTTCCTCCTGTTCCTATTTTAGGATTAAATCTATATTTAACAGTAGCAGAATTAACTGCAGAAATAAAATCTCTTCCTGTAATACTTTTAAAGTATTTATTAAACTCTTTAATACTCAAAAATGTTTTAGGCAAATCAGGTTTTATATTTCCTCCTGCGATAATAGCCACTACATTGTGAGTTTGAGCTAAAACTGAACCAGCTCCTCCTCTCCCTGCAAAATCTTCACTTCCTATGATTAGTTCCTTTTTTGCAGGGTTAACATCTATAGAAACAAGTGCCCCTAATCTGGTTTGAAATGCCCCAGGTCCTACTACTATGGCTCTGGCATTATTTTCTAAAAAAAATTTGTTATATTCTTCAAGTAACCATAAAGTTAAAGCATAAGCTCCTGTCTCATTTTTATATTCTTTGAAAATTTGGTAAAGCTCTTCTTCCTCCAATTCTTTAAAATTAACTTCTGTTTTTTCTTTACCTTCAATAAAAATCAAAACAGGCTTAGGACTTTTACCTATAATAACAATTCCATTAATTCCAGATCCTATAAATTTATAACCCACACCTCCTACTTCAGAAACATGAAGACCATAGCTTTCTGGACTTTTAAATATTGCTACCATTCTATGAGTTCCAAATATTTTTCCCCCTGCAAAAGGCCCTGTTCCTAAAAATAAAGCATTCTTAGGATCTAAAATATCATATTTCCAAGATTCTAACTCCTCTAAATGAATTCTTACTCCTATATCTACTACCCCTAAATATGGAGGTATAGGATATTCTTTGATTTTCCAGTCTTTTTTTTCTACATCTATAAATAAAACTTTATAAGTAACCATAGACTTATTCTCCTTTTATTTTTTTAATTAACAACTTTTTTAAATTCTTCATAAGATAAAGGTCTTGATAGGAAAAAACCTTGTAAATAATCTATACCCAAGTTTTTTAATATTTCTATTTCATCTTTAGTTTTTACAAATTCCGCAATGGTTTTTAAACCAAGCTCCTTAGCTAAAAATACTATCCCTTTAATAACAGATTTATATTTAAAAGATTTATTTATTTGACTAATAAGAACTCCGTCAATCTTTAAAAAATCAGCTTTTATTTTAAGCAAAAAAGAAAAAGAAGCAAAACCTGCTCCAAAATCATCTATAGCCAGTTTTATTTTTTTATTTTTTAATTCTTCATCCAATAACTGAAAGGCATTTAAAAAATTAACTAAGGAATTTTCAGTAATTTCAATTACAGGAAAAAAATCAAACCTTTCAGCTAAGTTATTTAAATAATCAATATTTTCAAATAATGCCACAACCTTTTTCACTGACCTCACAGATTTATTTATAAACATATATTTATTTTTAAAAGCCTCTAAAAAATTTTTTTCTATAATTTTATTAAAAATAATTTCTTCCAAATTATCAACATATCCCATTTGTTCTGCAACTTCTATAAAAACTCCTGCATCAACTATTTCACCACTTTTTTCTAATATTCTTAACAAGATTTCTCCACCTATAATTTTTTCTGTGTTAGCATCAAAAATAGGTTGTATATAAGGAACAATTTTTCCTTCATTAATTCCATATTCTAATAATTCTTTTATTTTTTCAACATTTTTAACTTTTGTCTCACATTTAGGTTCAAACAATTTCCAGGTATTTTTCCCTTCTATTTTGGCAGATTTAAGAGCAATAGTAGCTGTTCTTAATAACTCCTCACCACTTTTCCCATTAAAAGGATATACAGATATCCCAAATGAAGCTGTTATTTTAATGGTCAAATGATTCAATTTGAATTCATATTTTTTAATATTTTCCAAAAATTCTTCTATAAAATTTAAAAATTTTAAATAGTCTATATCAAAAACAGCTAATATAAATTGATCATTACTTAGCCAACCCCATAAAATATCAAAATTTTCAAAGCTCTTTCTTAGATAATTAGCAAAATCTTTTAAAACAAGATCCCCTACTTCAAATCCATAATTAACATTAATTAAGAAAAAATCATTTATATCAAGGTAAATTAAGAATATATTTTCCCTTGAAAAACTATTAATATATTCATTTAAAGTTTTTAAAAATTCTTCTTTTTTTAAAAATTCTTCTATTTTATTCATTTTTTATTTTAAAAAATTTTTAAAAATTTAATTTTTAATAATTTTAATTTTAACATTGATATCAAGTTTTAGAACCTTTTGATTTATTGATACATGTTATTTTCCACATTTTTTTAAGTAAATTTGATTTTTTCCTATTTTTTTCACTTCATACATGGCATCATCTGCCCTTTTTATTAATGAATTTATATCATCTCCTATACAATATCCTGTAATTCCAAAACTTGCTGTAATTTTTTTAACACCAGGAATTTTCATTTCTTCTATTTTTTTCCTTAAATCTCCAGCTAAAAAGACCGCTTTTTCAGGAGGAGTATTGGGTAATAAAATAATAAATTCTTCTCCTCCCCAACGAGCTAAAATATCTGTCTTTCTAAGTCTATTTTTCAAGGTTTGAGCTACAGCCTTGAGAACTTTATCACCTACCATGTGACCATAAGTATCATTTATTTTTTTAAAGTCATCTAAATCAATTATAATTAAAGACAAAGGGATATTATACCTTTTAGCTCTTTCCATCTCAGTTTTTAATCTTTCTATAAAGTATCTTCTATTGTATATCTCTGTTAAAGGATCTGTTATAGATAAACTTTGAGTTTTAGCCCATTGTAAAATAAAAAATATAGTTATTATAAAAATTATTACCAAAAGAAGATAAGGAACCCCTATTATAAAATAAAGTTTTCTTTTTATATCATCAAAATATGAAAGAGGTACACCTGTATATAAAATCCCTATAATATTACCATTTTTGTCTTTAATTGGTCTATACGCTGTTATATATTTTTTACCTAAGATATCAGCTATACCGTAATAATCTTTCCCTTCTACCAAAACTCTTTTAGCTACGGGTTTGCTAACTCTTGTTCCTATAATTCTTTTTCCTGAACTATCTCTTATAGTAGTTGTAACTCTGGTATCATTTTGAAATATAGTTGCAGTATCCCCAGAAAGTTTTTCAAAAAGATCTATTATTTGATAATTATGATTTATTTGAATTCCATCTTTATAAAGTTTACCATCTCTAATCTCCCATTCTCCAGGATAATAAAGATCTATCAATTTTTCAAAAAAATTTAATTCATGATGAATATACAAAGTAGAAAGAGATAAAGCCTGATCATAAATGCATTTAGTAACAATAAATATAGTGGAAATTGAAATAGCTAAAGTTAAAAATATTGAAAAAATAAAAACCCTTGTTCTTGATTTTAAAATTTTTCTATTAATATAAAAAGCTATTTGATATTTCATTTTTAATTATTTTTGGTTTAATAAATTGTTATTTCAAAAAAAGAGATTTATAATTATAATACTATAAAAATTTTTTGAAATATTCAAACCTATATAAACAGTAAACAGTAAATAATTTTTATAATTTATAATTATGTTTAATAAAAAAGCTATTATCTACATTTTAATCCTTTTTATCATAAGCTTTTTAACAATTTCTATATATTCCTTTAATCCCTATGATCCTGGTATTGGAGTTTTTGGAGCAGAAGAAATAAAAAATTTAGGAGGTGTATTAGGGGCTTATTTATCTTCTTTAATATACTTTATTTTTGGGTTTTCCTCAGTTTTCATCCCTCCTTTTATGATTTTAGGTTTAATTTTATATCTTTTCGGAGTTTCTTTTAAAAGAATTTTTGGAAGTTTGTTTCTTATTCTAATCTGCTTTTCCCTTAGTTTAACCTATCTTTTTGGAATTCTTAGAATTAAAAATACCTATCTTTTTAACAAATATCCTCTTAATGGAGGATTAATAGGAGAATTATCCTCTTTTTTGATTTCTTTTATTGGAACTTTGGGATTTTTTCTTTTTATTATATTATTGTTTATTATTGCTGTTTTTATAGGGCTACGATTTCCTAAAAAAGTCTTTATTTTCAATTTTAAATCTTTTTTAAAAAAGATTTATTATTTTTTCTTTAAAAATAAAGATACAGTTTCTAAAAAATCTGATTTTCAAAAAGAATCCGATCTTGAAGAAAATAAATATAAAACAACTATAGAACAAAAAATTGAAAATAATCAGGAATCTGAAACAGAAGAAATACCAGAAGATCTTCCTAAGAAATTACCTCCTCCTTTGGAAATTCTGGAAGATCCTCCATCTTTTTCTTATAAAATCAAGCCTGAAGAATTAAAAGAAAGGGCTCTTCTTCTTGTTTCTAAATTGAAGGAATTTGGTATAGAGGGTGAAGTAGTGGGTATTTTCCCTGGACCTGTAATTACAGTTTTTGAATTCAAACCTGCTCCTGGAATAAAGATAAGTAAAATTCAAAGCTTGGTAGATGATCTTGCTTTAGGGCTTTCTGCTAAAAGTGTAAGAATTGTTGCTCCCATTCCAGGAAAAAGTGTTATTGGAATTGAAATATCCAATCCTCAAAGAGAATGGGTTTATTTAAAAGAAATTTTACAAAGCCCAGCTTTCCAAAAATCCAATTCTCCTTTAACTATAGCACTTGGTAAAGATATTTCTGGAAATCCAATAGTAACTGATTTAAGAAAAATGCCTCATCTCTTAATTGCAGGGAGCACAGGTTCAGGAAAAAGTATTTTTTTACACAGTGTAATTTTAAGTCTTATTTATAAAAGCACTCCAGAAGAAATTAGATTCTTAATGATAGATCCTAAAAGAATAGAACTTTCTGTATATGAAGATATTCCTTATTTACTTCATCCTGTAGTTTTAGAACCCAAACTGGCAACTAAAGCTTTAAGATGGTTAGTTAATGAAATGGAAAGAAGATATACAATTTTTGAAGAAGTAGGTGCCAGAAATTTAGAATCTTATAATGAAAATTTTGAGGAAAAAATGCCTTATATTGTAATGGTTATAGATGAACTGGCAGATTTGATGGTTGTATCTTCTAAAGAAGTAGAAACTCTGCTTACCAGACTTGCTCAAATGGCAAGAGCAGCAGGAATACATCTATTGGTTGCTACTCAAAGACCTTCTGTGGATGTAATTACAGGTCTTATAAAAGTAAATTTCCCTGCTCGTATATCTTTTCAGGTTACTTCTAAGGTTGATTCCAGAACTATACTTGATACTCAGGGTGCAGAAAGACTTCTTGGAGCAGGAGATATGCTTTTTATGCCACCGGGTTCCTCTTATTTAGAAAGAATTCATGGCCCTTATATTTCTGAAAAAGAAGTAAAAAAATTAGCAGAGTATTTAAAATCCTTAGGTAAGCCAAAATATTTAGCTAATATTGAGATTGAAGAAGAAAATGAAAATGTTAAAGGAACAGATATAGATGATCCGCTTTATGAGGAAGCTTTAAAGATTGCTTATCAATATGGAAAAATTTCTGTTTCCATGCTTCAAAGAAAATTAAAAATAGGTTATAATAGAGCAGCGAGGTTAGTAGAAAAAATGGAGGAGGAAGGAATTGTTGGTCCGAGTGATGGTGTTCGTCCTCGTCCTGTTTTGGGTCCTCGTAAACCCTTGTAAGTTACTTGCTCAAAATATTGAGCAAGTTTTAAATAAAATACAACACTTTTATGAAAATATTCAAACTATTCAAGCTGATTTTTTACAGGAAACATATTTCCCTGATAGAAATAAAGAAATACGAACAGGTAAACTTTGGATTAAAAAGCCTGGAAAATTTCGTTGGGAATACAAAAGCCCTGAAAAATTCTTAATAATTTCTGATGGAGATAATATATATATTTATTATCCTGAAGAAAAACAAGCCTTTGTATATCCCTCAGGAAAGGCGATCTCTTCTCGCTTAGCTCTTGGTTTTATGAGTGGAAGAGGAAATATTAAAGAAGACCTTAAATTAGAATCTTTTAAAGTTTTAAATAAAAATTTTTGGAAAGTCAGCTTTTTACCAGCCTACAAGGACCAAAGAATAGAAAAGATCTCTTTGGTTGTAAATCCAAATACAGGAGAAGTAAAAGAATTCACTTTCATTAATTCTACAGGAGAAAAGATAAGAATAATTTTTAATCAAATAAGATATAATGTTAATTTAGATAATAAGCTTTTTATATTGAACTTCTCTGAGAATATTCAAATCATAAATGGTTATTAGTCTTTTCAGTCTTTTTAAGTTTAAACCATACATAAAATCCTATCAAGAGGATACAAAAAATAACTATTCCATAAGAGCCTTTATGTATATATTTTTTCAACAAAATCTCATTTTTACCAAAAAAATAGCCACAAAAGGCTAAGAAACTGCACCAAAGAAAAGCTCCTAAGGTGGTATAAAGACAAAATAAAAATAATTCCATTCTGGCAAAACCTGCAGGAATAGAAATGACATGTCTTAATCCAGGAAGAAGTCTTCCAATAAATGTGCTGATATGTCCATGATTATCCCAAAATTTTTCCATTTTTTGGAAAGAATACTCTGTTAAAAGTACATACTTTCCATATTTTTTAATAAAATGTAAAAAAGCAGGTCTACCAAATTTTAAAGCTAAATAATAATTTATTAATGCTCCTACAAGACTACCTATTATTCCAGAGATTATCACTCCTGTTAAAGACATCTTTCCTTGATAAGCTAAATAGGCTGCAGGAGGGATTATCAATTCACTTGGAATAGGAACTAAAGTAGATTCTAAAAGCATAAGAAAAAAGATTCCTAAATAACTACTACTTTCAAAAAAAGATAATAAATAGTGAATAATTTGAAAAATTATTTCCATATACTTTAAAGGTATTATTCTTTAAATAAAGATGTTTTTCTATTTTACAAAGAAAAGTCAAAATAACAAGTTTAGAAAAAAATTGATTTTTATACAATATATTATGC
>Ga0256842_1002442_pt1 | contig 13336 bp, 15 predicted proteins | sample 4559240metaG_FD_185973 | JGI IMG/M metagenome (GOLD analysis project Ga0256842, IMG submission 185973) | Hydrothermal vent microbial communities from Guaymas Basin, Mexico - 4559-240 | ecosystem: Environmental > Aquatic > Marine > Hydrothermal vents | place: Mexico: Guaymas Basin | collected...
TAGAGATTCCTCTAAGTCTTTCTACAGCATTTTTAAAATGCTCTATTGTGTAATCTATCTCTTCATCAGTTGTAAAACGGCTAAGGCTTAAACGGATTCCTGTATGAGCTAACTCATTATCAGCACCAATAGCTAACATAACAGTATTTGCTTCCAAATCTTCACTAGCACAAGCTGAACCAGTAGATGCTCCAATAGAACCATTATTTAAATCCCAAAGCATACTCTCGCCCTCAACACCTCTGATTGAGATAAGAATCGTGTTTGGTGTACGATTTTTTCTATCACCAACTACAAAAGTTTCACTTAGACTTAAAATAGCATCTTCTAATCTATCTCTTTTAGCCGAAATAGTTGCCATTTTCTGATGTAAACCAGTCGTTGCTAACTCAATAGCTTCACCCATCCCAACAATATATGGAACATTTAGAGTACCAGAACGGCGACCACCCATATGCTCACCACCATGAAGCAATGGAGTAAGTGCTTGAGAATCTTTAATATATAAAGCACCAACCCCTTTTGGACCATGAAATTTATGAGCAGAAAATGAGATAAAATCTACATGTGTTGCTTGTAGATTTACTGGAATCTTACCAACTGCTTGAACAGCATCTGAATGAAAAAGCACACCTTTTTCTTTACAAATATCGCCAATCTCTCTAATAGGAAAAATAGCACCTGTCTCATTTGAAGCCCACATAATAGAAACTAAAGCAGTTTTATCAGTTATGAAACTCTTAACAGTATGTGCTTCAACAACACCCTGTTCATTTACTGGGAGATATGTAACTTTTACACCCTCCTCCTCTAGCCATTTACAAGTTGAAAGAATCGATGGATGTTCCACTTCACTTGTAATAATATGGTCTTTCTCACCATTTACAATATGGTCGTTAAATACTGATTTTAAAACCCAGTTATTTGATTCTGTTGCACAAGATGTAAAAACTACATCATCATTATCACTAGCATTAATCGCAGTATATACTTGGTCTATCGCTTTACTAAGTGCTGGATGTGAAGATGTACCAAATTTATGAAGTGAGTTAGGGTTACCATAAATCTCACTAAAAAATGGCATCATCACTTCAACAACTTTTGGATCACACATTGTTGTTGCATTGTTATCTAAATATACTTGCATTTTTTACCTTTTATAAATAATAAATATCATTATCTTTTAAACAAGACAATTTTTGTCTTGTTTTAATTTTCAACATAATAATAGCTTTGTTATTATGATATGCTTAAGCCAAACTGACTTTATCATTAGTTTAAGCTATAATTACATTTATAAGGAAAATATATGTGTAATTTCAATAAACAAACTGAACAAACAAAAGATATGATTCATCTTTTTATGACAAAAAGTGCTAATTCTATCGGTGGAATGAACTTCTTACTCGCTCTTATGGAATCTATGAAAAAACAAAAACCTAATGCTTTAATGTTTAAGGGATGTCAGATAGCATCTGAAAATACTATCATAAAATGGAATAAAGTTGTTTTCAAAGATAAACTGATGGTTTTAGAAGAGATTTTACTATCCCATAAAAGTGAAGAGAATCCTGATTTTAATATACTTGCAAATAAAAGTGATAAAAAAAGAAAAGCTATATTAAATATGGTGAGAACTCTTGCACCGATAGAGTTTATAGTTACTCCACAAAATCATAATGATGGTGCTGGATTTAATTTTAAAGTATTTGAAACTATCGAAGATAATTATGTAAAAATTAACCCTATTTTCGTAGCTATGTTTTTTTGTTCAACTGAATATATGAAAAAAGCTTTAAAACATACTATAAAGGATTAAAATGAGATTAATATCAACTATAACAGTACTTGCTCTTAGCTCTACTCTTGTATTTAGTTTTGATTTTGGTAGCTTAATAAACACTGCTGTTCAAACTGCTACTGAGCCAAGCCAAAAATCTTTAACTACTCAATCACTTAGTGAATCTACTGTTAGTAGAGGTTTAAAAGAGGCTCTAAAAGTTGGTGTTAATTATGGAATCAAAGAGTTAAGCAAAGATAATGGTTATCTTAATAATTCAGAAGTAAAAATTCCACTTCCTGAAAATTTATCAAAAGCCGAATCACTTATTAGAAGTGCTGGTGGAGATAAAATTGCTGATGATTTGATTCTATCTATGAATGATGCAGCAACAAAAGCAGCACCAAAAACAGCTGATATTTTTATGCAAAGTATTAGTGATATGTCAATGGAAGATGCTAAGAAAATTTTAGCTGGAGATAAAGATTCTGCTACTAACTATTTTAGAAAAAATGCTAGTGGTGACTTAAAAAAGATGATTACCCCAATTATTCAAGAGAGTATGAAAGATTGTAATGTTGCTACTTACTATGATAGTTTTAACACTTACTATCAACAATATGGAAAAGATATAGTAAATAACAGTTCAATTATGAGTATGGCTAAAAGTTTTGGAGTAGATTCGTACCTACCAAGTGCATCTGATGAAAAACTAGCTGATTATATTACTCAAAAAGCAATTGATGGTTTATTTAAGATGATTGCCACTAAAGAGAGTGAGATTAGAGAGAATCCTGTTGCTCAAACAACATCTTTATTAAAACAAGTTTTTGGAAATTAACTAGCTATAAAAAATAATTAAAATTAAGTTAAGTATAAATATATTATATGTAAATTCGATGAGATTTAGGCTCAAAAATTGCTTAAGTTAGTGCCATTCATCACATGGGTGTAATTTCAATTTACAATTTTTAATTACGAGAAAACTTACTAAACAAAGACAAAGATATTATTAACATAGAAACACCACCAATAAGATAAAGAGCATACAGCATATCACTATACTCTTTTGAAAGTATAACTTTGAAAACAAAAATCAACGCTTCAATCGATAGTGCTATTATAATTGAAATTAAAAATCCAATAAATACTTTTTTATTATTCTCTTTTTTTGCTTCATGATTATAAATCACTTCATGTTCCAATAAATTCTTACCTAAATCAAAAATAGCTAATCCCAATGTAATAGAAACAATAGACTTAAATGTAGCCTCTATCAATGATGCATCATAATAAAGCAGATACGACCCAAAAGTCAAAATAGAATAAAGAATTAACATTAAAGATAATAGATAAAATCCATATCCTATAAGAGCATAAATAAATTTATTTATTTTTGTAAAAAATAGACTATGTGTAACATAACCCATCTCCTCCAATAAATTATTTAATTTAAAATCCATCACCAAATAGTTATCCTCTACCTGTTTAATTACAGTAATAATAGCATGACCTGTAGATACAGATATATATGGAGAACTAATATACTCTCCATCTTTTATAACTCTTTTTTCAAAAGTAGACGCTCTATCTACTGGTAAAGTTTCAGTTTTTTTCTTATCTCTTGTAATTTTTGCTTTGAATTGTTGATGATTTTTATCTGTTACAAAAAGTATTTCAAGTGATTTGAATATTTCAAAAAATTTGCCTAGATGTTCATCCACAATATTATTCGAGATATTATTCGAGATGTTTTCAAGTAAAAATTCTTCTATGTTCTTTTTGTTTTCTTTATAAATAGTGATAGTTTGTATCAAGATAATCTCCTTTAATCAAAATTTATCTTTAAGATATAGAGATAAGTCTTTGCCATTTATCTCTATAAATTAAATATTAAATAAATTCTACTTCTTAGGCATTATAATTGTAAAATAATCCCCCTCAACCTTATGCTCTATCTTATTTTGCTGAACATTTTTTGGAATAGTATATGAACTTGAAAATTGTTGAGAACTATAAAAATAACCATTTTCATTTTTTTCCTCTTTTTTCATATCCATCTTAACTGATACAATATTGTCTTTAACCATAAAATTTAAAGCATTTGTTTTAGCACCATTAAGTTTTATACGATAAATATATTTATCCTTTAACTCCTCATATAGTGGTTTTTTAACATATAATTGAGGATTTTTTGCTTTTTCCTCAAGCATATATTTATTTAATTCTTTTAATTTTTTTATACTTTTCTCATATTTTTCAATCAGATGTTTATTTTGTTCTATCTCCTGATTAATATCAACATTAAAAAGTGAAAAAGCTTCTAATGAAGCACCTAGCAATAAGCTAGATACTAATACTGGAATAATTTTTTTCATAATTACCTCTTATTTAATCGAAATTCTTTTTGCTTTAGATGATTCTACTCTATGTAACTCTATTGTCAATCTTCCATCTTTAAGTTCGGCATCTATTTTTTCACTATCTATATTATCTGGTAATGAATATCTTCTTTCTAACTTCCCAAATGAACTTTCACATAGATAGTAACTATCCTTTGTTAATTCATCTTTATAATGTCTGATAGCACTAACAATAAGTACACCATCTTCTATTTGCAAACTTACATCTTTTTTATCTACACCTGGTAAATCAACTTCAATACGAAATACACTATCTTCTTTTTTAGCTAAATTAGAAAAAGGTATATAAGAAGCTAGGTTATCAAAAGCTTCTGATGCTTTATTAACAACTAATTCTGCCCCTTTTTCTAACTCTGAACCTAACTCTTTTGCACCATTTTCTACTTTTGTACCAATCTCTTTTGCTTTTTGAATTACTTCCATAAAATTTTCCTTATTTAATCTCTATTTTTTTAACTTTATCAACTGCAACTGTTTTAAGCTTTGGAATAATAACTTCTAAAACTCCATTTTCAGATTCTGCATGGATATTTTCAATATCTATCTCGTTAGGAAGTGAAAATGAACGGGAGAATGTCCCAAAACTACTCTCTACTTTATAATAATCATCCTCTTTAACTTCATCTCTTACTTTTCTTTCACCTGAAACAAGTAGAGTGTTATCTTCTACTTTAATTTCAACATCTTCTTTTTTGATACCAGGAAGATCTACTTCAACATGATAAGCAAATTCACCCTCTCTAGTGTTAACTGTAGGGGAGAAATCATTTTTAAAAGTAGAATTATTCTCATCTTGAATTTCATCTAACATTGTATTTAGAAGGTTGAAACCTTTTCTAAATTCTTTCATTTGTCCGTATGGATTGTATCGACTAATTAACATAAATAATCCTTTGTCTTTTAAATTTTATTACTCTATTAGTATAAAATATACAATGCAAATTAATTCATATAACTTTTTCAAAATATTTATTTCCTTTTAAAATGTAACTTTATGCTACATTTTTTTCTTGAATATCAACCTTTACTCATTAGTTTTTAAACTATAAAAGCTATATTTTATTGAAAACTACGGAAAACACTTGAAAAGTCATATTTTAAAAACAACTATTCAAACTCCTAAAGTTAGAGGTTTTCATTTTGTATATAAGTTAAATAGCATTAATACTAAACCTAATAAGATAGTACCTTTACTTTCAATAATTGTCATTAATTTATTTTTATTTGTAATTTTAAGATATATATCTAATTAAAGTCCCCTAGAAACCCTAATATGCAATATAAGCATAGAGATTCCTAAACAAACACTCCCAAACAACATAAGCATAAAAGATTCTTTAAGCACCATACTTACATCTCCAGCTTTTAAAAATATATCTAAAAATCCATCTAACCCCCATGACATTGGTGAGAGTTGTGCGAACTCTTGCATAGTCTCTGGCATAATAAACTTTGGTACCATCACCCCACCTATTGCCCCTAAGAGTATATTTAAGATTCCACCTATGGTTGTTGCCTGTTCACTAGAAGTTGCACTCACAGCTATAAGATTCGATAAACCAATAGCTGAAAAACTTAGTGCCACAGAGATAAGAGTTATCGCCATAATAGAGCCATTTATCTCCAAAGCTGGGGTATTAAAAAGGGGAACTATAAAAACCCCAACCCCTATCATTATCCACACCTGTATCTGATTTACTAACAAATAAGGGATACTCTTTGAGATACTCATAGAAAATATAGAGATATTCATAGAGTTTAACCTTGCAAGAGTATTTTGTTTTCTCTCGTTTATATAGATAGTTGACATTGGAATTATCACAAAAAACATCCCGAAAACTATCCAAGTTGGTACACTCTGTTGTGTTGAATTTGGTATCGCTATATCTTTCTCATACGATACTACAAACATCTCGGAATCGTCACTTATAGAATCTAGTGCCTTTGATGTTTTTGGGGAGAACTGCTCTAAGTTTTCACTAATATTTTTTAACTCTAGATTCATAATCTTTTTTAATAGTTTAGCTTTAAACATCTCTATCATATCGCTCTTTAAAGACCCTTTTACAACTATCTTAATCTTTTGAGTAGAATCTTCTTTATAATTTTTAGGAATCTCCAAAACAAACTGAGTAGAATCATCGTTTAAAACTTCAAATCTATTATCAGATTCTAGACTAGAGATTAAATTTTTACTCTTTTCACTTTTATCAAGATTGTGAATCTTCATAGAAAAAACAACATTCTCATGGGCGAATTGATCCCTCATAGCAACAGACATTATCACAATAAATATCGCTGGCATAACAAACAAAGCTAAAAGGGCATGTTTATCTCTTAAAAGCAGTAAAAACTCTTTTTTTATCATTGCAAAAAACATCAGCTCGTTACCTCTAAAAAATATTTTTCTAAATTTGTTGCACCATATTTAATCTGCTTTAAGTAGATATTATTTATTTTTAGAAGTTCTAGAATCTTTATAAGTTTATCAGAAGTGGTTTGGATAATCGTAGAATCTTTTATATCAAGATTTAAAGTTTTTAATTTTTCACTATATATACACTCAACGAAAACAGAATCAGAAACTCTATTTGAAAGAAGATTCTCTAGTTTATCCTGTTTTATAACCTGACCCCTATCCACTATGGCAACTTCATCACAAATCTTCTCTATCTCATTCATATAGTGACTTGTATAAACCACAGTAGTTCCCAAATCTCTATAATTTTTTATAGAATCTAGAATCTCATTTCTACTCTTTGGGTCTATCCCAACTGTTGGCTCATCAAAATAAATAATTTTAGGGTTATTTAGTAAGCCTATTGCTATATTTAATCTTCTTTTTTGCCCACCTGAAAGTGTATAAGCACTTTGTGATAAAAGAGATTCTAGTGAGTTTACCTCTATCGCTTTTTCTATACTATTTTTGTTGGCTTTTTGAATCCTCGCAAAAAAATCAAGATTCTCTTTAACAGTTAGTTTTTCATAAAAAGCTAAATGTTGTGGGATGATGGAGCTTATATTTTTTATCTCTTTTTTATCTCTTTTTATATCTAAACCAAATATCTCTATCTCGCCAGAATCTACCTCTATCAAGCCATTTAAGATAGAAAGAAGAGTTGTTTTTCCAGCTCCATTTACACCTAAAAGTCCAAAAATAGAATCAGTATGAATCTCTAGTGAAAGATTATCTATCGCCTTTATATCACCATAAGATTTAGAGATATTTGAGACTTTTAGCATCAGCTTTTTCCTTTAAACTCAAGCATTTTTTTATAAACCTCTGCCTCATCTTCACTAATCTCTATAAGTTTGTTTGAGATAGATTCAAAATCTATCTCTTTTTTAGACTTTATAGACTTAGCTATCATCAGAGCAAATTCTCTCCACTTATCACCAACCTCTAACATCATTTTTGATGATTCTTCTAGTATTTTATCCCTATCAAAAATAATAGAAGATTCTTGTAAAAAAGAGGAATAAAGATAACGAAATCCTGCTCCACCTGTACCTATCTCCTCTTGCATCCTAACAATATGCCCTAAAAATAGTTTCGCATATCTTTTATCTTTAGATTTTAGTTTTAAAATTGCTTTTGCTAAAGCTCTCATCCCTTTTAATCCAGCGATAGGAACAGGTGTTTTCAACATAGATTTAGCTGTTTTTTTAACACTTTTTATGATGATAGGTTTTAGGTTTATATCAGTTGGAATCTTTACTGGGTAGTATAAAAGCCCCTTTGGTGCCATCACACCCTTAGTAAATCTCGCCTTACTTAGTGCATTGTCTTCACATCTCACACTATTCTCAAATACTGGGTCACTTATCAGGTATTCACTATCCTCTTTCCCAAAAATTAGAAGATTATGAGCATTAAAATGAAATCTCATCTCCTCAGGAAAATATGGAAGCCAATACACAGAGGTCTGTGCTCCAACTATTTTCCCCTCATCTAAAAGAGAATCTAGTCTCTCTTGCCCTTTTTGAACCTTAGAAAAAGTCTCTAATTTCATCTTAATTTTAAGATTCTTTTGAGTAGCTTTTACAATAGACTTTGGCATACTTCTATAAGCGATAAGAGGCATCCCACCAAGCTTTATAAAAGGGAGATATGCAAAAGTCAAAGCACCAGCAAGTCCAAAAACCATAGGCTCACTAATATCTAAACCATAATGCCTAAGCATAGATGATAATACCCCACTCTCACAATGAGCCGAGTGTTGGTGCTTAAAATTATTCATAATCTAACTCTTTTAATTTCATAGGTTCTATCCCCATAGCATCAGCATAAATTTTTAATCTTTTATCACTTATCTTTGCAAATATATCAGGCTTAAAATCACGGCGAATCGTCCATTTAAAAAATCCTGTCGATTCAGCTAAAAGCTGTAAATCCATTCTTACACTATACATATAAAAATACAAAGGGGACTTTTCACCTCTTTTCACCTCATCATAAGCCTCACAAGCACTGTTTTCTAAGTCTTGTATAGCCTGTTTAGTTACCGTCTCTTCCACACTCCAGCCACTAGAACTAACCCTTTTTACTGCCCCATCTTCATCTACTGCATATATCGCTTTTTTATTATTTGCAAGTGTTGAATTATCATCTTGAGGTACATTTTTTATATCCATTATCTCTTAATCCTAAATAATTAACTTCTTTTTACGATTCAATAAAACTAAACCACCTCAAGCAACATAAAAGCAGTTGAGAATCTTCCACTCTCTGGGATATAACATAATAGTTTTTCACCTCTATTCAATCTACCAGAATTAAACAGTTCATCTAACATTATATAGATAGATGCTGAACCTGTATTCCCTTTTGTAGATAGATTTGTAAACCATCTCTCTTGTGGTATATCACACTTTGCACTTTTCATCTTTTCATACACCTCATCTTTAAAGTAGTTAGATGAGTAGTGGGGAAGAAACCAAGTTATCTCGTCAGGGTTAAACATCTTTTTGGCTAACATCTCTCTTAAAGGCTTAGCTACGGTGTACTCAACTATATTTTTATTTAAAAGTTTTACATCTTGTTTAATAGAAAATATAGATTTATCTAACCACTCTTGAGGAACATACTCTCTATAACCCTTGAGTGAACCATCCTCTCTTTTATCCCCACCAGCATACATACAAGTATCTAACTCATTAGCATATGATAGAGAGAAAATTTTATCTATCCTTAGTGAGATTCCATCATCATTTGGTTTTGAACCAAGTGCTATTGCCCCTGCTCCATCACTTAACATCCATCTTAAAAAATCTTTCTCAAATGCAATCTCACCATTTTTTTCAAGCTCTTTTACTCTACTTTGAATCTCAGGTGTAAAGTTCTCTGCTCTCATAGTTGAAGACACATTCTCGCTCCCAGTTGCTATCGCTATCTCAGATTCTCCAGATTTCACAGACATATAAGCATACTTCAAAGCAGTTAAACCACTCAAACAAATCCCAGCAGTAGAGATAACCTCTAAAGGTTTTAGTCCAAGTTCTCCGTGAACCATTAAAGCGTGGTTTGGCATAAGCTGGTCGGGAAGAGTTGTTCCACAAGCCAAAACCTCAGCATCATCTATGTTAAAAGAATCATTATTCAATTTTTTAATCGCATTTGCAGTAAGTTGAGCATTTGTATGTGTTGGTTTTCTTGTTATTGGGTCTATGGCATAGAATCTTGTTCTTATCTTATTTGACCTTAGTATGATTCTCTTTGCACGAGATGGTTTATCACCTATTTGACCTAAAACATTTTCTATATTTTCATTATTTACTTCACTATTTGGTAAAAATGATGCGATTTTATTTATATATACTTCTCTCAAATTTTTTCCTTATCTGCCACTTGGCAATTCATAAAAATCTTGCATAGTTTTTAGTTTCTCTTTTTGAAATCTATTTAAAAGTTTTCTCGCCAATATGTTTATTGGGATTACTGTTACTATAAGAGCTAGTAAAAAAGTTACATAAATTGTGATAGTGATTTTTCTACCAAATGTATACTTTTTGCCCGATAATTTTATAAGTTTACTCCAGATTCTAAAACTTCTGTTAGCTATTTTTTCTGTTGCTATTAGTTTAGCTTCTACATTTACAGCACCCAAACCTTTTAACATCGCTTCATCTTTATTTTGTGCATCTGCTTTTAGTTTGGTATTTAGTCTCTCTCCAAATCGTGAGGCATTGCTTATATCACTCTCTAAGATTCCAGCTGGTGGGAAAAATGCAAATGAATTTTTCTTACCACTCAAAAGATATCTAGGAAGAGTTACTAAACTAAAAACACTTCCACCTTGATCTGTTAGAGCTACATGGTCTATTAACCTTGCATCTACATCTTTTAACATATCTTTTATCTTTTCTTGAGCTAAAACCCACATATCACGACAAGCTACAAGTGTTACAACTGGTTTATCCTTGAAGATTCTCTTCGCCTGAGGAGATTGCATAAAAGCAGTGATAGGAATCGATGGAGCCATATACCAAACAGTATAACCCAATATAATCAAATCATAATCATCTTCTAAATTTTCAAGCTCATCTATCTCACAACCATCCATAAAAACAGATTCTGGGAACTCATCAAAAAACTGATAAAAAGGCCAAGGGAAAGGGTATGGTGTTTTTGGTCTAATTGCTCTCATATCAACTTGAATCTCATCATCACCAAGTTTAGATATAAAACTATCTACAACCCTTTTAAGTTGCCCACTTTGTGAATAATAAACTACTAAAACTTTTTTCATATATCTCTCTATCTTTGTTGATAATAGATTATACATTATCTAAAGTTAATTTTAAATACTATTTTTGTATCATCTAAAAAATACTAAAAAGAAGGATGTATATATGAAAAAATTGATTAGTTTTATACTGCTATCAGGGTTTGTACTTTTAATGGTTGGGTGTGGTGGTGCACAGATAATAAATGTCGACAATAGTCACTATTTAGAAAGACCTCAAAAAATGAGTAAGGTTGAAAGAGCTATTAGAAGTGGTGCTACTAAAAAAGGTTGGAGAGTTAAAAAGATTAAAAATGGTCTTTTAGAAGCTTCTATAAATGTTAGAAATAGACATCAAGTTGTTGTAAATATACCTTACACTAAACAAGGTTACAAGATTAATTATAAAAGAAGTAATAACTTAAAATATGACCCATCAAAAAATACAATTCATAAAAATTATAACAAATGGATAGCATCTCTAGTTAATAATATTGACTATGAACTTGCAAACATTGGAATCGTATCTAACAATACAACGGTTTTTACTCCAAAAGTAACTAAAACTAAAAAAACAACTCCTAGATATACTAAGAGAAAAGATATATCTTTAGCTGGTAAAACTATATATATAAAAAGTATGGCTCCATATGCTAATAACTCTAGAATCGCTTCAAACATAAAAGCAGAGTGTACAATAAATAAACAACTAATAGATTTTATTGTTCAGTATAGTGCTGAAAATGGGATGAATGTAGTTGTAAAAAATAATATCTCACCTAAAGATATTGAGCTAAAGATTCAGATTGATGATGCTGTAAGTTTAGGTGGTGCGTGGAGAGGACATAACAAATATACAGTAATCTCTGGAAAAATTATTAAGGGTAAAAAAGTATACTACTCTTTTGATGCTGGTCGCCTATCTGGTGGTGGTTTTTGGGGTGGATATAAAAGTTCATGTTCAGTTCTAGGTAGAACAGTTGATACTCTTGGTAAAGATGTGGCTATATGGCTAACGAACCCTTATGATGGGGCAAAACTTGGCGATACTCAGTTAATTCATTAATTTGATGGCTAGAAACCTCGTGTATTCTAAACCCTTACAAGGTTTAGAATAAAAAGGTCTCTAGGTAATCTTTAGTTTTCTATCTCTTTCTCTAACTCATCTACTGTGTTGATTGATTTGATATTTGAAATTGTTCCATTTTTAATATAAACAACAATAATCTTCTCAATATTTTGATTTGCTCTATAAGAAGCTGCAATATTTTCATCATCTAAAACAAGAACAGTGTGTTTAAAATCTTTTAACCCTGGCATAATGAACATACTTCTAATAAGTGATGGTGCGGCACTTACATCTGCTACAAAAATAACTTTGTTATCTTCTAAATATGTAGCTTTTTTAGTTACAAAAAAATCATTACAAGTGTGAGCAGCATCTTTTGAAAAAGCAAAAATAACTTTTTTAGTTGTTGCATTTAGTGTGTGTGGTTTTTCGTGTTGGTCATTTAGGCTTAGATTAGTTAAACTTTTACCTATTACAAGCTTTGGTATTACTGGTTTGTCCATTGTATCTTTTGAATTACATCCTATAAAGATGATGGCAGTTAAGAAAAGTGCAGTTATTACTTTCATAAATCTCTCCGATTAAAATTTATGAAATAATACATAAGCTAAATTTCAATTATAAGATAAATAAAAGTTAATTATAAATATTAATAATTTTTAAAGGGCTATCTAACTAATTATCATATATAAAAGATTGGAAAATAACTCTCTACTACTAATTCATCGCAATAATAAGAGTACCTTTGGCAACAAGAACATTATCATCAAAAACTTCAAACTTCATATATCTCATATTTTCTAAATTATGTTCATTTACAACTTTCACTTCATAACTTGTTTTAGTTGGCTTAGTTAATAGTTTTACATTTTTCACACTAACTAAAAAAGCACCCTTAAAATCTTGTGAATCTCTAAATGCTCCACAGCTTTGTGCTGATGCTTCTACTAACATTGCTAAAGATGGAATCTCATCAAACTCCACAAGAACTCTTGCTTTGTTATCAACAATATTTAAAATATATTTTGCAAATTTTATAGGTGGGATATGAGGTAATTCTATCTCTTGCATATATTACTTTTGTTGTTCATTGATATATGCAGTAAGTGAAGCAGATGAAGCAAATATATTTTCTGCTTCAGCCATATTTGTTATCTTTACACCAAACTCTTTTTCTAAAACTAAAGTTAGCTCTATCGCATCAACAGAATCGAGACCTAAACCCTCATCTCCAAAAAGTGCCATATCATCCTCTATCTCATCTATTGTAATATCTTCTAAGTTTAATCCATCAATAATTGCTTGTTTTAGTTGTGTAATTTCTATCATATAATCTCCT
>Ga0256842_1002443_pt1 | contig 13334 bp, 8 predicted proteins | sample 4559240metaG_FD_185973 | JGI IMG/M metagenome (GOLD analysis project Ga0256842, IMG submission 185973) | Hydrothermal vent microbial communities from Guaymas Basin, Mexico - 4559-240 | ecosystem: Environmental > Aquatic > Marine > Hydrothermal vents | place: Mexico: Guaymas Basin | collected...
TTTTCCTTTTTTATCCGCATAGGAAGTTTCGCACTCTTCGTCGGATTCCAAAAACAAAACCTGTGCAATCCCTTCGTTTGCGTAAACCTTTACGGGAAGGGGGGTTGTGTTTGAAATTTCCACCGTCACGTACCCTTGCCAACAGTTACTCGACCAGCAGGCTTTGCCGTTTCTCCTCACGTACAGAGTGTGATTAGGGACAGTAACATCATATACATAGTCGTTATAGGGGACTTTGGAGAAAGAACTCTTGTAAATCTTAGGCGTAAGTTGCTTTTTTGCGATCCTGACTTTGAATATGTCGTAATTTGGTTTTATCCGCCTGCCTTTCAAATTTCCACTTTTGAATTTTTCTTTTGGCACCCTTCTTATAATTGCCGCCCAGCCGCATTTTAGTATTATTTCTTGCAGATCGTTTGCGAGTTTCTCGGATGTTGTTGTAAAAGTTAGGGTTTCTTCGTTCCCGTCTCCTAACATATACGCATCGAGAAAAATTTTCAGCTGCTCTTTCGGAAGGGATTTTATTTCTTTCGGAATAAATTTATTAGGTGCGTGTCCGAACTGTGTAAGGTAAAGGCATAACTGCTTGTTGTTGATTAGAAAGCCGGTACTTGTAATATTGTAATTGAAAGGCAATTTTTTGAGCCACTCTTCTATTATCTTTTTATTCTTGCCGAATGCGGCGATTTTTACGATATAGCCTTTTTTGGAAACATACGCACTTCCTTCGGCAATCCATATTCCGAAAAACCTGAGCCAATCGTTCATAAGGATTTTCATCGGTTTGGTCGTTTCATCCTTTATCTCTTTAAGGGCTTCTTTTCGGAGTGACCAGATGTAAGTTTTGTTTGCCCCCACTTTTCTTTTTTTGAATGCGACTTTTCTTTCTATAACACCTTCTTTGTACAAGTCGGATAATATTTTATAAAACTCTCTGTATTTAATTTCCGGGTTTGTTTTTTCGTATAATTCTCCCGAATCCGAAGATTTATTTTTTAAAGCATCTATTATCCTTTTTCTCGTTCTATAGTATACGGAGAACCGCAAACTCTTTACAACCTCAGGCAGAGTAAAGTATTTTTTTCTTTTACCTTTCCAAACTGCATCTCTTTTCAGTTCGTAATTATACTTTCCGTAAATTTCGTCCGCCCTTATGAACTCGAATTCGTCTTTATACCTGTTTTTGGCATATATCATATGAGAGGGCGTAACCAACAAGTCGATGTTTCTTCCCGTGATGCCAATAAGATTGCCGTTAAACGGAATCTTTTGCTTTGCGGAAATTTTTTGATATTCCAATTCCCCGTTTTTGTTAAGTGTTGCAACTATTTCGTCGTTTTTCAAATCTTCGAACTTTTTCCATCCGTCTTTTGTGAGAATCTCCGTTTCTTTGTCGTAACACGGCTCCAGAGGAGTTACGTTCACGATTATCCCCGCCCGCGCGTACGTGCTTTTTCCGAGAACAATGCAAAGGACATTGCGAGGAATCCTGAAATATTCGACACTTTTCCCAAGCGCAAAGGAGTTAGGCGGGATGATGCACTCTTTGCCTTTGAAACTTACGAAGCTTCGCTTTGAGAAATTTTTCGGATCCACGACAACGGAGTGCACGTTTGTGAAAATTTCGAACTCATCCGCAATGCGCATATCGTACCCGTAAGAGGAGACGCCAAAGGAGATAACCCCTTTGGAAACCTGTTTATCGGCAAAAGGCTCTATCATTCCCTCTTTTGCCATTTTTCTAATCCATTTATCGGATTTTATACTCATATCCCCATTATAATAAAAGATTTATCTAAAAAAAGCAAACATTTAAAAGGGATTAATCGTGCAGTCGATTTCTTCCGAAATTAGGTTTATAAGTGTTTCCTCCCGGACAAATTTGATTTCATAAAGGTTTATTATCTCCGATCTGTTGCTTTTCACGCATCTTTTTTTAACTTGTTCGTAGGTTTTTTTCGGATTAAGCGCTTTTTTCATTTTTTCCGTATCCGCATTTAGGAGAAGCGTTGCGTGGAAGAGAAACCCTCCGAATTTTTTCGCACCCGCAGAGCCGGAAACCTTTTTTCCATTTACAAACACGGAATTGTGTGTGTCGGTTTCCGCAGGGAAGCCTACTTTCAAAAGGGCGTTTCTTATTGCGTTCGAAAAGATTTGCATACACTCCGAGACGTACTTTGCGGGCATAAGATTTTCGGGAATGTAAATTGCGGTGTTGAGGTTTCCCAAGTCGTGAAAAACCGTGCCGCCCCCGCTTATCCTCTTTATTATCGGAATCCCGTTTTCCGCGCAAAACTCCTCGTCCGCTTCGAGTTCCGGGCATTGAAACCTACCCAAAATTACGGAATCGCTATTCTTGTAAAATCTTATTACGGGAGGAATAGCGCCTCCTCCTGCGAGTTTCAGCATATACTCGTCCGTTTCCGTGTTAAAGAAAGGGTCTGTGCTCTTGCTTATCACCATTTTGAAATTTTTCATCTATTGCATATTATAGTGAATTGGAAAGGGGTGCAAAATGAAAAGAGCGATAAAAGAAGAAATTGCCAATATGGGCAAGAGGCTTTACGAAAGAAGGCTCAACGGGGGATACGGAGGGAACATTTCCGTTAAGGACGATGACGTAATTTATATTACTCCGTCCGGCCTTCCCAAAGATATATTGCAGTATTCCGATATTATAGTGATGGATTTTAAGGGTAATGTGCTCGAAGGCACGGGCAAACCTTCGTCCGAAATGCTTTTCCACATTCTGATCTATAAAACGAGGGAAGACGTGAATGCGATAATCCACTCACATCCTCCGCTTGCGACCGGTTTTGCCATTGCCGGCAGGGAAATACCTCCGGGGATTCACGAAGAATCCACAATTGTGTTAGGCAAAGTTCCCGTGCTTCCTTACGAGGTAACTTCCTCAAAAGAACTCGCAAAAAATGTGAGCGATGCGTTGAGCAAATCCAATGCGGCGCTTCTTGCAAACCACGGAGCAATCACCGTGGGCGATACGCTTGAAACCGCATTCCGCAGAATGGAAGAGTTGGAAAACCTCTGCGAAATGATTCTCGTTGCGCAATCCATAGGCAAGGTGAATAAAATTCCTCAGGAAAAATTGGAAGCACTGCTCGAACTTATTCGTAAAAGAACAAAGAAAAGTTAATTTCCGGAAAATTTTTTCAACGTGAACAGAACCCCGTTTTCTTCTCTTTTCAACAGAAGATGCGGGGTTTTTGCGGATATCCAGTAATCGCGCTTCTTTTTTCCGAAATCCGCAACGAGGTGGACGGCGTCCTCTTTTTTGCCGTTTATTTCAATGGTCTCTTTTCCGAGGTTCTCGATGGTGCAGGGGACTTCGAGCGAGGTGTAAGGGAAGAAATCGTAAATATACGCCTTGGTGAAGTTAAAATCCGTTCCCTGCAAAACAAAGTGCAGAACGTCATCCGGATACATCGGCGTTTCGACGGGCAAATCAAAAGTTTTTGACTTTCCGTTCCGCACGATTGTTTCCGAGATGTTGTTTTTCGTAAAAATAATTTTTACGCGGGACGGGGCTTTGTTCACCGTGTATTCGGCTTCTATTTTTACGGGCAAAAGCGTTTTTTCGTCGAGATATACGGTTGCAAGAGAAATATCAGTGCGGACTTTCACCATTCCGTTTCTCGTTTCGAATGTAATCGTTTCTTCGCCTTTCTTCTTTCCGCCGTCGAATATCTCGTAAACAGCGGTTCCGTTGTTCGGGACTAACGCACCGCTTGTTTTAAGGGGAGGAAGCGTGCTTTGATGCTTGTTTCCGCAGCCCGATATCGCAAGCAAAATCGTTAAAAGCAAAAGTGCGCCGATCTTTTTCATTCTATCTTATTTTTAACGTATTTTCTCAGCGGGATTAAGAATACGGGGATTGTTGCGGCAAGAATAACAATATCCGTTGTAATGAGAAATCTTGGCTTCATTCTGCCGAGAATGATAAAAAATTCGAACGCCGAATGGATAAGCGAAACAAATATGTAATAAATAGGCGTTTTCCCTTTTTTAATCCCGTCCGCAAAAAGTGCGGTAAGCCCCATCTGAAATGCGATTACAATGAGCCATTCGATGATTTCCGTTATTACAAACTGCTTTGCAGGGACAATCATAATCATCGCTTCGACGAAGCCGAACCCCGCACCCGACGCAGCACCTATGAACATATTCCCTTTTTCAAATGCAGATGCGGGGATGATTTTAAAAATTTCCTGCAAAAACCCGGCGATGAGTGCAAGTAAGATAACGCCTAATATGTAATTTTCACCGGTGATGTATCCCCATTTGCCTATAAGCGTTTGTATGGGATTTTGTATGAGGTAAACAAATAAAAACATTAAAGCACCCACAAGGAATACGAATGCGGGTTTCCCTTTGAAGAGCCGTTCGCTGTCGAACAAACTCAGCAAAAACAATGTATATACCAGCAAAAAGCCAATAATTATAAGCCTTGTTATAGGATATGCCATATAAGTATTTTAATACTTTAACCGATTTTGGCAAACCCTTAAAATGGGATCTGCACATAACAAAAACAGTTTCCCTTATAAGCGGCAAGAGGAGCATTTCACACATCCTTTTTCGTCACTCTGCACTCCTTTCCTCGCCGAAGGCGAGCATTTATTTCAGAGTCTCATCTTTTCAAAAACGAGACCCTAAACAAAAACGCTTCAGGGTAACGGAACAAACAGGAGTCATTCCGGACTTGATCCGGAATCTCGTCTTTTCAATAGGAGTTTCGAGGGAAATGTGTTCCCTCGATTTAAGACCCTGAGTTACGACGTCTCAGGGTGATGAAAGTGGAGGGCACCTTAGGGTGACAAACGAAAAGTTGCCTGAACTTGTTTCAACGCCTCGTATTTTCGTCATTCCGGACTTGATCCGGAATCTCGTATTTCTCCTGAGATCCTGAACAAAAACGTTTCAGGGTGACGAGGTAGCAGTCACTCCGGATTCATTTCGGAGATTCCTTTTTACTTGAAATCGGGGTGCGTTTTTGACATATTATCCAAAGATTATGCCACATTTTTTGCATTTACTACTCTCTCGGAAAAATAACGGACTCGTATTCATCGCTTTTTGAGAATGTGTCTGCAACTCTGAATTTGTTGCCGTCAAATTCCAAAAGGTATCTGTCGGTTGCAATAAAAATATGCCCTTTCACATATACTCCCGTATCATATGCAAAATCTTCGCCTTTTACGAACGAGGAGGGAACTTTGACAAATTTTTTCTCTTTTGTTAAATAGATATAACTTTGCGGATTTCCGGAAAGTAAACTGGTTCTTCCGAGCAACGCAAACTCTTTGTTTTCAGGATTAATCGGTATAAATGATTCGAATCCGAATTCAATGTCGGGGTTATTCGAATATATAATCTCCTGGTCGCAGTTTTTAATAGAATTGCATATCTTAATTTTTTTCGGAAAGACGTATGCCGGTGTTATTTTGTCCGTGAGTTCATAGATAACTTTATGGACATAAGTCCCGGCAATCAAAGGAGCATCGTATCCGAATGCATAAACTTTTCCTTTGAAACGCACAATCGCACAATGATTTCCGTCAGGGGCAAGCGGAAAACGGTAGTGAACGATTTTGTCCGTTTTCATTTTTTCCGTATCAAAACTTACTAAATAAGTGTCGTTCTTGGAAATTTTTAATCCGAATATTTTATCTTTGTATTTATATATTTGGAATATAGGGTGTTTATCTTTATCTAAAATCTTACCGGTTAAGCGCATACCCTTATCGAAAACGAAAACTGTTCCGCCTACATCGACAATTATCCTTCCGCCGGTTTCCGTTACAAATTCGGAGCAATAGGATTCCATTCTCAATGTACGGGCTTTGTCTCCTTTCAGGAGAGTAATATACCCCGAAGTGTTTTCTCCGGGCATTGCAAATGCGGAAAATAAAAACTCATCGTTTTTCTTACAAAAGTCGGCCTTCCTGCGGATGGTTTCATAAAAGAAATTGCATATACTCTCCGCACTTTACCGTCTTTGCCTATTTCATAGAAAATGGTTTTGCTAAAGTGGTGAGAATGAAGTACCACACCGAAATCCGCGCTGAAATAACTCTCCGTCGGAGAGGAAGTAACAGGTTCTCTCCTTAGAAATGCAAAGATCCCGCCGCTGTGCCATTTCAGCCATATATACCCCGGAATCAAAGCGTATGAAACGACAATTGCAACCAAAACAATAACGAACGTTTTGCTAATCGAATACCATTTGCGGTTTTTCATGGTTTATCCTCATTTAATTTTCCAGGTCTTTTGTCCTGCTTATAAACGGTGCGTCAAAGTTGCCTCTGTACCTGTCAACGATTGTGAACTTTCCTTCGTCAAATCTCAAAAGATACTTGGAAGTCGCAATATACAAATGCCCTGTGCAGTAAACGCCGGGGTTGAAATCGAATATGTCTTTCTCGTAAAATTTCTTCGGTATTTCCGTAAATCTATTTGTGCGGCTGAAATAAAGGAAAAACTTGTCTCCGGATTGTCCGGTGATAATAAAGTCTTTTTTATCGGGATCAACCGGTATGAATTGGCAGGCACCGCCAAATTTGAATTTCTGAGACTCGTATTTTTTCAAACAGGAAGAGAAGTTTTTATCGGGTTTGGAATTATTAACCAAATAATATACGTAAGAAGATACGTAAACAGGTTTGGGAAGAGGGTCAAGCACGTAAATAACATCGTGCATACATTTATACGGAAGCCAATTTTCATCATCGTTACCCAATACGTAAATCTTTCCGTCGTATTTGATTATCTTTCCGTGATCACCGTCGGGCGCCAAAGGATAAGGGAAGCGTACTATTTTAACGGGGCTTAACGTTTCTGGATTTATCTCGACAAATATTCGGTAAAAATTTTTGTCGCCGTAATCCTTGTCGTTTCCCATAATCCACAAAGAATTTTTATATCTGTAAAGGTAAAATGCGACAAATTCTTCAGGGATGACCTTACTGAGATCCGATTTTTTCAAAAGGTTCATATTTTTGTCGAATGCATAAAGTTGTTTTTCGCAAGTTGTTAAAACAAAAAGTTTTTCGTTCAGGTAAACAATGTTTTCACTTGTGGAACAACCTATGTCTTTGCGATATACCTTTCCGTTTCTCAATACCGTTATATACGTAACACTCTTATGAAAAAGCGCGCTCCCGTGAGGGAAGTAAAACGTATCACCGACTTCCGTCGGTCTTTCTATTTCAGGGCCGCAGTGCTTAATTTCGTATACTCTTTTGACATCTCCGCTTTGCAATACTTTGTAAAATATTACCTTACCCAATGGAATACTTCCCCTATGAACAGGAGAAAGAAGAACCGTAAAGTCCGAGTCAAGATATGATACAGAGTGCGGGGCAACGGGGCGAACCAGAAATGCAAAGATCCCTCCGCTGTTCCATTTCAGCCATATATAGCCGGGGATCAAAGTGTATGAAACGACAATTACAATCAAAACAATAACGAATGTTTTACTAATCGAATACCATTTGCGGTTTTTCATAGTTTATCTCCTTATATATAAATAAACTCTGCTTTACCTGCCGGAGTATATACTCCGGCAGGTAAAGAGTAAGCAACAGCAACATTTTACCCTGAAGAAACAAGTTCAAGATGCGGCGATAGGTAAATTGAATCTGGGAGAACGCCTGTTTCTTCTATTGAAACCGCCCAAGGATGGGTTACGTAAAGCATAGGAATATCCAAATTGCTGTCCAAATTAACTCCGTAAGCCCAAAACCCTGCCCATACGTTTTGGCTGCAATAAGAACGGTTCGGGTCGTACTTGTTTGGGATAATCCAATTATAAGGTTTACCATAATACATATACACACTGGCGTTATATGCTCTCTGCGCCAAACTATAATCCGGATATCTTTGTACATATACATGCATGGAGTTTTTAATCCAGGAGTCATAGGCACCCCTCGGATTATTCGGATATCTATCTCTGCTGTCAATATTCCCGCCATTCGGCAATGCTTCATAAATGTTCAAATATCTAACTCCGTGACGATCTGATGTAAATACAATTTTCTTTATCCACCCATCGTGTGAGGTCCATATAGAGTAAAGGAACAAGTCCCCCCAATTGCTCAACACACTTGCAACATCATGCGGTTGCGCATACAAGAATGCTTCTTCACGAGACTGTGGTGTGGACGAGATTTTAACGTTCGCGTTAATACCGAGTTCTTTTGCCAATTTTGGATTGCTTGAGACAACTGCGTTCAGAGCTTTTTCCCTCGCTTTGTCGTAACTGCAGTGTTGATTTTTCATAAGGTCAAGCGTATCTTTTTTAATAACTGAATTTAGTTCTTCTTTGCATAACAATATCAATGCAGGGCTTTTCTTCCCGTAATAGCTTGTTTTCAATTTGTTGATCACAAAATTCATAAATTGTCTATCCGCCGAAGTCAAATTCTCTTTGCGAGAAAGTGTTATAAATTTCAAAAATTCTTCCTTTGTTACTTTAATTCTGGCATTCGGATAGCATTCTTTCGTAACTTTTATAAAGTAATTGTATGATGCCGGAGAATTGATATTTATCAATTCAACCATTTTGTTGATGTCATTTGACAAATCCTTCGCGGAACCGACTGGGAGCGGTGAATCCGAAGCAAAAATTACGGAATTGTCTGACAAAAAAAGAAGCGTGAAAATCAGTAAAACTATTACAGCGTGCCTAATCTTACTATTTGGTCCGGAGAATAAATTTTTTTTCATAATTTTTACTCCTTTCATACAAGATTTTAGAATCCTTTACAAACTTTGCAAATCATAATTAGATTTTTGCAAAGTTGAGACTTTCAAGTTCAGTGTGGGATTCCGCAGGGGAAACGGATTGATTCTTTTCAAAGGGGAGAAGAATTTCCGTTTCGGGGTTTTCCCGGATTAGAACCGGTTTCACGTATTTTGATTTTGTTCCTCACACATTCATATGCACCGCCTCCTTTTAGTACGGCTGAAAATATAGTCAGCCTTTTACAGTAAAAACACATTCTTTTTTCGCCACCTTCATTCAATTTAGTTTCCCCACCGTCAAAACCTTATTTACATCGTATGCCAAAAAACCTTTCAACAACTTCATTATATACTCTCTCTCTTGTCAAGTATTTTTTAATATTTTTACAAAAAGTTTTTAAAGCCGTTCTAAATCGCCTTAACATTATATCCATTCGTCATTTCGTTCACACAAATCAAAACAAAATACGGAAATTTTGCATATCCGTTCTTTGAGAAATTTCAGAACAAATGCAAAATAAACAATTTGAATAAGTTAGGTAATTTTTGGCAAAATATTTTTTCATTTTTCTTTTTAGCCTCCCAAAAATTTTTTAATAAACACCTGTAAGAAAATGCCGTTTCATTTTCTCATCTTCCAAAAATTTTTCCTTCTATAATTAATACAACTTGCAAAGGAAAAATTTTCCTCTCATATATATAGACAATTAACTCCCGGAAAATTTTCTGTTTCAGAGTCGCAATGTTGTCATTCCGGACTTGATCCGGAATCTCATTTTTTTCGCTTTTAGAATGCACTCTGACAAGGAGAATTAAAAACAAGACCCTGAATTAATACGTTTCAGGGTGACGAGGCAAGGGACATTTTAGGGTAACAAACAGGAAAATAGGAGTTTCGAGGGAAATGTATTCCCTCGACGTTCAGACCCTTCGCAAAATACGTTCAGGGTAACAAAAAGGGAACATCTCATGCTAATAAAAATAAACGTGCTTAACTTGATTATTTGTCAACTTAATTGTCAACCATATCAAATTTTAGTTATCAACTGAAAGTTTTATATAAATTTTTCTCTTATATGATTGATTTTACTATCTTACATTTACAGAAGTTAGACATTTATCAATAGTTATTGTCGTTGCCTTAAGATGCTACCATTACCGTTATTTTGTATGAAAGCTGCACATCGAATGGCAATTCGATGCTTTTATATGGTACGTGGTTTTTGGTAATTATATCACCAAATCTTCCTGTAAGATTTATATAACGACAGGTAAAAACCTTGAGATAGAGTCATTTGAACCGAAACAGGAAGGAATGTTTATAATCTGCAACCAAGTAGGGAAATGCTGAGATGAAGAAAGCACGGGAAATAATGACATTATGGGAATATCTTCGGGATAGAACCGGATACCAAACAAGAATAATTAAAACTCAAAATCCTTCTTCTATATAACTATGCCGTTCCCTTTTCTTTAATTGTTTTATCCGGTAATATATGGATTGCAAAGATATCTGGGGATGGCGGAAAGAGGAGGCCCACTTGGCGTAATGCGTCCCAAGGAAAAGAGCGCAAAAAACGCTCAGGGTGACATGGGCGGGGACACATCAGGGTGACAAGGGCGGGGACATCTCGGAGCGACAGAAAGGGGAACATTTTAGGGTGATGGAAAGATAATCCTTCCACCCTTCAGAGATTCAATATCAGAGTTGCAAGCATCTCCTTAATGGACACCCGAAATTTTATTTATTCCACATCTCTGTTGCAAAAATTTTCGTATAGATTTTTAGTGAAGCAATTCGTTAATTTGCAATTTTAAAATCAAAATGATATAATAATGTCACATAATCCGGGGAGGGAGTTATATAAAAAATTGCCTTGGAAGTGATGGAGATTTTATTTTTACCAAAGTCACTAATTTTGGTCAGGATTATTTTTATCTCGGCAATAACCCGGTAAGAACATGCAAGAATAAAAATATGGTAAAGGAATCGCACCATACAAACGTGTCTTACGGAAAATATGTTGTGCAATTCCCGAATAAAACAAATTAGGCAACGGTTAGGAGGCCGAAATGAAGAAAAAAATCATTGCATTACTTGCGCTTACCGCTATGTTATTTATGCTTGGCACCTTTCCTTTGACGGATGTACATAGCACCAAAACGGCATCAGCGTTAAGCTGCAAATGGAGTATGATTGCGGAATATGCTCCACAGTCATTTGCAAGATCAATCGCAATAGATCCTATACACTCCAATATAATCTATGCCGCAATAGGGCCAGCTCTGTACAAATCGACGAACTACGGGCATAGTTGGTCGCAAATTATTGCAAACAAGCGCATCTGGGACATAGCAATAGACTATAAAAATTCTCTAAACGTGTATGTTACGGAGGATAACGGATTATACAAATCAACGGACGGCGGCATTCACTGGAAAAGGGTGCTTTCGAGAGACACGACCGAAGGCCCCATAGAGATAGATCCGAATAACCCTAAGATCATATACGTCGGAGATCAGGACGGACGTATATATAGGTCGGCGAATGCAGGGAACAGCTGGACATATTTGAAGGATCTGGGAAAATGGAACTTAAATGACATATCGGTAAGCAAAAACCATTCAAACATTCTATATGCATGCTTGGCTTCGGGCCTATTCAAATCCGTAAATTCCGGACAAACATGGACTGCCTTAAGCTTGTCCAATACTATAGATGTTAAAGTAAGTTCCGTTGACGACAAATTCGTTTACGCAATATTTTACAAGGACTCAAGCCATTCCGTGGTATATAAAAGCACTGACGGAGGAAAGCATTGGACGAAAATCTTCGCAATAGGTTGGGCAAACGTAATAGAAATCGACCCGCGTGATCCGAGTACAATATACGTACCGGTGTGGGGAAAAGGAGTGTATAAATCTACCGACGGGGGTGCTCACTGGCAGACGGTAAACAACGGACTAAAAACACTAAATGCTGAAAATGTCGTAGTGGAACCGGAGCATTCAAGCGTGCTTTACTGTGTTACGCGCGAACCAAACATAGTGTATGAGCGAATTTACAGATATGTGTGTCCCGTTTCCGCACCTACGAATTTCAGTGCACACTTCTCCGGAAACACGATCAGCTTATCCTGGAAATATCCGAAAGATGCGGATGTGGATCATTTTTACATTAAATACAAACAAGCGGGAAGTTCCACATACAAAACACTTGCGAATAACATAGACAAAACAAAGCGTACGTTCACAAAGCCCAATTTCACCGCAACTAATACTTCTTTTGAATTTATTATATCCGCGTATATGGAAGATACGCATTCTTCTTGGATACACGATACCGCAAGGCATCTTATGAAACCCTCGATTACTTCACTCAAAACATACTCCAATACTGCGTCTTCTTCAAAGGTGAAACTAATGTGGGACAAATCGACCGTAGATCCGCATACGGATTACATAATGATATGGAGGAGCGATCCGGATTGCAGCGGTTTCTTATGCATACCTATTCTCGTCAAAAAAATAAGCAAGGGTTCGACGGATTTCAATAACGGCTACACTTACATAGACTCGCTTAAATTCGATAAGAAATACACCACATATCTTTTCGTGTACAACAACGGCAACGGACAGGGAATAGACACAAACAACACTTACAAATCCGTATTCATACCGGATATACCTAAGAATTTTCAAGCATATGCGGACGGGAATAAAATTCATTTTTCATGGGATTACGACTCGGCATCCGCATCTCGCATAGACAATTTCAAGATATTTATGCTGCTGCCCACGCCTTCGCTTGCTAAAACAATTACTCCTTCCGGGAGAACCGCAACAACAAATGCGGTGCATACGGGAAAGCACACATTTATCATAACGGCGTACAAAGACCCCAATTTTACAAACTCAACAAATGACAGTGCGTATGTGCTGAAAAGGCCCGGCGCCCCTCTTTTGTCAATCGAAAACGGCAACGTAAAAGTGCAGTGGGACAAAAACGCTATCGACTCCAACGCAAACAAAGTAAAAATATACAAAAGTGCAAATTCGGGCCCGCTTTCATTAATTGCATCGGTAGATAAAAATACCGGGGAATACATTGACCCTTCCGTGACAGCAAATATTCCTTATTATTACGAATTAAAAGCGGAAAGGGCAACTACCGGGGATCACTTTGATATTTCCGCTTATTCAAAGCCGAGTTCCATCAAATTACTTGCCCCCGATAGCCCTGCGAACCTCACTGCCACGGCACAATCCTGCACGGAAGTTATTTTAAGCTGGACAGACAATTCCGACAATGAAGAGCACTTTGTTATCGAGAGAAAGAAAGCAGGGGGGACATATGCAGAGTTAGCAACGGTTGATCCGGATACAACAACATATACTGATTCAACGGTTGAGGAAGGAACAATGTATTATTACAGAGTAAAGGCGGTGAACAGCGTGGGGGATTCCGGGTATTCAAATGAGGCAAGTGCCGATGTTCCGGAATGCTCGGCTCCTCCCAATGCTCCGAGTAGTTTAACGGCGACTGTTGTAAGTTCAAGTGAAGTGGA
>Ga0256842_1002444_pt1 | contig 13328 bp, 20 predicted proteins | sample 4559240metaG_FD_185973 | JGI IMG/M metagenome (GOLD analysis project Ga0256842, IMG submission 185973) | Hydrothermal vent microbial communities from Guaymas Basin, Mexico - 4559-240 | ecosystem: Environmental > Aquatic > Marine > Hydrothermal vents | place: Mexico: Guaymas Basin | collected...
AAAATAAGAAATTTCTTTATTATTATAAACAATGAAGAAATAAAAAATTATTATTAGAAAAGCATTCTTTAAAAAACTTGCACTTATTGATCCTATTTTCCCTGCTAAGATTAAAAGATCCTCTGTTATTAACTTAACATTTGAATCTGAAAATATATCTTTTATATAATTTTTTAAAAAATCAAAATATTGAGGAGGATTTTCCAATAATCCTCGTATATAGTTTTCTATACCAATTATAGTATCAGGCTTTATATGATTCAAGTTTATTGTTAAAGTGATTAAAAAGTATCCTAAAGGAACGAAAAACAGTATACTTAATAACACTGTTGAAATTGATGACGTAACTAACCTATTATTTATTTTTTTATCTAATACTTTTTGAAATGTAAATGTAGATATAGCTAATAATGCAGCTATGATAATAGAAAGTAAATATGGTTTATATAAAAAATACATACAAAAAACAGAACCAAGAAAAAGTATCATTATAAAGTGAGAAGAATTTACTTTCATTTATACATCTCTAAAAGAATTTCTTATATTTAAAAATATTTCTTTATTATTCAAAAATAAATCAACGAGTTCTGGATCAAAGTGTTTTCCTTTTTCATCTTCTAATAAATTATAAATTCTTTCTATATCCCAAGATTTCTTATAAACTCGATCACTACCTAATGCATCAAAGACATCAGCTATTGCTGTAATTCTTCCATAGATATGGATATCTTTTCCTTTTAATCCATTAGGATAACCTGTTCCATCCCATTTTTCGTGATGCTCACCAGCCACTATAGCTGCTGCTTTTAATATAGGCTTATTTGATTTATTTAACATATTAAAACCTATTTGAGAATGAGTTTTCATTATTTCAAATTCTTCTTTTGTTAATTTTCCAGGTTTATTTAAAATTGCATCAAGAATACCAACTTTTCCAATATCATGCATAGGTGATGCCATATGAAGAATACTCGACTCGTTATAACTTAATCCATATAATATTGCTAACTTTTCGGAATATAATGCTACACGTTTTACATGGTTACCTGTCTCTTTTGATCTTGTTTCCCCTATTTCTCCCATTGCATAGATAATTTCTTTTTGAGTGTCTTCTATTTCATTATTTAATTTAAAAATTTCTGATACATCTGAAAAATAAGCTAAATTTAAATGTTCTAATTCTCTCTCTATTATTTCAACTTGATAATGTTTATCGTCTTTTTGATAAATAAAGGTTGTTTCTTTAGATTTTTTTAAGTCACAGTATTTCTTTATTTCATTTAAATCTTTTGCCGCTGGTTCATTCCTATAAACAATTTTACCTTTATCTGTAAAAATAAAAACAGGTGAAGTTCTGTGTTTTGGGAGAAGTGAAATATAATAATTTTTTACATCTTGATTTTTATTAATCCCAAATAACCAATAAGTTATACAAAAATAGAAATATGAAGATAAAAATATAAGGACTGCAAATGTCCAAAGTATAAAGGACTGAATATTAAATGCATAAAGCATTAAAGAACCGGCTATTGCTAATCTTACATAAGAATCTTTATCTGTCATATTCTTTTTTAAATTACAATTACATTTCATCTTTATACCTACAAATTAGTTTGTTTACATATTTTAACATGATATCTGTTTATAAAGAAGTTTATTAAATGCATCCAAAATATATTAGCTCTCTATTTTGAGAGTTAATTTTTAAAGTTAATGATTCTTAAAGGAAAATTAATATTAAAAAGCTATAATATTTTATACACAACAAATATAAGGATTATTATGTTAAATATAATTAGTCTTTTCAATTTTTTCTTTTAACCAATAAGTTTCTTTTATCTCTTTTATATCATTGACATAACCTTCATTTATTGATTATGGTGTGAAAACTTACCTTTTGTTTTTTCACAAAATCTTTTATATTCTTTTGTAAATAAAATAAATGTATGCCAAAATTCATCAACTATATAACTTGTAAGATAAATTTTTCCTTTTTGAGCAAGTACAATGAAATCTATGAAGTATCTACTATTTCATCTACCTCTTTCTTATTTAGATGAGGTACGTGATTTCTCCAAAATCTTTCTTTTATATATGCTGGAATATAGTAATTTCTCAGTCTTTTTTCAACTGACATTATTTTTCCTTTATGCTTGAGAATAACTCATTTTATTTAGATTAAATGATTCTGTCCAATCCCATTCATTTTTAATCCATTGTTTATACTCTTCCATAGTTATTTCAAGAGTTTCTTGTATCGAAAATTCTAACATACCTATAATGTCATCATATTTTTTTGTGTAGTTATTTGGAGCTTGTAGATTTATTCTTAACTGAACTGTTTTTGGCCTTTTTTTTGCTTTTTCTAAATGCTTCTAAAGCATTACTATACAAGCATCATTATATTCTTCCTGAGCTTCTTCAAATTCAGCTAAATGTAGCTCTCTATTTTCTTTTAATTTTGTTAATAACTCTTTTTTATTAACTTCTACTTTTCTTACATCATACATTTTAAATCCTTATTTTTATTTATTATACTTTATTTTCATTTCTTATGTTTGTTTTAGATAGTATAATTATCTCTAAAACAAAGGTTAAAAAAGCAACTTAAAGGAACTTGTTTTTTCTTAAAAAATTAGATTCTACTTGTTCAGATTCTCCAATAAAAATTATTTTTAACATCTTTAATTCTTTGATTAAGAATATCTACAGTTTCATTTATTTCCCTATTTTCTATTCTTGGTTTTTGAAAATATTTTTTAATGAAATATAATTTATCTGTTTTCATTAATGGTGGTTTTTCATATTTATCTTCACTAAATGCTGAATATAGATTCAAATGATACATTTTTCCTTCTTTATCAATTTAAATCTATTATAAATTAAATTAACTTATATTCTTCTTAATTTTATTTTAAGCTTTATTTTTGTATACTTCTGTTATGTTTATTTAAAACAGATAATTTGAATGTCGAAAAAACTGTGGTGGTTTTGGTTGGCGGCGAATGCGTAAATTATTTATCGCTTTGGTGTAGTCTTAATTAACCATTTTGATTACTCAGGTATGAGGATTTGATGAAGCAGGGTACTAAAATTATTTGTTTTAAATAAATATTGTCCCAAAATTCCTCACTTCTTAATTTACCTTTATATTATTTTTATAGTTTATTTATCCAAGTTCTTTTTTTTATACTTTTATGTATAATATATAATATAAATTAAGGGATTATTATGTCTATTTCAATCACAGCTGCATTAATTATTATTAAAGATAGTGAAGAGTTAAAAGACTTTTTTGATGAATATACAAAAAATGCAAATTTAAAGTCAAAAGAGTTATCTTCTAAAATAGATTTATTAATAGAAACTTTAGAAAAGATAGGTTGTACAAATTCACGAGATACTATTATCTGTGCATTAGAAGCTGCATGGGTTATCTTAACTAAGTCTATTGTATTTAATATTATTGAAAAAGACCAGGTCGGGTCTTCTATTTATGATAGAGTTACATTAATAGTTACTAACGATATGATTGAGAACAATGACTATAAAGAAGTTATTGAAGAATGGAATAAAGATAATGACCTTAATTCTTTTAGTAGTCATTATTATTTAGAACCTGCTCCTTTAATGGAGTTTTATTTTATTGCTTCTGTAGATAAAAGTTTAATTGGTTTTGCCTCTGGTTATCAAATAGAAAAAGCTTATCTTTCTAAATTTTCTGAAACTAAATTTCATAGATTTAAAGATATTATTTACTTTAGTTAATAAAAGGATTTATTTTGAAAACTAATTTCCCTCATAATATGTATGATGCCAATGACAATTATCGTTTCTTACCTAAAATCTTTAGAGATTGGCATGATCAAAAAAGATTGTTTAAAGATATTTATAATGAAGTAGATCTTTCTAAGAGATCTGAACATTATAATATTACATGGACCCAGATGCATACAAACACTATAGATGTCTTTTTATACCAAATGGCTATGAGAGGTTATACTCTTCAGAAAGATGATAGGTTTAAGATCTATGATGATCCTATAGAGCAAAAACAGTCTTAGCTCTGTTTCTTAAAATAAAAAGGTATGTTATGAATGAATTAGATAATTATAAAAATAAGTTTTTAGATAATTCTGGATCTATTGTTGATAGAGAAACTATTAGAGATGATATCTTAAATGAAATGTTCGACAAATTAAATAGTATGTCAACTTTAGAGTTAATAGCTTTAAGGGATATTGTTTTTAAAAAAGATTCTGTTAATGATATTGAGGCTATTACTTTAGATAAGGGTCCTAAAGTAAGTTGAGGCCAATCAGTTATAGTTATATATCTCCCTTATCTAAATCTTAGATATATAATAAAAACCTTAATTTTAAATGAGCATATTCAAAAACTTTAAATCTTCTATATGCCTATATTCTTAGTATATTCTTCACTATTACAAAATACACTCTTTTTTGAGTAATCTGAAGGTGGATATAACGGTAGTGTTTATTTAACTTCTAATTTTGAAGAAGATGAAGATATCGATCCCATTAATGGTGGAATTTGTGACTCGACTGATACAGTAGGTGTTGTTGAAAGTTTTAATGTTGGTCTTGATATAGATCCAGCTGAAATGGAAAGACAAATACTTCTTAATTCAATTAAGAATAAACTTTCTGATCAAGAAATGGCTCTAATTAAGTCAGGTAATCTTTAAATTCTATTTTTAAGATTTATATGTATTTAAATTAATTTATATTATAATAACAATTAAAAATATAGGTTTTCTACACGCGCGAAATATAATTATTCCATTACAGTTTCTACCCCTATATTCATATAGGTAGGATTGGCCTACTTATATTTATACCTATCTCTCTTTCATAAAAAGACACTCCATCATCTGTTTTTAATCTTCCTAACATAAATTCAAATATAGGTAATAAAATCCATTTTAAAGCTCTTCAATTATCCTTTTAAGAAGATTGTTATTAAAATATTTTTTATCAGAAGAAACTTCTTTATCTAACCATTCTGGTTTATAAAATTCTCTTTCTTCAGAATCTAATTCTATTTCTGCTATTATTAAGCCTGAAAGCTTTCCTTTAAATACGTCAACTTCCCAAATTTCTCCATCCACATAAGAAAATACATATCTTTCTTTTTCTATGAATGCATCACAAAATTCATTTAACAATATTTCACCTTGCTCTTTAGAAACTTCCATTTCAACTTCTCTTCTTGTTATACCTTTTACAGGAGATTTTATTGTTAGGAAGTGTTTTGTTCCAGCTTGTCTTATTCTGACTACACCTTTATTTGTATCAAACATATAACCTTGTTTAATTTGTATTTTTTCAAAATTTAAAGAGGTTAGTTCTTTTTCAAACGTATCTTTATCTATTAAAAATTTTCTTTCTATTTCTGTATTTTCCAATTAATTTTCCTTTTTTTATATTTATTCTTTTAAGAGATACTTCATTAAAATAATTTACTATAAATCTATTTGAAACTCTCTGTTTTACTTTTTGTGCTAATATATAACCATCAATTAACCATCTTTGATATAAAGCACTTCTTTCTATAACTTTTTGCTTAAATTTATTAGATTCTATGTCTCTATATAAATATTCATAAGTATCTTGCCATTTTTGAAACTGTCTTTCTAAAATATGAACACTTAATGGAAATCTTTTAGAACTCGCATAACTTGCTCCACCATTATACCAAATCCCATCTGCACAATAATCACACATTATAGTTATCTTGTCTTTTCTACAAGTTCTTTTATATTTGTAGTTCCTTGCTTTTTCTTCTTCAATTTCAGCACAGATCTTATCTAAATCTTCTTCTGTTAAAAATTTAACTTCTTTCCATTTTTTATCTTTTAACGAATAAGAGAATCCAGAATTATTTCCTATTTCAACAATTAATTCATTTGTATCAGAATCAATATAATTAGCTAAGTTTTTACCATACAGAGATTCTATTTCTTTTAAAGCATCATCTAAAGAAAAGTTTTCAGAATATATTCTTGTTATATCAATCATAAATTTACCCTTTACATTTATAGGTAGAACATTTTCCAACAGAACCACAAGTATAACCTGAAGCTGCAACACTAAAGCTTTTAGAGTAGCCACAATTATCACAATCAATACTAATTGTATTTGTACCAGAACAACCTGCACCTTTTGAATCTAAGTTTTCTTCATTTAATTGAATCTTACAATTTGGGCATAATCCATCTTTGGAGAATGTATTTAGTTCATCCATGTTTTTAGTTAAAAATTTAGTATAAAATATAAAAATAAAGGCTAATAAGATTAATATTAATACAGTGTATTGAAAAGTAAGCATTATTAATCTCCTCTTAAAGAAGCTAACGTTCTTTTATATTTTGTTTGTGTAATAGAATCAATATAAGAAACAACCTCTGAGTAAGATGAATAAATAATAGCTTGTTTTTCTGTGTCTTCTGGGTCTTCATTACTTAAGTAATAATCTATATTCCCAAAATATATAGCTTGTCTATTTTCATAAATATTATCTAATAAACTATATTTGTTTTTTATATTGCTATTTAGAATTTCATTGATATTTTTAAAATATTTCTCTAAAGCAAAGACAATCGAATTAAATAGAACTAAATTAGGTTCAGAATTATTCTCTTTAAAATAAAGATTTAGTTTTCTTGAAGCATTACAATAATTAGTTAAGAACATGTTACACCTTTTATTTTTATGTTTTCAAAATATTTTTCAAAATCTACTCTTATAGGCATAAAATATATATTTGAATTTATATCTTGAGCAAGTTCAATTATATCATTTGCTAATGAAACATTATAGTCTAAATCTATAGAAAAATTTGAAGGAAAAGAAACATCATTTATATTTTCCCAATAGTTTTTACTTCCTTCAGTTAATACAGGACTTATTCCTAAAAATAGTTTTTGTGGGTCTATTTGATTAGTGAAAACTTTAATAAGATTTAAATCGAAAAAAGGTTGAGACATTAAAAAATCTGCACCAGCTTCTAATTTTTCATTCATATAAAATATTTCTTCTTTTAAAGAACTTCTATATGGATCAAATCCTGCATAAATTATTATTTCAGGATAATTAGATTTAATGTACTTAATCAAATCAAGAGTAGATGTATCGTATGTTTTAGAAGAGAAATCACTTGAAGCATCACCTTTAATTATTAAAATTTTTGTTAAATAAGAATCTTTAAGAATAGTATCTATTTTAGAATCTTCTAAATTAAAATCTATAGCTCTTAAGTGAGGAATATATTCTATATCTTTAATTCTTTTATTGTTATCTATATCCCAACTTCTTTTTTTTAATTTCAATATATCAGGTATGTTTATTGCATTAAATATTTTTTTATTTTTTTTAATAAAATCTATTTGTTCAGATATATATTTATCTGAGCTTGGTATAAGTTCAAAAGATATTTTCAAAATAAGTCCTTTTTATATAATAATAATGAAAGATAGCTTAGAATATGCTTTAACTTATTAATTTATATTTAAATAGAGGTATTTTACCTTGATTGCAATATACAAAATATAAGGGTGTTTTCATAGATATAAAAAATATATATATTATAGTAATAAAAATTATGTTATAATCAACAAAAAAAAAGGTTTTAGATGGAAAAAGAAAATATTGTTTTAAAGAAAAAAATATCTAAATTGGAAAATTTATTAAAAGAACAAACATCTCTGACTCATAAACATAAAATTTTAGCTGATTTTGACTTTTTAACTAAAGTTTCGAATAGAGCAAGTTTTACACGAGCTGTAAAAGATATGTTATCTGACTTAGTTAAAAGAGATTATCCTTTTGTAATTATTTATTTAGATCTTGATGATTTTAAACAAATAAATGATAGGTTTTCTCATAATGATGGAGATAAAGTTTTAATAAAAGTGGCAGAAACTTTAATTCTTAAGAACAGAGCTCACACTATTATAGGTAGACTTGGTGGGGAAGAATTTGGAATAGCTTTACCTGGAGTGGAAGAAAAAGAAGCTTTATGTGTAGCAAATAGACTTAGAGCTGCTATTGAAAATATAGAGTATTCTAATAAGGATATTTCCGTTACAGCAAGTATTGGAGTTTATATACCTAATAAAGAAGATAATATGGATGATGTTATTTACAAAGCAGATAAAGCAATGTACATATCTAAGAATACAGGTAAAAATAAAATAACTGTATACAAAGGAGATTTGAAATAAATGAAAAATGAAAATATCAGTGAAGAGATTGATTCTGTTAAAATAGAGGATGAATCTACATTAAAAAATGTTGAATATTTAATTGTAAAAGATTACGTTAAAGAAAAAAAAGAAGATTCTTCTACTATAGAAAAAATATTTGGTTTATTTAAAAATAAAGAGAAATTAGATAATGAGTTTATTTTTGTATCAGATAATGAAGATCTTGTAATTAGAGATGGAATTATTTTTGCAAAATCTCATTTAATTCTTATTGACTATAAAACAAATATAGAGCATGTAATATCTTTATCAGATAAGAACATTCATATTGAAGAAGGAACTTTATTAATAAAAGTTAATGATCCTATTACTTTTTCAAGTAAAGATTTTTCTTTAGAAGATGAAAATAATATATTGTTGTTAAAGGAAAATGAATTTTTATTGCATAATGGTCTTTGGTGGGTAAATCAGGCAAAGCATCAAAGAAAAAATCTTTTAGAAGATAAAAGATTTAAATTTTTATGTGTATTAGATTAATCTTCTGATATAGCTATAATAAGATTAAAAGCTCCATCAGTAGTATCTGTATTATATACGGCTACTACACCACCTTCATGTTTACCTCTCTTTTCAAGAAAGAAAGCATCGTCCTTTAGGGATTGGGTTTCTTCACAACATCTATACCTATAGCTATAGCTATAGTATTAATTCCCATCTCTCCATTAGCTAAACCTTCTAATCCAGCTTCTATAGAGATATTATCTATACTTGGATCTTTTATCTCTGCAGCTGAAAGCATTCTATAAATAGTAACTTTGTCTACTATTTTATTTATCTCACTATATAAACTCATTACTTTAGCTTGGTCTACCCCAGCTGAAGAATCTGAATCTAAAGACATAACACCAACTATAATTAATAAAACAACAACTGCTATAAAACCTGCAAACATTTAAAAATTAAAAGATATTAAATTCTAATAGATACCTGTTTTTAATTGAGAATCAGCAACTTTTAAAAATCCAGCAATATTTGCACCTAAAGCTAAATTTTCTTTTTTATCATATTTAACAGCTACCGACTTAATATTTATGTAAATATTTCTCATTATTTCTTTTAATTTTTCATCAACTTTTTCTTCTGTCCAAGATAACATACTTGCATTTTGAGACATTTCTATTTGTGATGTAGCTACACCACCAGCGTTAACTGCTTTAGCTGGACCAAAAACAATATCAGTTTCTGTTTGAATAAAAGAAAATGCTGCTTTTGTAGTTGGCATATTTGCACCTTCCATTATAAATCTACATCCATTTTTATATAAATTTTTTGCATCAGTTTCTGTTAGTTCATTTTGAGTCGCACATGGTATAGCTATATCACAAGGAATGTTCCAAACAGGATGTTGATTAACATCATAATCTGTTGATTTTATATATACAGCATTTGGATAACGAAGAACATACTCCTCAAGACTTTTTTTAGTTTCTTTTAATTCTTTTAACAAGAAGATATCTATTCCATCTTTATCATAAATAGTACCTTTGCTGTCTGAAACAGTTATAGCTTTCGCTCCTAATTGAGATAGTTTCTCACAGGTATAAATAGCAACATTACCAGCACCTGACACAGTTACTGTTTTACCTTTTAAAGGTTCTTCTGAAGTATAATAATCTCTCAACATTTCATTTATAAAATATACAACACCATAACCTGTCGCTTGTTTTCTTAAAAGAGAACCACCAAATTCAATAGGTTTCCCTGTTAAAGAACCATTATTATAAGAGTTTTTAATTTTTTTATATTTTGCATATAGATAACCTATTTCTGTTCCACCAACACCAATATCACCAGCAGGAATATCTATTTCAGAACCAATATACTTAGATAATTCTTCCATAAACGCGTAACAAAATTTCATTATTTCTCTATCTGATTTACCTTTAGGATTAAAATCTGAGCCACCTTTCCCACCACCAATAGGTAATCCTGTTAAAGCATTTTTAAATGTTTGTTCAAATGCGAGGAATTTTAATATATCTTCATTTACTGTTGGATGAAATCTTAAACCACCTTTATATGGTCCTAATGTTGAATTAAATTGAATTCTATAACCAGTATTTAATTGTATTTCATTGTTATCATCAAGCCAAGTTACTTTAAATTTTATAATCCTTTCAGGAGAAATTAATCTTTCAAGGATCTTTTCTTTTTCATAAACTGGATTATTATCAAGAACAGGACTAACTGAGTCTAAAACTTCTTTTACAGCTTGAGTAAAGTTTTTATCTATAGCACATGTTGAATTATCTAATTCTGCTAAAACTTTTTTTATATATGACATAAATACCTTCTTTTTTTTTCTTTTAATTATACAGTATTTAACAAATTTTTGCTATAATAAAAATAAAAGGTTCGCTTAATGAGTAAAAAATATTTTGAAGATGTAAAAATTGATGATGAGGTTTTTGGATTAGTCTTTGGTAAAGGTAAAGTTAGAAATATATTAAATGGCTTTTATCATTTTGAAGTCATATATAAAAATAATCAAGTTGTTCCATATACTTTAGAAGGAGTCTCTGGTTGGTCTAATCAATTAGATTTTCAAACAGTGTTTTTTAAAGAAGATATTGACCTTATGGATGAGCAATATGATTTCTCACTAATAAAAAAAGAACTTTCTGCAAAAAAAATCATAAAACTTAGATTAAAAAATAAATTAGAAGTAAGATGTGAATCAGGTCTTTGGAGAAAAGTTTCAGAATGTCCATCTTTTTTAATAGAAAGATATTTAGAAGATAATAAATTATTCTTATTTAGAAAAATAAAATAAATGATTAATCAAAAAATAAAAGAGTATTCTAAAGAATTAATGTCCGGAATAGTTTTGATGGCTATGATTTTCTTTATAGCTGGTATAAGTATAATTAGTTTAGGTATAGGATTCATTCTATTAGGTGGAACATATTTATTTGATTCTCTATTTATAAAAAGAAAAGGTGGTCCTGAATTGATATGGTCCTCTTTATTTTTAACTGTTGGCCTTTTAATATTATTAGTTTATTTATATTAAACAATGAAATTTTATGTATTAAAAAATATTATATTTATATTGATTTTAATAATATCGTCTTCTTTTATTTATACATATTTTAATGTGAAGAAACCCCGCTCTAAAGAACGAGGCTTCTAATTAAACTAAAAAGTTAAAGAAGATTCGGTGTGACGAGTATCCAACAAGACTTTCTGCTCCAGAAGCCATTTTTCATACTCAAGTATATTTTTCGCTACATTTATATCGGCATTTTCTTTATACCCACACTTTTTGCAATGAAATACACTTTGACTCGTACGGTTTTTTCTACTTATATATCCACATTTATTACACCTTTGTGATGTATATGCTGAATTAATTTGGACTAAAACTTTGCTATACCTTTCGGTTTTATATATCATTTTTTGGATCAACAATCCCCAACTCACTTCTGATATACTCTTTCTTAATCGGCGAATATCGCCTTCTTTCATCTTTTTTATTTCTAAATTTTTTATAGTGATTTTATCGACTTCACGACTTCACGACTTCAACTGACAATATTATATAAAAATTACCGTCAGACTTTCTCTTTATTTTAAGACAAACACTATGTTTAAAAACATATGATTTCATATAAAATATAGTGTAGATGCTGTTATATCAATAATTTCTGCTCAATTTAAGGGTTTTGAAATAAAGATAGATGTTAGAGGAGAATCTTTTGTTTATAATGGATATAAAAATGAGTTTAATCAAGTTATATTAAATTTAATAAATAATTTAAAAGATGCATTAATATATAATGAATTAGAAAATCCACATATAATAACTTTTGAGACAAATAAATTATTAATAAAAGATAATGCTGAAGGTATTCCTGATAATATAATCTTAAGAATTTTTAAATCTTATTTCATAACTAAAAAACAGGGAAAAGGAACATATATATAGAAGAAAATATGAATAGTAGACAATATATAAAAAATATCGAAGAAGGTGCAGAATTCACTATTGAGTTTATATAAACTAAATAAATACTCTTATAACAAAAAATGCTCTTTTGAGTTAAATTTTTAAGAGGAGACAGTATGTCTGAAATATCTAAAAAATTAGTAGATTTTAAATTTGCTAAAAAAGTTTATGATAGATTAAATAATGTTGCGGATGGTAAATTACCTTCTGACGGTGCAGCCGCTGGTGCAGCTGTTTGTAGTGCCATAATAGAAGAACTTGGGTTAGATATAGCTCCAGTCTATAATGACATAGATATTTTCATTCCTTTAATTATGTTAAAGCCTATGGAAAAAAGAAAAGATTATGTTTCTATTATCAAAGATAAAAATAGTAAAGATAATGAGTTAGTTACAAGTTCAGAAATAATATCTTATGTTGATAATTATGGTGTTATGCATCAATCAGCTAATTTTAAATATTCTGTTATATCTCACGCAAGATATGGCTTAATAAATAAAGTATGGATAAGTATTCCTGCAGATCATCGTGATTTTAAAATAAGTGATTATAGAAGAACAAAGGTTAAAACAATTATTAGTGATTTTGATATAAATTCAACTCAAGTTGGTATGTGGTTAGATTCAGATACTCCAGAGTTAGTATTTACAAAAGACTTTTTATTGTTTTTAGAAACACGTCAATTGACTATATCTAACTGGAATACTCCAGCTCATTCTCTTTTACGTTTATTAAAGAAAAAAGATGAGTTGAAAACAGTTTATGTTGATTTAGAAGAAAATATTATGTTAGCTTTAACATATATTGAATTGCATAAGAGAGATATATCTATCCAATCATCTATAGTTAATAAGTTCAAAACTTTAAAAAGTTATAATGATTTAGATATTAGTTCTTTTATAGGTAACACGCCTATATTTTTTGGAGATAAGTTACTTAAAACTTATATCAAATATAAAGAGGAATTAGTTAAGCACGTTGAATTAGTTCAACGAAGCAATACAGCTAAAATTATTGAACCTAATATTAAAATTATTGAAACAGTACATGAAGTATCTGTTCCTTTACATACAATTTTAGGTTTAAATAACC
>Ga0256842_1002445_pt1 | contig 13322 bp, 24 predicted proteins | sample 4559240metaG_FD_185973 | JGI IMG/M metagenome (GOLD analysis project Ga0256842, IMG submission 185973) | Hydrothermal vent microbial communities from Guaymas Basin, Mexico - 4559-240 | ecosystem: Environmental > Aquatic > Marine > Hydrothermal vents | place: Mexico: Guaymas Basin | collected...
CCTTCTTGCCCATTCTTGCCGTCTTCTTGCCCTTCCTGCTTCCGGGGCCCCTGTGGCGTCCCTTCTTCTTCTGCTCGTGCCTTATCCTCGCGCGGGCCCTGCTCTGGCCCTTGATGGGCTTCTTCTTTATGACGCCGTCGTGGATGAGCCTCTTTACGTCCTCTCTGGTGATAGCGGCGGCAACGTCGTCAATCCTCTCCGGGTCGATCCATATCCTGTTCTCACCGCACTTCAAAATCTCAGCGGCAATCCTTCTCTGCATCTTAAGCATGAGCATCACCTCGCGTTGAGGACCTTAATACCGAGCTCCTTGGCCCTCGCGATTATTGCCTCTCTCTTCCTCGCCCCGACGGTTCTCGCTATCCTCGCGGCCTGCCTGGTCGGGTCTATGCTTTCAAGCTCCTTGACGTTGTGAACGAGGACTTCCTCGTAGCCGCTCGGGTGGAGCCCCCTAACGAGCCTCGGTGAGCTCCAGCCTATGCTGGGTGAGCGGGGCTTGCCCTTCTTCTTAAGGCGCATCTTGCTGTCGATTCCCTTGGGTCTTCTCCACTTGGGGTCGTTCTTGAACTTGGGAAACCTCCACCACTCCTGACGGAGGAACCTGGGCTTCTTCCTCTTGAGTCTGGCCCTTATCCTCAGGAGTCTCGCCTTCTCGTTCATTTCTCACACCTCAGAACTTTATCGGCTTGCCGGCCTTCTCAACTATGTATATACCATCCTGGAAGACGCGCCTGTCCCACTTCGTTATCCTCGTGGCCTGCTCGATGTTGGCAGCGGTCTGGCCGGCTTTTTCCTTGTCTATGCCCTCAACTATGATCTCCTGACCGCGAACCTTAACCGTAACGCCGGGGAGTATCTTAGCCCTCCTCGGAGCCTTCTCACCGAGGAAGTTCTCTATTATGACCTCATCGCCCTGAACCTTAACGCTTATTGGGAAGTGGCTGTAAACGACCTTGAGCTTGTAGGTGAAGCCCTCGGTGACGCCCTTGATCATGTTGTTTATGTGCGCCTTGAAGGTTCTCGCTATGGCGATGTCCTTCTTCCTCGGGAAATCCTTGTAGATAACGACCTTGTTGTCTTCCTTGAATATCTTGACGCCAGGGTACTTGAGCTCCCTCTGGAGTTCTCCCTTTGGCCCCTTGACCTTGACGACGTTGTTCTCAACGGTGACTTCGACTCCCTCTGGAATCTCAACTTCCTCACGAACCCAAGCGTCTATCGGCATCGCTCTCACCTCAGTAGACGTAGGCTATCAGCCTTCCACCGATGCCCTTCTCACGGGCCTCCTTGTGGGTCATAACGCCCTGGGACGTTGAAACTATGAGGATTCCGAACTCGAACGCTGGAAGGAACCTCTTCTCCCACTTCTCGTAGTCCCTGGCCTTGACCGGGAACCTCGGCTTAATAGCTCCCGCCTTGTTTATCTTGCCTATGAGCTGAACCCTGTAGATGCCGGCCCTCCCGTCGTCTATGAACTCGAACTCGCCGATGTAACCGTTCTCCTGCATAACCCTCAGCACTTCGCCGATGAGCTTCGAGGCGGGCTTTATGTAGACCTCCTTTTTGCCAACCCTCTCGCTGTTGGTCATGTGTGAGAGCGCGTTGGCGAGGGGATCAAGCAGAGTCATCTTCTCTCACCTCACTCATACTTCTTGAAGCCGAGCTTTGGAGCGACCTCGCGGAAGCAGTGCCTGCAGAGCATGAGGCCGTGTATCCTGATTATCGGACCGTATTGGCCGCAGCGCATGCACCTTCTCGCTCCCTTACCAAACTTCCTCGGCTTCCTCTTGTTGTAATCAGCCTTCGCCATCTCACAATCCCTCCACCTTGGCGTTGAGTTCCTCAATCGCGAAGACTATACCTTCCTCCTTCGTCAGCTTGTGCCTGTTGGGTATCTTCCTCCTCTGCCTCTTCCTCCTGGCTATCCTAAAGCCCGGTCTCTCAAGGGTGACGCAGACGTCCATACCGAAGATGCCTATCTCCGGGTCGTACTCGACGCCGGGTATGTTTATGTGCTCCTGGATTCCAAAGCAGAAGTTCCCGTGCTCGTCGAAGTTGCCGACGCTGAGCTTCCTGTCAACGGCCTCCAGAAGTCTGTCAAGCATCTCGTAGGCCTTCTTTCCGCGGAGGGTGACCTTAACCGCTATCGGCTCTCCTCGCCTGATTCCGAAGTCCCTGTTGGTCTGCTTCGCGCGCCTCCTTATCGGCTTCTGGCCAACCAACTGCTCGAGCATCTTCTCGGCCTTGGTAAGCCTCTCACCGCTCTCGCCGACACCGATGTTTATGGTAACCTTGGCTATCCTCGGCTTCCTCATCGGGTGAGCTTCCCAGTCTGCAAGGATAGCCTCCCTGTTTATCTGCATTTCATCTCACCTCACGGAAGGGAAATCTCCGGCTTCTCCTTTCCGACGACGAAGGCGTACTCCTTCAGCGTGTCGAAGAGCTCCCCGTTCTCGTCCTCGATGGTGACGACGTCGGGCCAGCCCATGGGGAAGTGCCTGACCTCGACTATCCTACCCTTTCTCGCGACGTTCTTACCCTGGGTGACGAAGACGTAGGCGCCGACCTCGAAGGGGAGAACCTTGACTATCTGCCTCTCCGGGACCTGCATTATGACGGTGTAGGAGGTCTTGTAAGCATCTTTCTCGGCAAGGCTAACGAGGTGGTTGCTCCCGTCGTGGAGGTTGAGCTGAACCTTCGCGCCCTTGACCATCCTCTTGTTGTTGATCCTGAAGGGCTTGAGCTTTGCCTCTTCCTCGCTTATCGGGTGGAGGATGAGCTTGCCAATCCTGTTGGGCAGAACCCTGTAGTGCTCCCCGGTTTCCGGAATCGAGACAACGTCCATGATTCCAACAGGGAACTTGTAGTCCTTCCTAACGCGACCGTCGACGAGTATCTTGCCCTCGTTGAGTATCTTCCTCGCCTCTCTAGCGGTTCTTGCGTAGCCAAGGTAGTCCCTGACTATGTAGAGGAGCGGTATGGAAGTCTTCATGCTGTGCGGCCCAGGGCTTGGCCTGACCGCCCACTTGTAGGCCTTCCTGTGAATGTACCAAGCCGTTGGGGCGGCAAGCCTCTTAAGGTGCCTCTTCGGACCCTTTCTCGCCATCAACCAGCCCTCCTACTAATTATCTTCTCTCTCCTCTCATCCTCGAGGTTGAGCTCGACAATCATAACGTTCGACGGGTGGAGCGGGTAGTAGACCTCTGTTCCGTCGGTTCTCTTCTGGGTAACACCCTCAACGTGAATCCTGTACCTCTTGAGGTCGACCTCAACGACCTTTCCTTCCTTGCCCTTGAAGTCTCCGCGCATAACCCTGACCTTGTCGCCAACCCTGATCGGGAGGTTCCTGATGCCGTACTTCTCCCTCAGTTCCCTGCTCAGGGTGGCGCTCATTATCTTACCCCTGAGGTGAAGGGGAGCGTTGTAGAGGAACTTCCTCTGCTTTCTCGGCTGCTTCATATCAAGCTTCATAACTCTCACCTCACAGCACTATGCTCGCTATGCTACCGAGCCTGACCCACCTCTCGGCGGCCTCCCTGGCTATGGCGCCCCTGATTTCGGTTCCCCTCGGGACGCCTTCCGGGGTGACTATAGCGGCCGCGTTGTCCTCGAACTTGACGCGCATGCCGTCGAGCCTTCTGTACTCCTTTCTCTGCCTAACGATGACGGCCCTAACGACCTGGTGCCTCATGTCGGGCCTTCCCTTCTTGACTGTCGCAACCACCATGTCGCCAACCCCGGCCGAGGCGAGCCTCCTCCTGGTTCCCTTGTAGCCGACGACACCGATTATCTGGATGACCTTGGCACCGCTGTTGTCGGCGACCTTGAGGTAGGCACCAACGGGAAGAGCGCGGGTTGGCCTGACTGGGCTCACTCCCCTGGTTGCACCGGCACCCTTCTTGGCCATTGCCTCACACCTCCTCCTTCCTCTCGGCCCTCTCGAGGACTGCAACAACCACCCAGCTCTTGGTCTTGCTTATCGGCCTGGTCTCGGCTATGAGGACTTTGTCGCCGGTTTTTGCGTTGATGCACTCCGGGTTGTGGGCGTGGATCTTGCTCCTCCTGAGCTCGTAACGCTCGTATTTCTTGAGGTAGTGGTAGTACTGCCTCTCGACGACGACGGTCTTCTTACCCTTGTCGCTGACGACTATTCCCTCGAAGTATCTCCCGTGTATCTTGAGGTTCCCGTGCCAGGGGCACTTGGGGTCGTTACACACCTCAGCGGGAGGCTGAACCCTCAATCCAATCTCTCTCATTTCCGCCACCTCTTCTTGAGTCTCATCTCGGGCCTTCCAATCAAATCACGACCGTTGATTCGGATTTTCTCATCGCCGAGGTCGAACTCAATCTCGACCACGTCCTTCGGAACGACCCAAACCCTCTCCCCACCTATGGTGAGGGTGTTCCTCGTCTCGTCAAGGACGTAGCCCTCGATGCCGACCAGCTCTGGATGAGATGCCCTTATAATTCTTGCCTTTAGCCCTATGAGCTCGTGCCAGATTATGTTTTTCCGCGTCACTCGACCTCTATGAGCTCCTCTGAAAATCCAAGGTCTGCGAGCAACTTCTTGATACGGTCCCTGTGATCCCCTTGTAGCTCTATCCTTCCCTTCTTTACGGTTCCGCCGCATGCCAGCTTCGCCTTCAGCTTCTTTGCTATGTCCTCGAGGTCGAACTCCTTCTCGTCTATGCCCTCGATTATGGTCTTAAGCTTTCCGTAGCGGGCCCTCTCGATGTAGACCCTAATCCTCTGCTGCTCCTTGAGTACCTCCTTAAAGAGCATCTCATCCAGAGGGTTCACAATCCTCGGCACCTAACCTCACCTTTTCTCCCTAAGCTTCTCCCTCTTTATTGTAAGCAGGCGCGCGATGTCGCGCCTGAGGTTTCTTATGACCATGGGGTTCTCCATGGAAGCCCCCATGGTGAGCACGCCCCTTTCCTTGGCAAGCTCAAGCCTGAGCTCCCTGATCTTCTGCTCTATCTCCTCGATGCTCATCTCCCTAATCTCACTGGGCTTCATTTCCGCTCACCTCTTCCTCGACTATCTCCTTGACCTCGATCTCATCCGGCAGCCTCGCGTCGGGCGGCATGATGGCAACCTTAACGCCAATAACACCGAGCTTGAGCAGGGCCTGGGCGTAGCCCTTGCTGACGAGGGTCTCAGCGGGGTTTCCGACCTTGGCGAGGTAGCCCTGGTAAAAGCGGACGCTTTTAGCTCTTTCACCGGTGAGCTTTCCGCTGAGCCTAATCTCAACACCGCGAGCACCGTTCCTCATGATGGCCCTGATCGCTGAGTAAGCGGCCCTCCTGAAGTGGATTCCCCTCTCGAGGGCCTGGGCAAGCCTTACCGCCTGAACCTTGGCGTTGAGGTAGGGGTTCTTGATCTCCTCGACCTCGATCTGCGGGTTCTCGAGGCCGAACTGCCTCTCAAGGATTCTCGTGAGCTCCCTTATCCTTCTTCCACCCCTTCCGATGACGTAGCCGGGGCTGGCGGCAAAGATTATGACCTTGGTTCCAAGGGGAGTCTTCTTGATGTCTATTCCACCGTAACCCGCCCTGCGAAGCTCCTTCTCAAGGTATTCGTCGATGAGCATCTCCTTAACGCCTTCCTTGATGAAGTACCTCTCGATGGCCAAAGGTCTCACCTCCTAATCTCCTCGACGACTATCTCAATGTGGGTTGTCTGCTCGTTGAAGGGAGTTGCCCTTCCGAAGGCCCTCGGGATGTAGCCTCTGAGGACGGGCCCCCTGTGGGCGGCCGCGTGGATTATCTTGAGCCTGTCGACGTCGAGGCCCTTCTGCTCGGCGTTGTTCTTGGCGTTGAGGAGGACTTTTTTAACGGCCTTGGCGACCTTGACAGGGTATCTTCCCGGGCCGAAGCCCTTGCCCGGCTTGTGGCCCTGGCTGTCGTTGAAGCGCCTCAGCGGAACGGGTCTCTTCTTGGCTATAACGTCGTCGAGGTACTTCAAAGCATCGTTGAGCATCATGCCCCTTATCTCCCTGAGGAGCTCGACGCTGTGCTTGGGCGAAATCCTGAGGTCCCTTCCGCTCGCGCGGGCCATCCTCTCGGGGTCAAAATTTTGGAATGAGTAGGAAAACCTGCCCCTGCTCATCTAAACCACCTCACTTGATCGCCACGAACATCGATGACCTGGTGGCTCCAACACCCGGTGAGCCGTGCTGGACTATCTTCCTCGTCATGGCGAACTCGCCGAGGTAGTGGCCGATCATCTCCTCCTTTATCTTGACCGGAACGAACTCCTTGCCGTTGTGGACGTGTATCGTCATGCCAACCATCTCCGGGAGGATGACCATGTCCCTGCTGTGCGTCCTTATGGGCTTGTTGTACTTGCCCTTCTTGGCCAAGCGAATCTTCCTGAGGAGCTTCTTCTGCTCCGGGGAAAGGCCGCGCTTGAGGCTCCTCCTCTGCCTGGCAGGGAGGAGCTTTGCGAACTCCTCAAGGGACATGTTGAGCAGTTCATCGAGCGTGTAACCCCTATACCTAAACTCCTTTCTCGCCATCTTCACTTCCTCCTACCGGTTCTTCTCGCGGCTATGTGACCAACCTTCCTTCCGGGCGGAGCTCTACGGGAAACGGTTGAAGGCCTACCTATGTGGTGCTCCTTACCACCGTGCGGGTGGTTTACGGCGTTCATCTTGACACCCCTCGGCTTGGGCCAGAACCTGTTGCGAGCCTTGGCGATGTAGTAGGCCTTACCCGCCTTGACTATGGGCTTCTCGAGCCTTCCACCGCCGGCAACGACACCGATAGTAGCTCTGCACTCGGGCTTGAACTGCTTGAGCTCACCGCTCGGAAGCTGGACGATGACCTTGTCCTTCTCCCTGCTGACGACGAGGGCGTAGGTTCCCCCAGCTCTCACGTACTTTCCGCCGTCGCCCGGGGTTCCCTCGATGTTGTAGACGTAGGTTCCCTCGGGTATCTTCGCCAGCGGAAGGGTGTTGCCTATTGCAATAGGAGCCTCTGGCCCAATGTAGATTTCCTGACCGACGAGGACTCCTTCAGGAGCTATGATGAGCTTCTTGGTTCCGTCCTCGAACTTAACCCTCGCGACCGGGGCGGTCCTTCCGGGGTCGTGAAGGATTTCCTCAACGACTCCCCTCAAAGTTTTCTCCTTCACGACGTTGAGAGGAACGTACTTAACGGCGCCCCTATAGCGGTGGGAGGGAGCGCGGAAGGTCGTGGTTCCCTTACCTCTCCTCTGCTGTATGAGACTCTTTCCCATCTCACATCACCTCAGAACAACCCCAACCTTGCGGCTATTTCACTCGCGTCGTATTCGGGCTTGAGCTTGACGTAGGCCTTCTTCTCCCCACGGGGGGTGATGAGGGTGTTGACCTTCTCGACCTTGACGTTGAAGGTCTCTTCCACGGCCCTCTTGATGTCCTGCTTGGTGGCCCTTCTGTCAACTATGAAGGTGAGCTTGTTCTCCTTCTCTATGAGCGAAACGGCCTTTTCGGTAACGAGCGGCCTTATGATAACCTTATAGGGATCCATCTCTCATCACCCGTAGATTTCCCTAAGCCTCTCTATAGCGCCCTTAGTCCAGACCGTAAGCCTTCCGGGGTGGGTTCCGGGCGCGAGTAACTCAACGCCGAGGTTGTCAACGGTAACGACGTCCACTCCTGGGTGGTTCCTCGCTCCCTGGACTATTCCCTCGTTCTTGGCAACGACGATGAGCGGGCCCTTGGCCTTCTTGTAGCGCCTCCCGCGCATCTTGCCCTTACCAGCTCTAATCTTGGTGTTCCTCTTGGCCCTCTCGATGTCGTCCCATATTCCGAGCTTCTTGAATATCTCCCTGGTCTGGGCGGTCTTGAAGACCTTCTGGAGGTCGTCAACAACCACTAACGGAAAGGCCGGAACGTTGTCAACCACGTGACCCCTCGCCCTGACGAGGTCGGGGTTGGCGGTTGCAGCTATAGCGCTCATTATAGCCAGTCTGCGCTCCTTCTTGTTGATGTCCTCCCAGATTATCTTCTCGACCTTCGGCGGGTGGGTTCTCCTTCCACCCCTCGCGAACGGGACGAAGGCGGCAAACCTCGGCGGGGTCTTTATCCTCTCGACCCTCGCCATGCCGTGACCCTTACCGATGTTCTCGGTAACGCGCCTCTTTCCGGCGAGCGGGTCCCTTCCCTGGGGCTGTATCCTGTGGGTCCAGGAAGCGATGACAGCCCTCCTGATGAGGTCGGGCCTGAAGGGGGTGCTGAACACCTTGGGGAGCTCTATCTCCTCAACGGGCTCGCCTTCGAGGTTGAAGACCTTAACCTTCATCTATCTCACCTCACTGCTTGGACTCCCTACTGACGTAGGTTATCTGGGGCCTCTCAACGGGCGGCCTCTTCTTGGGCGGCCTTATGGCGGGCCTAACGCGGACTATCCTCTTTATAGCTCCGGGAACGCTACCCTCGATCATGAGGAAGTCGCTCCTGACGATTCCGTAGTGCGGGAAGCCACCCTTTGGTGTTATCTCAATTTCGTTGCCGTCGAGGATTAGCTTTCCGTTCTCGCCAATCGCTATAAGCCTCTTGTTGAACTCGGTCCTGTGGTGGAAGCCCATCTGACCGGCCTGCGGAACGGTCCACATAACCCTCGCCGGGTGCCAGGGACCGAGGTTTCCAACGTGCCTGCCCTTGCCAGCGCGCTGGGCCTTGTGGAACTGAACCTTAACTCCCCAGCGCTTGACCGGGCCCTGTGTTCCCTTACCCTTGGTGACCGCTATGACGTCGAGGAGCTCACCCTCATGGAGAACCTCGCTAGCGCGGAGCTCCTTGCCTATCTTCTCCTTGGCGTACTCGAACTTGGCCTTGACGTCGTCGCCACCTATGGCGTACTCCATGACTTCCGGCTTCTTCTTGAGCTTGATGAGCCAGGGCTGGGTGTGGACGAGAAGTCTTACATCGACGATCTCGCCGCTCTCGACCATCTCCTCAAGCTGACCGAGCTTGGCCTTGAAGGCCTCCTCGTCGTAGTTCTTCGGCAGGGTCTTTATCCTTCTCCTGACGTTGTCGTTGAGCTGGTAGAACCAGACCTCGGTGGCGGTCTCGAGGCCAAGGTAGCCCTGCTTGTAGGCCCTGATTCCGTAGACGAAGAGCGGCGGAACCTCAACTATCGTTACCGGCACGAATATTTCCTTGCCCTTGGTGAGCCCGGGGCTGTCGTCTATCATGAGGATGTGGGTCATTCCGGCCTTGTAGCCAGCAAAGCCCAGCATCCTGACCTCGCTGTCCTTTGGCCACTTCCTGATTCTCGGAACTACACTCCTAGCCCTTTTTCTCGGGCTGAAGGCGAGTGAACCTCTCCTTGGTCTGTGAACCTTTCCCATCTCAATCCCTCCTCATGAGATTGAATATCGCGAGAGTTGCGAGCAACGCCTCCTCCGTGCGGACGGTTTTAGTTTTTTGGTTCGGGATCGTGTTCAGCACGAGGTCGAACTCGTATTCCTCATCAAGCAGCTCCATAACGCCCCTTCTCGGCGAGCCAAACACGAACCCCACATCCCCCTCGAGGGATGGAATCTTTACGTACCTCACGTCGCGACCCCTTCTCGAGGTCGCGATGACCAAGTCCAGGTCGGCCTTTTTAAGTGTTTTTGCCAGCGGCTTTCCTGTGAGGTGCACCCTGTAACCCCAGTACTCTTCTGGCTTCGCTGGAACGACTTTGAGGGGTCTCACCGAGACGATCCTGAACGTTGCCCTGCCCTCAACGTTTCCCTCGACTATAGCAAGTTCGTCGAGCCCGATGTCCGCGTAAATCTTCCTTCCCTTCCGGAAGGCGTAGCCCTCGCGGATTTCCCCAACCTTTGGTTTTCCCCTGAGCTTGTGGTGTGGCGTCCTGAGCGGGGGAACGACGCCCACATAGCGGAGCTCGGGCATCAGCGGGAACAGCCTCTTCCTGAGGTACTGCGGCGTTTCCATGTACTCGAGGATCGTTTTTATGAACCTCCCGTCCCTTCCGCCTGCCCTGTATATCCAGATGTGCTCGACGCCGAAGATTGCGCATGCCCTGGCTATCTGCCCAACCTTGTACGTCCTTATTTTTGGGTCGTTGGTCTCCTCAAGTATTGAATCGGGAATGAAGACGTGCCAGGCCATTTCCCTTCATCCTGCCCCCACTGTCTCCCCTAAGCTGAAGGGAGCTTATGGGGACTATTTAAAAGGCTTTCGAACCCTGCAACCCTTTTTAGGGTCGAGAAGTGTGAAACATTTTTGCAAAGCGTGTTAACGTTTTGACCGGGTGCGTTCGATTCATCAAAAAGTTAGGTAAAGGGAGAAGAGATCAGCCGAAGAGGGCGCCCAGTCCAGCGAGGGCCTCCTCCTCGCTGACTTCCTCCTCTTCTTCCTCTTCCTCCTCTTCCTTGGCTTCCTCGACCTTTTCCTCGGCGGCCGGAGCGGCAGCCGCAACCGGGGCGGCGACGGGCATGGCGGCCTTCTCGATGACCTCGTCGATGTTCACTCCCTCGAGAGCCGCCACGAGGGCCTTTATCCTGGCCTCATCCGGGCTAACACCGGCGGCCTCAAGGACGGCCTTGAGGTTCTCCTCGTTTATCTCCTTACCGGCGGCGTGGAGTAGCAGAGCGGCATACACGTACTCCATTTTTTGCACCTCCAATCATCTTTATTGATCACACGATTGATCCGAGGGATGGATCAGCCGAAGAGGGCGCCCAGTCCAGCGAGGGCCTCCTCTTCGCTTGCTTCTTCCTCTTCTTCCTCTTCCTCCTCAGCCTCCTCAACCTTCTCCTCGGCTGGCTGAGGGGCGGCAACTGCCACTTGAGCCTGAGCGTTTAAAAGCTCTTTGGTCTTCTCGTCGAGCAACTCCTCGGGCAGGTTCTGCGCTATGAGCAGGACGGCACGGATGGCCCTGCCAATGATGTCCTCGATTGTCTCCTTCGTGACGTAGCCAGCCTCGACTGCAACGTTCTTCGCGCCAAGGAAGGCCTTCTGGAGGATGGCCTCGATGGTCTGCTTGGTCGGATAGGCGGTGTTGACGGACAGGTTGAAGGCGTGCATATAAGCTTTCTGGAGCATGTTGATGTACTCCTGCTCGTCTATCGCGAGAACCTCCGGAGTGTATATGATGCCGTCCTCGTAAGCGGCGAGCAGGTTGAGGCCGACTTCAAGGGGCTCGATACCGAGGGCGTTGAGGATTCTCGCGAGCTGCTCTGTTATAACCTCCCCCGCCTTGAGGACGGTGTGCTCCTTCTGTATGGTGACCTTACCCTTCTCAATCCTCGCGGGGATTCCAAGGGCCTGCATCTCACCGACGAGCGGGCCCGGTGGAATCGAGGTCGGTCCCGCTGGAATTACAACGTCCTTGGTAACGACCGCTCCGGGTTTCGCTGGGGCCGGAGTCTTGCTCTCCTCGAGGAGCTTGTAGAGCTTGAAGGGGTTCATCTCGGTGGCGAGTATAGCGGCACCGCCCTCGATGTAGTCTGCGAGCTTCTCGAGTTCCGGCTTGTTGAGCTCCTGGGCGGCCCTCTTTATGGCCAGCTCGATGAGGGTGTTCCTGCTGACCCTGAGAAGGGCCTTCCCGCGGAGCTTGTCGCGCATCTTGCTGAGCGGATAGGCTGGGACGCCGGCCACGTCAACGAGGGCAATCACTGGGTGGCTCTTGATGATCTTGGTGAGCTCTTCAACTTCCTTCTTCTTCCACTCGGCTACGTGGGCCATCTCCCTCACCTCTCAACCTTAACGGCCGGGCCCATTGTGGTCTTCACGTACACTGACTTCACCTGGTTCTCGCCGCGCTCGAGCTTGTTGATTATGGCGTTGAGAACCGCCTCGGCGTTCTCCGCTAACTTCTCGTCGTCCATGTCCTCTGTGCCTATCGGGGCGTGGACAACGGGGTTGTTCTTGAGCTGTATCCTGACGGTCTTCTTGAGCCTGTTGACTATGGGCTCGAGGTTGGTCATTGTCGGTGGAACGACAACGGGCATCTTGTTCCTCGGACCGAGGTACTTACCGAGGTACCTACCTATCTTGGGCATCAGCGGAGCCGCGGCAATGAAGAAGTCGTAGTTCTTCGCCAGCTTTCTAGCCTGTCTTGGGTTCTTTGCGAGCTCCTCAAGCTGTTCTCCACTAATCACATCAAGCCCGAGCTTTTTAGCCGCCTCGGCAACGGCACCATCAGCGATGACCGCGATCTTCGGCTCCTTCCCACGACCGTGAGGCAGTACAACCTCAAGCTTGAACCTGTTCTCCGGCTTGCGGAGGTCTATATCCCTGAGGTTGACTGCTATCTCGACGGTCTGTGTGAAGTTGCGCGGCTTAGCCCGGGCCTTCGCCTCCTTCACCGCTTCCACGAGTTTCTGCCTGTCGAAGGCCATTTACAGCCCTCCCTTTCGTTTTCGATTCGAGCCGAAAAAGTCAAAGATGGCTAAAAGGGGGGATTTTTAAAGTTTTCCCTCACTCCTCAGCTTTCTCAAAAATCTCGTCGTAGAGTCCTTCGTCAATCTCCCTCTGAACTTCCCTCGGGTCCTTGCCCTCGACGGTAACGCCCATGCTGAGGGCTGTTCCTATGACTTCTTTCGCTGCAGCCTTGAGGTTCGGTGCAAGCATCTGGTCAATCTTCATCTTGGCTATCTTGATGACCTGCTCCATGGTCAGGTTCCCGACCTGGGTGTGGCCAGCTTCGCTCGAGCCCTTCGGGATGCCGAGCTCCTTCTTGATGAGCTGGCTGGTCGGGGGAACACCGACCTCAATCCTGAAGGTCTTCTTCTTTGGATCCTCAACGATAATCTTGACGGGAACCTGCATTCCCTCGAATTCCTTGGTGGCCTTGTTTATCTCATCGACGACCTGCTTGACGTTCAGTCCGAGGGGACCGATGGCAGGACCCAGCGGTGGTCCAGGAGTTGCCTTTCCACCTTCGACGAGAACTTCGACAACCTGTGGCATCAATCTCACCCCTTGACTTTGTCTCAGCCGTCACTCCTTCTGGCGTTTGCTTATAAGTCTAACGTATTCGCCCCTCACCGTGACCGGTATTGGGACGATTGAACCTATGAGCTCAATGACAATCTCGTCCTTGCTCTCGTCAACCCTGACGACCTTGGCCTTCTCGCCCTTGAAGGGTCCGGCTATGAGCTCAACGATGTCGCCCGGCTCGAAGCCACTCACCGCTGGCTTCTCCTCGAGGAAGTGCTCTATCTCGCTGAAGGGAATCTCACCGGGAAGGACACGCTTCGCGTGGCGAATTCCCCTGATGGCCTCGTCAACGGCGCTCTTGCTGGGGGCCTCAACGAATATGTAGCCCTTAACCTTGCTCGGTGCAAGGATGGCATAAACCGGGAGGTTGTAAGTCTTA
>Ga0256842_1002446_pt1 | contig 13319 bp, 14 predicted proteins | sample 4559240metaG_FD_185973 | JGI IMG/M metagenome (GOLD analysis project Ga0256842, IMG submission 185973) | Hydrothermal vent microbial communities from Guaymas Basin, Mexico - 4559-240 | ecosystem: Environmental > Aquatic > Marine > Hydrothermal vents | place: Mexico: Guaymas Basin | collected...
TCTTCACTTCTACAAACTCTTGCAGTAGGTTTATTTACAGTTGGAACCAATACTTCTTCTTCAACTTTAGCAATATATCTTTCACCAGTAGTTTCATCTATTTCTATAATATCAACTTCTTGAACTACTTTTTCTTCTTCATATTCCCATCCAGTCTGAATAAACACTGTAGCATCAACTTCTAATACTTTAAGGACTTTAGTCATGAAATTATATCTATCAAATTGTCTACAGAATTGACTATTTAACAATATTTCATTTTGTCTTGCAGCAGGAACATCTTCATATGTAATTGGAGAAAATCTCACTAAGTTAGGTGTACTTACAAATGGTTCCTTGAGAGAAGGGTGAGCCCAAGCTTGCTGTCTTTTAGCTACCTTTGGGACAATCCTACTTTTACCTTTTTCTTCATTACCGTAAGGCTCGCCATTATAAACACTTCTTCTTTGTTTAATTTCTGAGTCTATTTGTTTATGAGAAGTCTCAGCAGCAGCCATATCAGCTTTTAAATTAGCTAGAAGCTCTGCTTTGTTTATTTTTGGTTTGTTCATATAACTGATCCTTACTCTTTATTGTTTGTATTATAACATAAATAAACTTTATTGTATTGAGCATATTTGTGCCATAGAATTATGGATTAAATAATACTATTTCTTTTTTGCCAGTATTCGCTACATCTAAATGGATCCAATTCACTTTATCTTCAAGTCTTCTTATATATGGAAAATGATTTTGATTTTCAAGTATATATTGTCTAACTTCTTCAGCAGTATAATTACTAAATACAATATCAAATGCATTACCATAGCTATGTTGAGAACCATAACTATAATAAGGACTATCAGGAGTTCTTATCCCACTCCATTCCCTGTTGCCTCCCCAGAAATAATTATTAATTGTCATTGTTCCTAGATTGAAATGTTCTTTCAACTTATCAATACTTTCTATTAGCCTTGGATCCACATATCTCCAAGCAGCTTCACCATATTTCTCATACATTTTTTTTGGTACTAACTCATGAATTTTAAAATACTTAGAATGCATTTTTTCATTTTCCTTTATATACTTTAATTGACTTCTCAATACTTCTACCTACAACATATCCACCCAAGCCAAGTTTTAGCAGATCCCACATATCAGGCGGAATATCTAACTGTACAGAAGATCCACCATAAAGACTAATGTAAGGATATAAAATATAGTTGTTAGCAATAATAAAAACAAAAGTAAGCATAGTGACTGGTCTCCAGTTTTTTTGCAACCATCCTTCACCATTGGCTTCTGCCTGAATGATTTTACTTTGTTCTTCAATGATTGTTTTAGAGTATTCATTTAATTCTCTGTTCATTTCTAATTGATATGCCTGTATTCCAGCTTCTAATTTAGCTTTCTGTTCAGGTGTTAAGTCTGGGGGGAAATAGCTTTTAAACAAATTTGTTCCTGCATCTACTACTTTTCCTATTAAATCTCCAACAATTGGTATCATTATCTGTCTTTCCTATGCATAAGTTCTGTAGTATCTTTTATGTTTCTTTCTAAAAGTACAGTTATTCTTGAATTTATTGCATCTACTTTGCTAAATGCTTGAACCACATAAGTTCCAAATGATATAGAATATAATATAGTTAATCCAACTGCCCATCTAATTGTGGTTGGTGAAACTTTACCACTATCATTTTTATCTAATCGTTCTATGCTCATCCTATGTTCTTCTGTTATTCCGACAAGTCGTGTAACATCTTTAGTAAGAGAATCTACATCTTTATGCAACAGGCGAACACTATTACATCCATTTTCTGATTTTTGCAATACATCTATTTCATCTATACGCACATGGATTCTTTTATTTTTTTCTATTAATTCTTTGTCACGCCTTTCAAAAGATTCTTTAATTTCTCTATCTATAGTATCAAGCTTATTACTAAATATTGCTTGCTTGGCTAAATATTTACTAATATCTTTTAACTGTTCATTGGTTTCTGTTTGAGCCCTTACAAGGTGCTCAACACTAACAACCAATGTTTTAATAGTTGCATCTTGTTCAACTAGTGCGCTATCATGTTTTGTTAATAGATCCCTCATTATTTCATCTGTCATACTAGATCTTTCATTGTTTTTTGCCTACCATAGCTAAAGTATTTCTTACCAAACACCCTAACTGCCTTATAGTAGGTGTAAGCCCATATTGAATAATATATACGCTTAAATCTACTATCTTCATTTACTATATCAAGCATCATGTACTTGTAAAAAGTTTTATCAGCTTTCTTCCTGTCTTCTTCTGTACCACCTATCGTATATAGTACATCGTGCTTATCGCACGAAGCATGGAATATAAATTCAGGTACAGGAATAAAGCTTGATTTACCACCACATCCATTAGATAGTTTTTTAATTTGTTTTGGTGTGAAATCTCTTAATCTTGCTTTCATTTTAAACCTTTTATATATTTAACTAAGTCTAGGAAATTGAGCCAATCTTTCTTTTCACATTTCTCTCTAAAACTATTTTTAAAGTTACAATGAAATTGCGTATGACACTCTCTACATAGACATACACCATTGTTTATATCAAACCTTATATCAGAATGATAAGACCCATCAGCAATATGATGAGCCTCTCTATATTTATTGGATCCACTCACTTGGCACACTTTATCTCTACGAATAACTAAAGCTCTCCATATGCGGTAAGCTCTAGTTTTTCTCCAATTCATCTTAAATCTCTACTGCGTCTAATTCATCTTGTGTAGTACAAGCTTTAATTTTATCTTCAAGAGCGTTTTGTTCACCTTGAATAGTTGTTAATGCAATAACATTAGCTCCAATTTTATTAAGTAACACTTCTCTATCAACACCTCTGGCAGCTGCTAGAGCATCTACAATAGGAGTAGCAGCATTATTGTCATTGTGCCACACTCTCCACTCACCTCTCTGGTCTACAAATGATTCAACTTCATAAGGAGCGTATTTTTTAGAGATATTATCAATTTTACCTTGATACATTTGTTTAATATCAAGTAACTTTAACTGTTTGTTAATGTCTAATAAGGTTTTTAAACCACCTGTAGATTTAAGTCTTGACACATCTACTCCTCCCATAGATGTGCTTTTTTCAAATCTAATAATCTTGTTATCTTTATCTAGTATAGCTTTCATTTCAATCCTTTTTTATTTATTTTTTACTGCGTAACCAGTACTTAAAGTCGTATAACTTAATGCAAAGGGTGTCCCAGCAGCAGTCTGTACAGGAATTCCAGTATCTTCTGTAAAAATTTCTCCAGTACTATTAGCATCTATATCTGTAACTGTAATAGCTGATATAACTTTTCCGTCAACTCCGTTTAACGGTGTGATAGTAGTTTCGTTATGCTTACTCATATTAAAACATGATGTAATAAGATTGCTTTTTGTTTGGTTATCATCAAATAAAATTACTGAAGACTTTTGTGCATGTGAGGTTGTAGTATCTTCATATTCTGCCCAAAAGATTTGTTCTAATATAAATGTACTATCTGCATCATTTAATACTATTTTATACACATTATGCAAATAATTAGCGCCTTGTGTATACGGTGCATACATATACCAAGTAGTTGCATTAAATTTAACCATTTTAGGAGAATTGCCACCTGAGCTAAATGACCATCCATTTTTAGCTTTATAGCTAGTAGTTATAAAGTTTCCATCTGAATCGGAAGTAAATTTTAATAACGTATTTTCTTCTGGTATACTAACACTATTATTTCCAAAACACCAAGCTAATGTCTCTTTTGTTTCTGCATCAAACGGTATTGGATAATGCTGTAAACCAAATTGACCAATACTTAAACTGTACTTATCGAATGTATCATCAGTAAATTTAGTAAGAGTAACATCAGTACCAGAAGTATCATTTAGCTTTAGTTTTCCAGAATTGCTATTATAAGCAACAAAAGTTTCTTTTGCTCCAGTCATTCCCCAATCAACAACATTTGCATAGTTTATTTTATCCCAAGATGTATTTGTGCTTTGATCTACTGATTGAGTCACAAATGAAGTATTGTCTTCACTGAGTTCAAATACATTTAACATTGTATGAGAGTTCCAAGAAAATACCGCTATCCTAGTTTCATCAAGCTGCATAACTGTAGACATTTGGCTATAACTATTAGTAGTTATATCATTACTTTTTGTTACAGCAGTTAAAGCATAATCACTATCATAAGTTATTAATGCAACTTTTTGAGTGTCACTAGCTTGTGCGTAAAACAAAGCAACTACACCATCTTTTAATTTTTTAAAATAGGCGTAGTTAGTTGTCGCACATACAGTAGACAAATCAATAGTAGATATAACTTCTGCTAATTTTGTTTCAGAGTTATATTTAAACATTTTAACGACTGCCTCTGCATCGCCTGTAATAGCCATCCAGTATCCATTACCTAATATTGCTGGAGTAGGTGAACTGTTACAATTAACCGAGTCATCTGTCCCTACTGATAATTCAGAAGCTCCATTTAATACATTAAAAGGTACTATTTTCCCTTCTGCATTTACTCCTACTTGTTCATTCTTACCTATAGCATAATCTGCTGTTTCTGCCATTACTACACTTGCTGGTCTTAACGCAGCACCTAATTGATTAATCCCAGTCTTAACGCTAGTAATCATTGCTAATTCAGCACCCATTCTTAACTCCTTGTCATTGTTATTAAATTTCCACTATCATATCCATATGTGATAGTTAGTAGTACGGTTGTTCCATCTGTGTCTGTAAACTCTTCTTTGGATAAATATCCGTTATCATATGTATAAATCTTCTTACACCCTATATCATATGTTTCACTAAGAAGCAAACCTTTGTTGTCATAAGTTGAATCTGTTATGTCATGCAAAGATAAAAAATGTTCGGTATCTTCTTTTAGTGTAGCACTGCTATACCCGAGTCCAGACCAAGTAGTTGCCCCATCCCCAAGTTTAAATCTTTGAGTATCTCTTTCGATACCTATTTCACCATCGGCAAGTACGGGATTATAATTTTCCCAATTTGCTTTCGTATCTCTTCTAAACTGTATTCTATCAGCCATCTATTTCTCCTTTACGCATTAGATGCAGAACCACAATCATATGGAACTCCATTCACATTAGAAGCACCGCCACAATCGACATTACTTCCACCTTTTAATCCACCTAATACAAACAACCAATTATCTGAGCTAGTTCTTAAACTTGGCTCAGCTGTATTGTCATCAACTAGACTAACATATGCCAACCCATCTACATAAACAACACTATCTCCTTTTGAATAGCCACCAGAATAATTAGAATCCCATGCACCTTTTAGATTAATTGCAGATTGTGCGATTAACGCATTGTTATATGCTTGTTGTACATCATCAATATTGTCAGCAACAGTATTAACATCACTAATACTATTTGAAACAGTATCAATGTTATGTTTATTATCTACTGCAATCTTTACAAGATTTAATGCTATAGATGTGTCAACTGGTTGCTGAATATAAGATACTGTTGTCGTAGTACTTAACTCACCAATTACCGCAAAACTACTTCCTGTAGCAATATTAATTTTATCTGGCATTTTATAAGTGCTATTAGCATCTAAGCTGATAGTATCTATAACATTCCCGTCTAAAACAAATTGTACATTTGCTTGTGAACTATTTGTGTTCAATACTGTGATTGAATTTACAATAGCCTCTGTATAGTCATCGTTAGTGAATACAGGTTGTGTAGTTGCACTATCTCCAATGACTATTTTATTATTAAATCCCATTGATTACTCCTTTTTTTTTAATTACCCTAAAGCTACAGCCATAGCAATAGAATAGTTCTTAGTAGAACTTGCTGTATCAGCTAAATCCGTAGGACTTACTGCTTCAATAAAGTTCCACTCAGTAGTATTTGTTTCACTTGTAGGCTCAACTGTATTTTCATCAATCTTACTTACATAATTGTAACCGTCAGTATAAGTAACATTATCAGCAAGAGCATAACCATCAGTATAGTTACTATCCCAGTCACCTTTGTAATTAGCAGCACTTTGAGCAATTACAGCTTGTGTAGATGCTATTTCTGCTTGAGTAGAAGCGTCTACTATAGAAGCCATATGAGAAACTACATTATCTATATTTGCTATATTCGTATTAGTAAGTTTACTTTCTACAAAAGCTTTATTTAAGGCTACTGAAGTTTTATCTGCTTCAACATCTGCTACCATTTGTTGTACGGTTGTATTAGCTGCTGTCACGTCTATTGCTTGAGCATAGTAACTAATAGTAGCATTAATTCCATTAGGGGTATTTAGTGTTGCAATAGTATTATTTTCAATATTTATTTTATCTGTTATGCTTATTCTACTATTAGCAGGTACTACCTCAACAAGTATAGTAGTTCCACCCACCTGCATAGATACTGTTGCATCTGTATTTGTAGTATTGTATACTATAAAAGAATGTATAACACTTTCGGTAATACTGTCATTAACAATTACATTTTGATATGTGCCATTACCTGATATTTTTACTATTTTAAAAGCCATTTAGTTTCCTTTGTATAATTATACCGTACATTACTATGATATTTGAACCCATGATGGATTTTCATTTACTGTTACAACTTTATAAATTATATTATCAGCAGTATTATAAAAAGTACTTCCAAGTACAACGCTTTTTGCATCAATATTTGTATCACCTTCATAATGCCTTGGGAATAATCCTATTTGTTCAATTAATCTTTGTGCTTCAGTCAATGCAACAGCAGAATCAACTGCCTGCTCAAAGTAATTTACTACTACATCTAATCCAGTAACAGACTCTATACTTAAAGTAGACTCAGAAGGAATATTTATTTTTTCTTGTAATCTATAGCTATTGTTAGCAGGAACAGTCTCTATCACTACTTGAACACCATCTATACTAAGTACTAATTGTGCATCAGTATTATTTGTATTATATGCAATAACACCATTAGCTACAGCTTCAACTATATTTGTATTTACTACTGCAACCTGCGCAGTATCGTCTCCGATTATCTTAATCTGTTTAAATGCCATTTTATTTCCTTACCCTAAAACGATTGCCATTGCAACCGCTTTCTGTGTAGCTACTGCATTTACATCAGGTATTGCAGCAATTGCAGCATTAACTTCTACTATCTTAGTATTAACTTGTGTATTTGTATCTTGAATAACTTTATCCAATGTAGAATCTAAATACTTTTTAGTAGCTCTGCCTGTAGTTTCACTAAACTTATTCATTATTCATACCTCCAATCATTATTTATAAACACCATTTCAACTTTTATATCATTTACATCTATTTCGAGATCATCATCTTTGCCTTTGATTAAATTACCATTCCTTGCCACTGTTAAATTCCTATTCTCAAAACTACTTGCTATGTCTTCTATTATAACTGTATCTCCAAATTCAGGATTAGCAGGCAATGTCAATACTTTGATCCCTTCTTGGTTAGCTGTAACAGACGTAAGAGACATGTTTCCAGCTATAACAGCGATAGAATATCCCTGCCCAACTGTAGATGCTTTTACAATTATTGTATTATCAGTTTCAATCGTTGCTTCAATTGGTTCTGAACTATTGTTTATAATGTTATTTAAGCCATTTATTATTTCATTTAAAGTAGCTTCATCAGCAGATAAAGAACTTATAGTCATACCTCCTTCAATGATGGCAGTTGTAAATGTTGTATCATGATCATCTGCAACTATTATTAAATAGGTACTTTTAGCAGTTGCAGTTACTCCTGTAACATTATCATTAATAGCATTAGTTATTCCTTCAACTATTTCTTCTAAAGTTGCATTATCATTTTCTGTATCTGTATGTACTTGCAAATTGCTACTAATAGCTTCAGTTGTGAATGGTGTACCAGCATTATGAGCTATTAGTCTAAGCGTATCTCCACTTTTACTTGTGTCTATGGGTTCTGAAGAATTATCTACAGCACTTTTTAATCCGTTTAATATTTCATTCAAAGTAGCATTATCATTATCTTCTACCATTGTTACAGTCATGTTAGATGTTTTTGCATTCATAGAATAACCAACACCTGCAGTATTTGCTTTAACTTTAACACCATTGCTTATACTTGATGCTACAACAGGTAGATCACTAGTTCCATTAATAGCATCTTTTAATCCGTTTAGTATTTCAGTTTCAGTAGCTTTATCATTTTCAGTAGTAGTATCAAGATCCATGCTCCCACTTGTAATTTCAGTTGTAAAAGATGTTCCTGCAGTGTCTGCAGTTAACTTAAATCCTTCAGATATTGACTCTGCTGTTACTATCGTAGAAACATCATTATCATTATTTACAGCATCGATTAATCCATCTATAACTTCTTGAAGTGTAGCATCTTCATCAGATGTATAACTTACTTCTGTTCCATTTACAGTTAATGCATAGGTCTGAGTGTTTGCTACAGTAATATTTGTTATAGTTTCTACTTGTGCAACAGCTTCATCACTATGATAAGTTATATCCGTATCTTCTATAGTAACAGTATAATCAACATTGTTTTGTACATTAATTTCTGTTATAGTTTCTACTTGAGCAACAGCTGCATCACTCTGATATGATATTTCAGTATTGTTTATTTTTATTTTATATTCTGTGTCATCCTCTACTGTTATGTCATCAACTATATCTATCTGAGAAACTGCTGCATCACTTTGATATGTAGCAGTATATGTATTATCTTCAATATCTATAGATAATTTATATGTTGTATCATTTTCAACAACAATATTATCAACAGTATCTGTCTGATTTACATAAGTATCACTATGGTAAGTAAGAGTACTGTTATTTATTTTTATACTATAGTCTGCATCATCTTCAGCAACTATACTGTGAATACTATCTATTTGTTGAATAGAAGTTGTATCACACAAACATTCATCGCTTTTCTTTGCAGTATAGTCTGAAGTACATAACACTATTGTTTTTCCAAAACCATTTGCAACATCAAAGGTTGTTGTTGATCCATCGTCAAATAATATTGTATATGTATCTATAGCATTTAGCTTACTATGCAAACCACTTGGATCAGTAGTGGAAGTAAATGAAATATTGACTATTCCATTGCCAGTATCTCCCTTATCGCCTTTACCAAATGGTATTCCTTCATTCCAATCTCCAGAGCTATCGCTTTGTTTTATATATAGTTCTCCAGTATCAGTAGCTAAAAACGAATAACCTTTTGATTGTCCATCATAACTGCTTCTATCAGAAAACAAACCTGTAGCATCTACATTAAAAGCAGCTCCTCTTTCTCCTTTTGGACCTTGAGGTACTCCTATAATTAATTTATTATTACTGCTATCATAACTAACAGAAGCATTAGAACCAGCTGTCAGTGTTAAAGATTGTGCTTGTAAAGTATGTATTGAATCTGCTTTATTTGTAGCTATATTTGCTTGATTTGTAGCTTCAAGTGCTTTAGCTTTAGCAATGTCAGCATTGTTTGTAGAGGCTAATATTTCAGTAAGATTTGTTTGTATTTCTTCTAAGGCAACAACATTGTCAGCAACAGTAGTTAAAGAATTATCATCTACACTTCCTACCACCTTATTGATATTGTTGTTATCAATATTGGCAACTACTTTTTCAATACTATTATCATCTATTTTAGTAACTAATTTAGTAAAATTTTCATTATCTATATTATTTACTATTTTAGCTGTATTCCCATTATTTATTTCATTGAATATAGTAATTAACTTACCATTAGTGATATTGTCATATACAGTTGTTATTTTAGGTAAATTATCGACAATGGTTCCAACTACACCTGTAGATTCTAATGCCAGATCGTTTGCTAATCTTTTTATTTTAGAGTTAGCATCTTGCAAGTCTATAGCAACAGTATTTGTATAATTGGTGCCATTTTCTTTTATATCTTCATATACTGTTTTTAATTTATTTATTTCAGTATATATTTCAACTAGCTTATCTATATTTATATATAGGCTATCTGGATCACCTACTAGCTGTCCTATATTGTTTTGAAGTATTAATAATTCATCTATTTTACTAGCCAATACTATTATTGAATTTATGCTTTGACCTATCGTAATTAGTTCTTGAACACGGTTAGCTAATACTTCTAATGCTGAAGTAGTATCTGCCCATACATAAGATTCTACATTTTCATTAGGAAATCTAATTAACTCTATTCTGCTAATTGTAGAACTATGCCCGTCCGTATCTCGAATTCTTATTATAGTAGGTTTAGTAACATCTACTTCATTTAGTAAATCATATTCAGTATTTGTAACATGTAAAAAAACATTAGATTCTTCGGTGTTATATTTTTTAATACCTTTTCTAATATTTTGTAATATAATTGAAGGAGAAGATGTTTCACTAACTATAGTTGTTCCTTCTGCATAAAAAGGAATAGCTATATTTATACCATCTTCAGTTATGACATATGCCCCTTGGTAATAAGCAGGAGTGCCATCTTGAGCCATTTTCAATGATAAATTAATATCTATTTTTCTACTACCTAAATAACTTCCTTTTGCTAAATCTTCTGTTATTTCTAATAGGTTTGCTGTAGCTAATTCTGATAATTTAGCAGAATCTATACTATCTAAATTAGATAATACTTGTGCTAAAGTATTAAAATCTACACCCTCATCAACTATTGTAGATAGCTGTGCAATCGGCTCTACATATTGTGCAACTACAGCTACATTTTCATATCCTGTTTTAGTAAGTAGTCTATCTACTGCAACATCTTTAGAAGCTAGTGAACTTATTTTTCTCATTATACAAACCCTCTTTGTTTAAATTTTTTACTAGGAATTTTTTCTGCTTGAATTAAGCCTTCCATTATTGCTCTATTGCAGCTATTTTCAAATCTTAAGTAATGTGATTGGTTCTCAGCTTTGAGTTCTCCACTTACAGATCCATGTCCTCTGTATCCTACATAATTTAACAATGCTTCTAATAGTTGTGGTGGTATTGGCACCGTATCACTTGTGCTTGTGAGAAATTTTGGAGTTACTCTATATATTACAGAAAGATATTCATCTTGAATAATAAAAGGTACTTCTATTGTATTATATGCAGGAGTATATACACCAACTAGATTGTCTTCATCATTAAGCTCTATAATTTCTGAATCTTCAGAATATACTCTAGATATTAGTAGTAATTCCTTATCCGTACTAATGTCTACATCTGGATCTGTACCATCTAATTTATAAGTAGCTTTACCATCAGTAAGCCAAACAATAGCTTCTGCTTCTTCCAATGGAAATCTTTTGTATAATTCAAGAACACCTAGATTTATGAAGCCTAAGACTGCATCTGTATCTTCTTTAACTGATAATTGTTTTAATTCTGCTGAAACAGCTAAATTTATTACATCTTGTGCAGTCATGTTCTACCTTGCATTATTTAATTGCAAGTATTATACCATAAATTAAATAAGAATGTTTCTATTTAAAATATTTCACTACTACCAGAATTGCTTTCATCATCATCAATATGTCCCCATATAGATGCATCTATTCTGTCTAGATTATTTTCTGGATTCATCATTGGCTCTACTGCAGGAATAATAATGTCAATCAATGTTACTAACTGAGTTATTAAATCTGGACCATCATCCGATCTTGTGAACCCTTCATGTGTAGCACCTCTTATTTGTTGTAGAAATTCTTTAAAATCATCAGTATCTTTTAAGTGCTCTGGAAAATACATTTTGCCAACCAGTAAAGAATCAGTTACTGCTATTCTGAATCTTTCATGTTTTTTAACTCCACTATTTCTACTTAAAATACCTTTTCTTTCACTACTTTTATTGTTCCTATCCCTAGCAAATGTATAATAATCTGCTCTTTTCATCATTTCTTGTTCTAATGAATAAACATGAGCTCCTTGATTTCCATCTACTTCTACACCAATTTCAACATATCTACCCATTCTTTTATATTTAGCAGCTAGATCCAATGTCTTGGAGTATTGTTCTTTCATTCCCATTTTACGTAAATACAGATCCAATAAGAAATAATCTCCATTGTTACTAACAGCCCATGCAGCTATTCCACTATAATCTGAATTTTCTCCGCTTGTTGTAGTGTAGTCAGTTGTAATATATATATTGTATGCCCATAAATTGTTTATTACATTTTTTGCATCATAATATTTGAAACAACTATCTGGAACCAATCTATTAGTATTACTTGTTAGTCTAAGCATTCTTTCCTGCATAAATGATTTCATCTTATTGGATCTTTTAGAATTTATAACCATTGATAATATTGTTTTAGCTGGATGCATCGCCTCCCATGAACTGACAATATCTTTAAGCTTTACATTCTCTGTATCAAAAGTATTTGCAATAGGAATCAAACATGGAGTATAAGTCTTAGAAGTGATGGTTCTAACATTGTTATCTTTATAATGAAATGGTGTAAATGTCATAATAATCCTACCATTTCCTCCACCTTTAAGTGCAGCTTCAGCATCAGAATAAATTATACTATCTATATTTTCACTAATTGTTTTAGAGTATGCAGCTGATTCATTAAGGATTATATCGTCCATCTCAATTAAATCAGGTCTTCTTTCACCATATCTGATACCACGAACACCAGTACCAATACCAGCATATCTAATCATAAACGATCTATCTTTTTTTGGTCCTGTTCCTTTTCTAACAAATTCAGTTTCAGTTTCAGTATATCTAACACTCTCAAAATAGTTATTAATAAATACACTATCCTCACACATTGCTCGAACAGCTAAAGCATTTGTTCTTGCTCCACCTCTTGTTGATGCAGCTAATATAAGATAGAAATACACTTTACCTATACCATTGGGAAGTTCTCCTTTGATAGCACTATATACTCCAAAAAATGATATAACTATAGTACTTTTTGCAACACCCCTTGAACAACAAAAGGATGTTCTTAAATAATTTATTTCTATTTGTCTACAAACTTCATCACTAAAAGGAAATAAATAAACATCATGAATTTCATTCAATAATAGATCCACCATAAAATAATGTGCTAATGGTGTCTTAAATTCAAAATCTCCACCTTGTACTAATCTCATTAGATTAAAAAACTCTAAGGCATTATCACTTGGAGTATACCCAGGAAAACTAGCATCATATGAATCTAGAGCAAGATCTATATCAAAAGTGTCATCATTGCTGTCTGCAATAAGTTTTACAAAGTCTTCTTTTGTATCTTCATCCACATTGCCACTTGTTAAGTTTTTTGCTTCATCTTCACCATAGAGAACTTTTAATTCTTCAAATTCTTCTTTTG
>Ga0256842_1002447_pt1 | contig 13318 bp, 11 predicted proteins | sample 4559240metaG_FD_185973 | JGI IMG/M metagenome (GOLD analysis project Ga0256842, IMG submission 185973) | Hydrothermal vent microbial communities from Guaymas Basin, Mexico - 4559-240 | ecosystem: Environmental > Aquatic > Marine > Hydrothermal vents | place: Mexico: Guaymas Basin | collected...
AGGAGCTGGTGTTTTCCCATAAAGTCCATAACAGAGATCTTTGACCTCAACAGTAATCATCTTATATCTTTCATCAGGAGTATCAAAAAGTACATTGTTCACAGTTTGTATTCCAACTATCTGAGATGTAGGTGTTACCAGGGGAACCTGGCCAAGCTCTTTTCTTACCCTTGGAAGTTCCTTAAACACATCCTCTAACTTATCAATTGCATCCATTTCCCTGAGTTGATTTACAAGATTTGACAACATACCACCTGGTGTTTGATGTAAAAGTACATTGACATCTATTACAGACATCCTGTCGTCTAAGAGGTGCTTATATTTTGGTGAAATTTCTTCAAAGTATTTTGCACACTTAATCAGTTGTTTTAGATCAAGGCCTGTATCCCTATTAGTCCCTTTCAAAGCAACTACAATAGGTTCAATAGCTGGATGTGATGTCCTGTATGCCCAGGGAGATAGACAGGTATCAATTATATCTACTCCAGCTTCAATGGCCTTCAGCATGGTCATGTCAGCCATTCCAGATGTAAAATGGCTATGGAGATGAATTGGGACCTTCACAGTCTCTTTTAATGCCTTAATCAAAACATATGCATCATAAGGGGCTAGAAGACCAGCCATGTCTTTAATACATATGGTATCAGCCCCCATATCCTCTAATTCTTTGGCTTTGTCCAGGTAATATTGAAGATTATAAACTGGTCCTCCCATTCTCTGTTCAGTTAAAGAATAACAAATACTACCCTGAAAATGTTTTCCATTTTTTTTGATTACTTTAACTACAGTTTTAAAATTTCTAAAATCATTTAATGCATCAAAGACCCTGAATATATCTATTCCATTGACACAGCATCTCTCAACAAAGGCCTCAGCTACATCATCTGGATAATTTCGGTAGCCCACGAGATTTTGTCCTCTGAGTAGCATGGAAAAAGGGGTCTTTTTTATGTATTTTTTCAATGTCCTGATCCTTTCCCATGGATCCTCACCCAGAAATCTGTGACAAGTATCAAAAGTGGCACCCCCCCATACCTCCATTGAATAAAATCCACATTTATCCATCTCTTCTGCAATGGGAATAAAATCTTCAGTCCTTCCTCTGGTGGCAAAAAGGGACTGGTGTCCATCCCTCAATGTGAGGTCCTGGATTTTTAGCGGATTATCAACTTTTACCTTATCTTCTAGGGTGCCAGCCCGTAGCACTCCATGTTTTTCCACCATAACATACTCCTTAAATTAAAATTTACACAAACGATATTGCCAATTAAAACGTCTTTCCATTACGCTCATTCTCCCAGCAAGAGACCACGGACTGGTAATTGGAAGAGTCATTTGCGGTTGAACCATGGCACCCTGTGTCTGTCCCATCTGGGATAAGGCCATAGCCTCTTGCTCAAGGTACACACAGATAGCAGCAGAAATTGCTGCTACGATTTTTTTCTTTTTATCCATAGGGGAATAACTCCTTATGATCAAAGTTTTGGTTTAACGTAAATATCGCCGCCATAAACATCATATGCCACAAAAGTTGGAAAATCTTCAACTACAAGTTCTCTTATGGCCTCCGGACCTAAATCTTCATAAGCAATAATCCTGGCTTTTTTTATTCTTAGTGATAATAAAGCACCAATACCTCCAATTGCCCCTAAAAAAACACCCTTATATTCTTGTAAGGCCTTTTTCACTTCTTCAGAGCGTTTCCCCTTTCCAATAGAAGCCTTAAGCCCTAATTTGTATAATGTGGGAGCATACTTATCCATCCTATAACTTGTAGTTGGACCTGCTGAACCTATTGGTCTTCCAGGTGGGGCAGGCGTTGGCCCAACATAATAGATGACTGCGCCTTCTATTGGAAATGGTAATTCCTCTCCTCTATTAATCGTTTCTATCAATCGTTTATGAGCTGTATCTCTCGCCGTATAAATGGTTCCAGATAACAAAACTTTATCTCCCGCCCTTAATTTTAAAATATCTTCTTCTTTTAAAGGCGGATGTAATCTATAAATTTTCATTAATAATTACCTCTTGTCCTTAAGATTAAATAGTTTAATCCTTCAAACTTACTAAATAAATAGTTGATTTAAAAAGCCACCTCCCTATACCTTGCAGAGTGGCATTGGATATTTACAGCAACAGGCAAAGATGCAATGTGACATTTCATCACATTGATTTTAACACCCAAAGCTGTAGTTTTACCACCCAACCCCATTGGACCAATTCCTAAACTATTTATTGCCTCAAGCAGTTCATCTTCTTTTCGAGCTATATCTTTATCTGGATGTCTTTGATCAAGTGGCCTAAAAAGTGCCCTTTTTGCCAGAATTGTAGTAAAGTCAAAAGTACCACCAATACCAACACCCACAATGATAGGAGGACAGGGATTTGGACAGACCTCAACCACCCGATTTACAACAAACTCTTTAATCCCTTCCCATCCAGCCGACGGAGGTAACATTTTACTTATGGACATATTCTCACTTCCACTACCTTTTGCCATAAATAATATTTTAAGTACATCACCTTTGACAAAATTGTAATGAATAATTGGTGGACTATTATCACCGGTATTTTGTCTGGTAAAGGGATCGCAGATGGATTTTCTAAAATATCCCTCTCTGTACGCATCAACCATGGCCCTAGTCAAAACGTCCGATATATGTTCACCCTCTACTCTAACTTTATCTCCCATTATCACAAAAAATATCGCAGTACCAGTATCCTGGCAAAGAGGCAGTTTAGTTTCCCTAGCTAGCTTTGAATTTTCAAGGATTTGAGCCAAAACTTCCTTTGCTCGTTCTGAAGTCTCCTTTTCATAAGCCTTCTTAAGGGCCTCTTCTACATCTCTGGGCAGGATGTATCCAGTCTCTAACACAACTTGCTTCATTTTAGTATATATATCCTCAGATTTAATAACTCTCATAATTAACCCCACTATTTCTTTTTCTTAGAAAATACAGAAAATAACTTTCCAACCTTCCCGCCCAGGGATGCAATAGCCATCTTCCTTCTCATAATCCCCAGTTGATCCTGGAGGGGAATTTGTTTGGGACATACGTCTTCACAGCCAAGTAGGCCCATGCACCCAAAAACTCCTTCATCTGTCCCAATTACTTCAAAATATTCTTCATCTGTCCTCTCGTCCCTTGGATCAATGTAGAATCTGGCTATTTTATTAATAGTAGCAGCCCCAAGAAAGTCCTCCCGCATCCTGGCAGTTCCACATGCTGCAATACAACATCCACATTCAATACATCTATCTAGTTCAAATATCTCATTGGCCAGATCATTATCCATCCTTTCTTCTAATGCATTTGGATCAAAGGTCTTGGTTGTGTGCACCCATGCCTCTATCTTTTTGGCAACTCCTCTAAACCATGTACCTGTATCTACAGAAAGGTCTCCAATCAATTTAAAAACAGGAAGTGGATGAAGCACAATCTTTTCTGGTAAATCCCTGGTTTTTGTCTTACAAGCAAGCCCAGGTCGTCCATTTATAACCATTGCACAGGAACCACAAACAGCTGCTCTACATACAAAATCAAATTGAAGAGATGGATCCTGTGTCTCTCTTATTTCATTTAAAGCCAAAAACAATGTCATATTGTCCTTTTCTTCAAGATAATATGTCTGCATATGTGGTTTTGAGTCAGGATCCATTGGATTGTAACGAAATATTTCAAAATGGAGTGTTCTACTCATGGTCTCCTCTCTCTTTTTTATTATTTTTTTGGGTTTACTTATTTATTATCACCTGATTTATCGTCACTATCTGATGGAATTACTTTCCCTTCTCCATAACCTCTATCACCTGGTGGGAGATGAAATACCTTTGAAGCAGGTTCATAATTCAAGGTGGGCAAATCATCCCCTTCTTTCCATGTAGCCAATGTCCTATTTAACCACTCTTTATCATTTCTATATGGATAATCTTCACGATAATGGGCTCCCCGGCTCTCTTTTCTCTGCAAAGCCCCATAGGCAATACAAAGGGCCACTTTAATCATTCCTGGAAGTCTAAGCGCTTCAGCAAGTTCTGGATTTGCACCAATTCCATTAGATACAAGGGACAACTTCTTACTCCTATCAAGCAGTGTTCTAAGAGAATCCACCGCATCCTGTAAATCCTTCTCATTTCTAAATATACCAACCTTTTCCATCATTATATCCTGCATCTCATCACGTAGTTTATACACATTCTCACCACCTGTAGATCTTTTCAATTTTTCAATACGCTCTTTCTGCTTTTTGACCTCTGCAGTAGCATATGAGGTTTTTATATCAACTTCATACCCTTTTAAGAATTCAACTACCTTTTCTCCTACAATCTTCCCAGCTACAACTGTTTCAGCCAGAGAATTTCCACCAAGTCTATTAAATCCATGCAGATCCCAACAAGCTGCCTCACCTGCAGCAAAAAGTCCTTTTAATCCATATGCAGCACCGTCTTTGTTTGTACGTACTCCACCCATACTATAATGCTGGGTAGGTCTTACAGGAATTAACTCATATATTGGATTGATTCCAAGAAAATTCATACAAATATCATATACTTCCCTTAATTTGGTAGTAATGTGCTTTTCCCCAAGATGTCTAATATCAAGCCACAAATGGTCTCCATAAGGACTTTTCACACCAAAACCCTTTCTTATGTGTTCAGTCATGCGTCTTGATACAACATCTCTAGAAGCAAGCTCGGCCTTTTCAGGCTCATAATCAGGCATAAATCTATATTCATTTTTATCTAAAAGTGTTCCTCCATCACCCCTGCATCCTTCAGTCACCAAAATATCTGTTGGAACAATCCCTGTCGGGTGAAACTGAACTGCCTCCATATTTCCAAGTGGCACGATTCCAGTATCAAGGGCCAATATAAGGCCTGTACCCTGATTTATCACTGCATTGGTAGTATGTTTGTAGAGACGTCCGTATCCACCAGTTGCAATTAAAACTGCCTTTGCAAAATATACAAGTAGTTCTCCAGTCCTAAGGCACCTTGCAACTACACCAAAACAATTCTCCCCATCGTGAATTAAAGACAAAGCCTCTACCCTGTCATGTACTTCCACTCCAACTTCCAGGGCCTTACAGTCCATGGTATATAAAACACAATGACCTGTCCCATCTGCAGTATAACAGGTTCTCCACTTGGCAGTACCTCCAAAGGCACGCGCTGTAATAAGTCCGGCCTTTTCTTCTTTTTCATAAACTTCAAATTTTTGGCCCCCTTTAAAATAAACAGCTGGCCCTGGAACCACTCTGTTCCATGGCACCCCCCAAAAAGCAAGCTCTCTCATCACAATTGGAGCTGTGTCTACAAAAAGCCTGGCTACTTCTTGATCACATCCCCAGTCCGAGCCCTTAACTGTATCTTCAAAATGCACATCTGGAGAATCTCCTTCTCCCATTGCACAATTTCCAAGCGCTGCCTGCATTCCTCCCTGGGCAGCACAAGAATGGGACCTCCTGGGAGGAACCAAACTTAAAACTATACAATTGAATCCTGCTGAAGCTGCCTCTATGGCAACCCTTTCTCCAGCAAGACCCCCGCCAATACACAACATATCTGTATAAAAGGTCTGCATCTTTCTTACCCCACTTAAGCTTTTTTAGGTTAGACTTTAAAGAAAATAAAATCTAAGTAAATTTAATAATTCCACCACAACATACACACCAATTAAATAATATATACACTTAAGTGCCTTCATTCTCTTTGCCCTTGTAACCACTCCCCACTTAACTCCTATCCTGTAGAGCCCTATACAACCATGAAGTGCTCCTACAACAATTAAAAGGAGGTAAAAGAGTATCCACAGACCCTTCTCAAGTTCCTGAGCTCCTTTGGCTGCAGTAATTGGAAGATCTGACAACACTGTCCACATGTGAATAGAGGCAATAACCAGCAAAATAGCACCTGTTGCAGCCTGAATTACCCAAAACCAGGTATCCCTATGGTGCATCATCTTGGCATGTCGAAGAATCAACTTCTGCTCCTTGGTCCTAAAAGGCATCTTTCTAGCACCAAGAAAGCCATGGAGCAAAAAAAGGAAAAAAAGAATTGGGCCACCTACCTGCGCAAGATAACATCTCTCAAAAAAAGCAGCAACAAAATCAAAGGACTTTGCCCCTAGAAGGACCGTACCAACAAATAACATATGGGCAAATAAAAAACACACTAAAGTTAAACCTGTTAACATCTGCAGCCAATCAAGCCACCCTGCCAACCTATGGCCTTTAAAGGATTCAACTGTAGCATCTACCGACATAACAAACCTCCATAAGGTTTTGGTTAATAAAAAACACCCCTTTTTGTTTGAAACATTAATTAAAATTTCTCTTAAAGGCAATACTGGAAAAACTTGTATATAATACTTAGGCAATATACGTATTAATTACATTCCATTTCAAGGGCAGAAAGATAAATATTCAAGTTTATATTTTTATTGAGGATTCCGAGTTTTTTTCTTATATTGTGTCTATGGGTATCCACAGTCCTTTTAGACAGTCCCAAAATCTCAGCAATTTCCTTAGTTGGCTTCCCAGATCTGATTAGATCCACAATTTGCAATTCTGTGGGAGTGAGTCCATATTTCTGACTCAATGTCCTCTGGTATGGTGATATTATTTCATTTAAATTTTGTTCAATTATTTTAATTAATTCCCTTTGTTCTTTTGTGAGTCTTGTTTGTCTTAGTTTATCCAAATAAGGTTCTAAAATATGTTTTACATTAAAGACTATTTGTCTTCCAAAATTCTCTTTATGCTCTTGCTTTTTCTCCAAAAGTATCTTCAAAGCAACATTCATTTCTTCTAATTTTTTATTGGCCTCAATTAGTTCTTGTGTCCGCTGACGTATCCTTGTTTCCAGCTCTAGATTAATTTTTTTTAATTTTTGTCTAACCCTTTGTAGTTCTAAATGGACTCTTACTCTTGCCAACACCTCCTCTTTTTGAAAGGGCTTTGTTATATAATCCACCCCTCCGGCCCTAAAGGCCTTTATTTTCTCAAGAGTATCCTTATGAACACTTATGAAAATAATAGGAATATCTCTGGTTTTTGGGTCATTTTTCAATCTCTGACACACCTCAATTCCATTCATCTCAGGCATAACAATATCCAGGAGTATTAAATTTGGTATTTTATTTTCAACAAAAGCCAAAACATCCTTTCCTTTCTCTGCAACAGCTATATTATAACCTGCACTAAGTAAAATATTGCCCAGCACCTGCAGATTATGCACATTGTCATCTACTATTAAAATTAGCTTTGATTTGTCCAGAAGTAATTTATCTCTCTTCATATTTTTATTAATTTCTTCATTTTTTTCAATATATCTTTTATTCTTACTATATCACAGGTATTTATAGCAGTTATAAGCGACTGACCCATATTTTTAGCTTCTTTAACTTTATATTTTTCTGCAACTTCATTCCATTTCAAAGCCAATTCAAATATATCACAAAACTCTATAACCCCATCTATACTTGCTATTTTTTGCCCAAAATTCTGCTTTATTTCTTCTATAAAAGAGTCGGAAATATTATTAATTTCTTCTAACCAATAGGTTTTAACATTCTCATCCTGGACTTTTAAAAATTTTTTAAGTATCTCTATTAATTTGGACTTTTGAATAGGTTTTAAAAGATAACCATCAAAAAATTCATTTATTTCATATAGTCTATCTTTAATGGAAATTGCTGTTACAGCTATTATTGGAATATTTTTAAATCTTTCTTTCTGTCTCAATTTTTTAGTCAGGGAAATGCCATCCAACTCAGGCATGCGAATATCCATCAATATTACATCAAAATCTGTGTATTGAAGCATCTCATATGCAGTCTTTGAATTTGTTATCCCTGTAACAAACAGACCTGTACCTTCTAAAAAATTCTTTATAACTTCAATATTGTAAAAGACATCATCGACAACTAATATAGATCCTCCGGCAAATCTTATATTACAATTTTCTGTCTGTATATTTAAAGAAGATGTAGTAAAGGAAGTAGTGCCAATTTCCACATCCTTTAAATAAACCTGAAACACACTACCCTTTCCCTCATCGCTATCCACACTAATTTCACCACCCATGAGTTCAACTAGCTTTTTTGTAATAGCAAGTCCAAGTCCAGTTCCACCATACTTCTTTGTCTGTTGATTATCCTGTTGTCTAAAATTTTCAAAAATTACTTCATGTTGAGATTTAGGTATTCCAATTCCTGTATCTTTTACTTTAATTACAATATCTGCTTTGCCATGGCTTTTATATTTCTGAGTCAGGCTAATTCCTACATAACCAGAGTCTGTAAATTTTATGGCATTGCTGATTAAATTCATAAGTATTTGTCTTATACGTACTTCGTCTAAAATAAGTGTATCTGATACATTGGGATCAATCTCAACTTTAAATTCCAACCCCTTTTTCTCTGCCCTATCCAAAAAAATAGAGCGTATTTCATAGACTATATTCTTTATGTTAATGGGTTCTGGTTGCAATTTGAGTTTACCTGCTTCAATCTTGGAGAGATCCAAAATATCATCAATTAAGGCCAAAAGGTTTCTTCCACTGGCCAGTATTGTTTCCAAAAATCTTCTGTGCCTCTCATTTACTGTTTCGCTGAGTAGGGTTTCAGTAAACCCCAATATGGCGTTCATAGGAGTCCTGATCTCATGGGAAATATTTGCTAAAAACTCAGATTTTGCCCTACTTGCCGCCTCTGCAGCTTCCTTGCTTTTTTCTAACTCCCTTTGTGCCTGTTTTATTTGCGTCAGATCCCTTGCCACGCACACACTGCCAATCACCTTTCCCCTTTCTTTAAGCACGCTAATGGACATCCCCATGGGTAAAATTTTTCCACTTTTTGTCTTTACATTGATCTCAAAGTCCCTTACATAGCCATTAGTTCTAAGCTCTGTTAACATCCTGTTTAAAGTCTCTTTATCTTCATAGAGATCAAAAGATGATTTTCCCTTTAATTCTTCAAAACTATAACCAAATAGCTCCTCAGCTCTTTTATTCCATCTAATAAACCTCCCTTTAACATCTACTATACCGATTGCATCGGCTGAATTATCAAGAACATTTTTAAAATAATCCCTCTCTTTTTTGAGTTCATTTTGGGCCTTTTTTAATTCAATTAAATCCTGGGCCACCTCCATCAATGTCTTATAACTTGAACTAGCATCTATGGCCCTTTCATACTCCATTAATAGGAGTTCAAGCTCTTTGTTCCTCTTTTTTAGCTTTTCTATTTGACTTATAGTAACTTGTTCTGATGTAATGTTTTTATCCATAAGCCCCTAAGCTGAATTCTTATTGTTTTTACACCTCTTCTATAGGATAGTTGACAGGATCTAATATAGTCAAAGCCTCACCAACCGTAAATAGTGATCCAGTAATAAGGATCATATCATTATCCATCGCCATCTCCTTTGCCCTTAAAATAGCCGACTCTAAACTATTTAAAACTTCATAATTATGTTGTTTTGGATATTGTTCTTTAAGTTTAAAAGGATCCATGGCTCTGTAGTATTCTGGACGGGTATAAATTGTCAAATCTGCCACTGGCACAATTATATCTAAAATATCTTTAATGTCTTTATCCTGCATAATTCCAATAATCAATATAAGTTTATTATATTTTATATTCTTAAGAGACTCTTTAAGTCCATGCATCGCTGCTAAATTATGAGCTCCATCTAATAAGATAATTGGTCTCTCAGAAATTATATGCATTCTACCAGGCCAAAATGTTTCTTTTACTCCATCAATTACATGTTTATCTTTAATACAAAATTCCATATTATTTAAAAGTTCTACAGATGCCAGGGAAATAGCCAGATTATTTTTTTGATAAATCCCCATAAGTCCATTTTTAAGGCCTTTATATTGTTGCTTTAAACCAAAATAATTGTAAATTCCATTCTTTTCTTCACAAAAGAAGTCCTTTTCCAACAAATACATTTTAACATTTTTTTTCTTACAAATATTCTGAACTAATTGAATGGCCTTCTCTTGTGTAATGCCTGTTACAAGGGGAATTTTTTCTTTTATAATACCTGCTTTTTCTTTTGTAATATCCTCTATTGTATTTCCCAAAAATTCTTGATGTTCTAAAGATACATTAGTTATAATAGTCAAAAGTGGATTAATAATATTTGTAGCATCAAGTCTTCCCCCCATGCCTGTTTCAAGTATTACAATATCAACCTTTTTATCTGCAAAGTACTTAATGGCCATTGCAGTTACAGCCTCAAAAAAAGTCGGGGGTTCATTTTGATTTATGACCTCTTTAATTAATTTCGTATAATGTACTACATCTCTTTTTGAAATATTTTTCCCATTTATCCTCATCCTTTCAGTAAAAGAAACAAGATGAGGTGATGTATAAAGTCCTACTCTGTATCCTGCATTCATGAGGATAAAATTTAAATAATTGGCAACAGATCCTTTACCATTTGTACCTGCTATATGAATAAATTTTAACTCCCTTTGCGGTGTATTTAGCCTTTCCAACAAATTTTCTGTTTTTGATAAGCCAAATTTTATACCAAATTTTTGAAGTGAATAAAGAAATTTAAGTGCCTCTTTATAGGCTTTTTTCATAATAAACATCCTCACTTAAAGAGCTTTAATGTAGAAATTAAAAAAATATTTTTACATTTTTATTCAAATCAAAAATCTCCAATATACACACGCTTTACCCTGGAGGAAATTTGAGAAACTATTTCATAATTAATAGTTTGTGCGAGCTCCGCCACCTCATCCACACTCAATTCAAAAGAATTATACTTCCCAAAAAGGACCACTTTATCTCCAACTGCAGCATCTACATCTGTTATATCCACTAAAAACTGGTCCATGCAAATCCTTCCAGCTATTTTGGCAAACTTACCATTAATAAGCACATAACCTCTATTTGATAATAACCGTGGATAACCATCTGCATAACCAACTGGTACAGTAGCAAGGCGGGCTCTTCTCTTCGTTATATAAGTAGATCCATAACTCACTTTAAATCCAGATGTAACCTTTTTTATTTGAACAATCCTGCTAATTAAACTCATTGCTGGTTTGAGTTGTACATATGTACTATCTTTTAAATACCTGGAAGGATAAAGTCCATAAAGCATAATACCTGGACGAACTATATCTAAATGGGAATCAGGAAGTTGGATAATAGCTGCACTATTTGCTGCATGATATTTAATTTTTTTATTAACTCTTTCAGATAATTCATTCATTAATTCTTTAAACAAACCAAGTTGCATTTTTGAATATGAAAGGTCTTGTTCATCAGCTCTGGCAAAATGGGTGTAGATTCCTTCAACAGAAAATTCATCAACCTTTAAAAGTTCTTTTATATCTGAAATAGCCTGCTTTTTTTGGTCTTTATCTGACAATACATATCCAACCCTTCCCATTCCAGTGTCTACTTTTATATGGATGCGCATTCTACACCCTAATTCTTTGCATTTCTTAATGTATTCTATTGCCTGGGTTTTATCAAATATGGAAACTATAAAGTTGTATTTTTTAACAATTTCTAAATCTGAAGGTGAGATATATCCAAATATGAGTATATCTTGAAAAATTCCTTTTTTCCTTAAGTCTACGGCCTCCTCCAATCTTGCAACCCCAAGGTATGATGCCCCCTCCCGTAAAACAACCTTTGCCACTTCAGCGGCCCCATGTCCATAACCATTTGCTTTAACAACTGCCATTATCTCAGTATTTGAAGATATAATTTTTTTAACCTCTCGTAGGTTGTGGGCAATATTATTCAGATCCACAAGAGCGATTACTAATGATTCCATGAGACTCCTTAACTAGACAAATAACCTGTTCACTTAATCTTAAGAGACTTGAAAAGATAATACTTATGACCTATTATCATTCAAAAACATAAAACAACAAACAAATATTTCTATGATAATAGGTAACAACATAAATTACCTAACAAAAATAATCTTTTCTGATTACTCCCTACCCGCTTCTTATACCTATAAGAAAAATCTATCAAGTAAAATATATTCAACCATTTCTAAGACTGGCTTAAATAAGAATATCCTCATTGAGTTGATAAATAAAAGTAAAAAATTAAAAAACATAATTGACAAATACAAATTTTCCCAGACCAACTCTTCAATTAATCTTATTGAAATTTCAGATCCCTCAAAATTGGAGGCAACATTAAAGGATAATTCTGCAAATAATAATGTAAATTATATAAAAATCAATAAACTTGCTTCAACACAAGAAGTAAAGAGTATAAATTTAAGACCTGATAGTGAAACTATATTAGATAATGGCATTTATAAATTTGTCATTAATATTGATAACACCGATATTGAAGTTGATATTTCTGTATCTCACTTAGATATTCCAAAAAATAAAGACCTTTTAAACACCTTGGCTTATCTTATAAACAGAATGAATATAGGACTTAAAGCAGAGGTATGTACCAGAAAAAAAAGGTCAGTAAATTCTATAGATCCTGATTTTTTAATTAAATACATATATTTAAAAATAACTAATGTTGAAACTGGTAATAATCATTATTTTGAATTACAAGATATAGATAATAATCTTGTAAGTACCTTAAAATTAAATAAGATTCAAAAATCATCTCAAAATTCAGAATATTTTTTTAATACAGTTAAAGGATCTAATTCATCTAATGAAGTTATTGAAGATGAAGGGAAGCTATTGCTGAAGTTTTTGGAGCCAACAAATGATGTTGTAATTTTAAAATCAAAGAAAATAAATGATTTAAAGGACTATGTCATTAAGGTTATTGAAGAATTCAATGAATATATTAATTGGATATATAAAAAACAAAATCTTTTCTCAAAACGACTTATTTTTGATATAAAAGATATATTTTCCAAACATTATAAAAATTTAAAACAGATGGATTTCACTTTAGACCAAAATGATAAAATATTGGTAGGAAGTTATTTTCAAGACATCATAAATACGAATCCTGCAAAGTATATTAATTATCTTTTTGGAGAATCTGGATTTTTTACAGATGTAAAAAACTTATTAAATAAAATTATTAATTCTCCCAGAGATTATCAATTAACAGATGATAAACTATCCTTGTATTCAAGGTATGGGGATAAATATGTATTTAATCCTCCAAACAACATAAATTCAATTCAATTGAAGGTATAAAAAAGAAGGATTTTTTGTTATAGTCTTATAAGTATTGTTAAGAGGCTATTTACAAGTTTTGAATCAAATTTTTCTGGTTGTTGAGATAGGGATCGTGCTATTTTCTTTATTATTTCAGGATTTATTTCTTTATATGTGCAC
>Ga0256842_1002449_pt1 | contig 13297 bp, 10 predicted proteins | sample 4559240metaG_FD_185973 | JGI IMG/M metagenome (GOLD analysis project Ga0256842, IMG submission 185973) | Hydrothermal vent microbial communities from Guaymas Basin, Mexico - 4559-240 | ecosystem: Environmental > Aquatic > Marine > Hydrothermal vents | place: Mexico: Guaymas Basin | collected...
AGAAAAGGTTATTTGTTGGATGTAGTGAAGGCTTTTCATAGGGATAAACTCTTGCATAATCGGAATTTTTTTGTTGAAGATTATCCTAATGTGGCCATTCAGGAAATTTTTTCAATTATTGCGGAAGATCAAAGGGATGGTTTACTTTCATTAGAAATGAAGGGTGGTTTTATTAGTGAGTTACGTGAAGAATTAGTAAAGGTCTTGACAGATTCAGCACATAAGCGACGGAAGGTAGTGGATGATAAAGAGATTTCTGGTTATCTCCAAAAATTTTTTGAGGCCTTTTTGCAGGCAATTGATTCGTTTGCTCAAGATAGGTTTTTGTGTGATTTGTTTGCATCTTTGGATGTTGCCTCTACGGAGTGTGAAGCACTGCTCAACAATGTATTGGCCAAATCGTCGTATTTAGAACTCTCGGTAGATAAAGATAGATTTTTTGTAAATGGAGCCTTGTTTGATCTAAAAAGCGAGATAAGTGAAAAGTTTCTGAATTTGTTTAGGGAAATAGAACTAGATAGATTGACTTTTTTATTCCCTACATCCAAACATGATATTAAGGCAGTTATGTATATAATATATTTGAGAAAAAATGAATCTACAGATTATACTTTGTTATCACCATCTATACTTGTGGGAAGATCTGTAACAACTGCCAAGTTGAGGGGACTACTCGGAGATATTATCTCTTGGAATAATCTTGTAGATAAAGAAAATAGTTTAGAAGAATTTAATCTTGCCGAAAAGTTTGCCTTTTACATTTTGTTATTGGTTGACGCAGAAGAGGTTGAGTCTATAAATGTGTTGAAGGAATTTTTCTCTCAGAGTTCGTACCTATATGGGATGTTTCTGTTGGGCCTATTTCTACGTTATCCATATTGGGGGATCCCAAATCTTGTGAAATATGTTATAGACAAAATGCCTCCTGAGATAACCGCAGAGCAACTGAATCTTTTATACCAACATAGGGCGATTCCTTTTCAGTTTGTGCGCATTCTATTAAAGACATGTTATGTTGATATTCGAGACGAGATTTTGTCTAAGTTAGGGGAAGATATTGTTAAAAAAGTAGAACTATCTTTCCCAGATAAAGATGAAAAATATAAGGTTGTTTTGTCTATGTCAGATATCGATAGGTGGGGAGAGATTTTGTTTTATGGACCAGAATCTATTTTGCTTAATCTTGGTTCTGATCCTCATATGTTAAATCTCTTTGTGGATTCCTTTGAGATGAGTTTTGGAGATCATCTCTTTTTATTTGAGATTGCTCCATTGGTTTGGCAGTTAGTGAATAGTTTATATGATATGGGATATGGGGAATTATCTAAAAAGGTAATCGGTTCCTTCTGGGATTCTATCCTGCAATTAAAAGATACTTCGGATAGGATTCTTCTTTCTGTGAAAAATATTATGAAGGTTCTCTTGCGGCGAGAAGAAGATAGTAGATTTGTTTATAAAATGATAGATGCTCTTAAGAATACAAGGTTTGATATTTATAAAAGGTTGATAAGGGATGTTGAGATTACGGTTATTGGATTTGAGTTGATTACTCGATTTTTTAAACTTATTTCTGAGGGACAATATGAAGATGTAGAATTAGTTCGGATTATTTTCTCCCTTGGTTCGGCTCCTATGAAACACTTTCTTCGCAAATTGGTGTTATCGGAAGATATTAGTTCTTTTGGATATTTTGATTCCTTTTTGGCCAGGCGGTTGGTGGGTAGCCATGTGCCCAGGGATAAGAAGGAAGATGTTATGCTGTTTTTGTCCTCTTATCTTAATAATGAACTTTGGTATGTAGTGAGGAATGCAATGGAGTTGCTTTCTTATCTTATTATTCCAAGTGAGGTTGGGGTTTTTCGTCCATTGCTTAATCATCCCAATGAGAGGATTAGGAAACGGTTGATTTTTATTTTGAGTAGATTAAGAGGCAAAGAGGCAGAACGGATGTTAGTTGAAATGCTCAAGGTTGAGGCAAGCCAGGAGATTCAGGAGAGAATCTATAAGGTGCTTAAGAGGTCTAATGATCCAGAGATACTCGATGAGGTGGAGGAACTCGTCTAAATGGATTGGTTAAGGGTTTTGTCTTCTAAGAAATTGCAATTAATTGGGCAGATTGTGCGTAGGAAGGGTTTTGTTACTGAGAAACAAATAAGAGAGGCCTTGGAATATCAGTCTAAGGTGGATAATCGTCTCCTATTAGGAGAGATTTTGGTTTTGAAAGGGTTTATAGATGAAGAAACACTTTTAGGTGCTATTTCCTCGCAGGCTGGGCTACCTTGCCTATCCCCGTTCAATTACGAAATAGATGAAAGGTTGTTTCTCTTGATTCCCAGAGACATTGCTGAGAGATATATGATTTTCCCGTTGGATAAATACTCAGATATCTTATGGCTGGTAGTAAATGACCCCTATAATAAAGAGATGTTTTTACAGGTAAAAGATCTAACGGGTTGTAAGATAATGCCATTATTAGCAACGAAGTCCGAGATAAAAAGGGCTATTGAGGAGTTTTATTGATAAAGGAGGTGGGTTGTGCCTAGGTTTATTTATTATGCCAAAGAACGTAATGGCAATACTGCTAAAGGGGTGATCGAGGCTAAAGACAGAAGTATGGCTTTGGATATGCTACATCGAAAGGGTTTGGTTATTATTTCCGTACAAGAGGAAACGGTAAAAGGGAAGAAATCTGTTTTTGGCCAATCAGTTAGTTTAATGGATCTGGTGTTATTTACCCGTCAGTTGGCTACTATGATAGAATCAGGTATCCCCCTGCCCCAGGCCTTTGAGATCTTATATGAACAGATTACCAGTCCTTATTTTAAAAAAGTAATTTACGCTATAAAGGAGGATATAGAAAGCGGGGAAAGCCTATCAACTGCATTATCCAAGTTCCCAAACGTCTTTTCTCCACTTTATATCTATATGATTCGGGCTGGTGAGGCAAGTGGTGCTTTGAGTGATATATTAGACCGATTGGCAAGGTATCTCGAGGATGCAAGTGCATTGACTCAAAAAGTGAAGTCCGCGATGGTTTATCCTGCAGCGGTTGTGTCCATTGCTTTGTTGATTACTACGGGTCTATTGATATTTGTTGTTCCCAAGTTTAAAGAAATGTTTGAGAGTTTGGGAGGGGAATTACCATTGCCTACGCGTATTTTGATTGGTATAAGTGAGGGGTTGAAGCACTACACATTGGTGGTATTGGTATTAATTGCAATAATTGTGATATCCTTTGTAAGATTGGCGATGACAGAGAAGGGGCGATATTTCATCGATGCAACGTTAATAAAGATCCCAGTGATTGGTGATTTATTAAAAAAGGTGGCAATAGCAAAGTTTGCTCGCACTTTAGCCACTTTAATGAAGAGCGGTGTCCCAATACTGGAAGGACTTGAGATTGTTGCAAAGGTGAGTGGTAATAAGGTAATAGAATTAAATTTGTTGAAGGCCAAAGAGACAATAAAGGAAGGGGAAAGTATATCCAAACCTCTGGAAAAAGCAAAGATATTTCCTCCGATGGTTTACCGTATGGTGGCGGTGGGAGAACAAACGGGTGAGTTGGAGAAGATGCTCAATAAGATTGCCGATTTTTATGAAGATCAAGTAGATTCCGCTATAGAGGCCTTGACCTCATTAATGGAGCCTATGATAATGGTAGTATTGGGAGGATTGATAGGTGGTATTGTTATTTCGTTATTCTTGCCAGTGTTTAATTTGAGTAAACTTGTTCGATAAATATAACGAGGTGCTAAGATGGGAAGGAAAGTATTGGTGATAGGTTCAGGGGGGAGAGAGCATGCCTTGGTGTGGGCGCTAAAAAATAAATCTGTTGATATCGATAAAATATATTGTGCTCCCGGTAATGCTGGGATATGCCAAGATGCAATCTGTGTTGATATCTCTCCTCTCAATTTTCCTGACTTGATTGCTTTTGTGAAGGAGAAGAATATAGATCTTACTGTGGTTGGCCCTGAGGCCCCTCTGGTTGCAGGGATAGTGGATGCCTTTAGGGCGTCAAATCTTGTGATATGTGGCCCATCAACGGAAGGTGCAAGATTAGAAGGCAGCAAGGTCTGGGCCAAGTCCCTAATGAAGAAATACGGGATTCCTACTGCTGATAGCCAGATGTTCGATTCACCAGAAAAGGCAGACCTCTTTATAAAAGAGCAGGGGAAGTTTCCGATAGTTATAAAGGCCGATGGCCTTGCAGGTGGCAAGGGGGTATTTATTGCCCATAATTTGCATGAGGCGCGGGAGTCTATTGATAGAATAATGGTTAAGAAAGAATTTGGAAATGCAGGAAATAGTGTAGTAATAGAGGATTTTTTGGAAGGTGAAGAGGCTTCTATAATTGCCCTAACGGATGGAGACTATATCCTCCCTATGGCTTCCTCTCAGGACCACAAAGCAGTATTTGATGGGGATAGAGGCCCTAATACTGGTGGGATGGGTGCATATTCAAGCGCGCCAGTTGTAGATTACTTTGTAAGCAAGTGTATAGAAAAAGAAATACTCTTCCCTCTGCTTTCTGCCTTACAAAAGGAAGGTATAGAGTACAAGGGAGTGATATATGCTGGCCTTATGATAACACAAGACGGACCAAAAGTTTTGGAATTTAACGTGCGGTTTGGCGATCCAGAGACTCAGGCTATTTTGCCTCGGTTTAAGGGTGATTTCTTTGACCTGCTTTATGCTACTGCAACGTCTGGACTCAATCGTCAGATGGTTAATTGGGATTCTCGCCAGTGTGTGTGTGTGGTATTGGCCTCTCAGGGATATCCAGGAGAATATGAGAAGGGAAAGGTAATAAGGGGATTGGATAAGTTGGAAAATCGGGAAGATGTTATAGTATTTCACGCAGGCACGTGTAAGGATTCTTCAGGAAGGATTGTTACCTGTGGAGGTCGTGTTTTGGGTGTAACTGCCTTGGGTAGTGATTTAATCGAGGCCAGGGATAAGGCCTATCAGGCAGTAGAGGAGATAGAGTTTGATGGTAAGTATTATCGCAAGGATATTGCCCAGAAGGGCATAAGGCATCTGCAGTCTAATAAGGAGGGCTAATATGCAGGTCTCCATTATAATGGGGAGTAAATCAGATTATGCAATTGTAAAAGAAGGGGAATCTATCCTTTCAACTTTTGACATTAAATTTGAATCCAAGGTTCTATCTGCCCATCGCACTCCTGAGGCCTTGATAGAGTATGTTCAAGGGCTAAAGGAGAAAGGTGTGAGGGTGATAATTGCAGTGGCAGGTAAGGCTGCAGCTCTTCCGGGTATAGTTGCAGCGCATACTACCATACCTGTAATTGGTGTTCCGGTAGAAACAAGGTTGTTAGGTCTGGATTCACTTTTTTCTATCTGCCAGATGCCTGCAGGCATACCTGTTGCAACAATGGGAATAGGTAAATCAGGGATGATAAATGGTGCATTGTTTGCGGTACATATTTTGGCCAGTGAGGACCCCTCTTTGGAACAAAAGTTGGTTGCCTATCGTGAAAATATGGCCCAGGAAGTTTTGTTATCTGACCAAGAGATTTAGCCTTGAATATATTTCATATAGACTATCAAACTCCAGATCTTGCTAAAGTATATGAGGTAGGGGATATCCTCATTAAAGGTGGAGTTGTTGCCCTTCCAACAGAGACAGTTTATGGCCTTGCGGTGGATATAAACAACCCCGAGGCAATAGAGAAGTTAGTAAAGATAAAAAATCGGCCAGAAAACAAACCTTTTCCAATCCAAGTTTATCCTTTAAAGAGAATTTATAGCCTTACTAATAAGGCAGAGATCCTTCCAAATGTCTATCGTTTGATAGATAAATTTTGGCCTGGCCCTCTTACCGTAATATTCCCTTCGCTTCAACCAGAAAAATTTGGGGTAAAGGTCGGAATAAGGATTTCTATGCATAAAGTAGTACAGGAGATTTTATCCCGCAATGAATTAGTGGTGTATATGCCCTCAGCCAATCCGTCTGGGATGCCTCCGGCCAAGTCTTCAGAGGAGGTGTTAAATTATTTCTCTAAGGATCTTTCTGCTTTAGTGATTTCTCAAGGAGTTGAGGGAATACCTTCAACGGTAGTAGATATTACCCAGAATCCTTGGAAAATCTTAAGAGAGGGAACAATAAGTGAGCGGCAGATAAGGCAGGTTGAAAGGAGTAAGCGTGTTGTTTTTGTCTGTACAGGAAATTCCTGTCGCTCAGTTTTGGCAGAGTACTATCTTAAAAAACTTCTTCTCCAAAGGGAAGAAACTCGCCTCATAGAGGTGATGTCTTGTGGAGTAATGGTAGTTGATGGAATAGGAGGACCTACCTCTATTGTAGTTGAGATGTTGCGCCAAGAGGGGGTAGATGCCAGTAAACATATTCGTCGAGCGATAAATGAATCAATGCTTATGGGTGCAGATCTAATCTTTGTGATGGAACAATACCATGAGGATGTAATATTAAGATATTTGCCTTTTTTAAAAAATCGTATATATCTCTTGGGAGAGTTTGCCGGTGATTTAGGCCCTGGGCCTGAAATACCTGATCCTATTGGTGGTAGTTGGGAAGTCTATGAAGAGGTATTTGCAAAGATAAAGGAATCTGTTAATCGTATAAGCCAGATGATCCTGTAGGAGGTAACGTCGTGCCGGAACTGCCAGAGGTAGAAGTTATTACTCGGGAATTGAGGTCGATGTTTAAGGGGAAGAGGATAAAAGAAGTCTTAGTTTATGCAGAGAGAGTGATAAGAGGAGTTAGTAAGGATGAGTTTGTTAAGGAATTAACCGGTAAAAGGGTAATAGAGGTTATAAGAAAAGGAAAAGCGATACTGTTTAATGTAGAAGATTTGTGGCTGATAATTCACTTGAAGATAAATGGACAGATATATATTAGTGAAAGCAAACCGCCTTGGAGTATGATTAAATTTAGATTTGAGGGAGAAAAAAGATGTCTTTATCTATGCGATTTTCGAGGTTTAGTGGAAATTCGTTTAAGTAAAGACCCTTACAAAGAGACTTTTCTCGCTAAAATGGGACCAGATGCATTAAGTGAGGAGTTTACTTTTGAATACTTTTATTCGAAAATTAAGGATTCGCGCAGTAAAATTAAATCTCTTATAATGGATCAGGGATTTATTGCAGGAATAGGGAATATATATGCTGCAGAGTCACTGTTTCGTGCCAAAATTCGACCAGATAGAATCGCTAAATCCTTAAGTGAAGAAGAGGCAAAAAAATTATATGTGGCAATAAAGGATGTCTTACAGGATTCTATTTGTTATGGCGCGGCAGTAAAGAAGTATTTTGTAGATGGCAAGGATAGAGGAGACTTTTCAGATAAATTTTTGGTGTATAATCGAGAAGGCCAGCCTTGTCGTATATGTGGAGAGAAGATAGTCAAGATAACTTTATCTGGTCGTGGAACATATTTTTGCCCGGTTTGTCAAGTCTAAGGAGGTGAGAAGATGAAGTTGATAGAACTGTATCGACGAGCGATAGAGATAGGGATTGAGCATGATCCGCGGAGTTCAGAGGATATAGAAGGTGTTATAGATAAATATCGTAGAGAGTATGAGTTGCTTTCTGATAATGAAAAGGCTTTTTTTGATAAATGGTTTTTGGAACATCCTTATGCAGATAGCAGGATTTTATTTGGCGATGAGGAAATAGAGGTTTCTTCAGCATTGGTGGGTATTGACATAGATACATCCGAGATACTTTTTGCAGACAGGTTGAGGGAAAAAGGTAGGAAGATTGATTTAATCATTTCGCACCATCCTTCTGCCCGAGCCTGGTCGCAGTTTTACGAGGTAATGGATATGCAGACTTCGATTCTCGAGTCTTTGGGCGTTAACCCTGTGGTAGCGGAGAAACTCCTCTATGAACGTAAGGGTGAGGTAAAGCGAAAGGTTATGCCTGCCAATCATCACAAGGCATTATCTTGCGCACGGTTATTGAATCTGCCGTGGGTGTGCTTGCATACACCTGCTGATAATTGCGTTTATGATTACCTATCCCAATATTTTTCTCGCAATCCTTATAAGACAGTGGGGGATATTATTGATCTTTTATATGAGATTCCAGAATATCAAGAAGGGGCGCGCAGAGGCACTCCTCCTGTGATATTATTGGGAGATAAATGTTCTCGGGCCGGTAAAATCGCATTGGAGATGACCGGAGGGACTGAGCCTTCGGTGGAAAACTATCAGTTCTTGGCTGCATCAGGAATTGGTACTATTGTTGGTATGCACTTTAGTGAACAGCATTACAAAAAGGCAAAAGAGGCAAAATTAAACTTGGTTGTGGCAGGGCATATGTCGAGTGATACATTAGGCATGAATCTGTTATTGGACCAAATAGAAGATTCACTTGGTTCTATTGAAGTGCTTGAGGTCGCTGGTTTTTATCGGGTAAAACACACTGAAGTCTGATAATGGCATTTCCTGAGAGGTTTATTGAAGAAGTAAAGGCTCGAGCGGATATAGTGGATGTTATATCTTCGTATTTCCCTTTGACTCGTTCGGGGAGTAGTTATAAGGCCCTTTGCCCGTTTCATCGGGAAAAGACACCGTCCTTTTTTGTATCTCCTCATAAGCAAATATATCACTGCTTTGGTTGTGGCAAGGGAGGGAACGTCTTTTCCTTCATAATGGAATACGAGAAGGTATCATTTCCCGAAGCAGTTAAGATTCTTGCCCGACGATATAATGTCCCTATACCGGAGGAGAGTAACAAAGAGGGAGTAAGAGGGCCTTCTGTAAGGAGTTTATGGGCAGTAAATTCTTTAGCAGCAAAGTTTTACCATAGGTTATTATTTACCAAACAAGGTAAATTCGCCTTGGATTATCTGTTCTCTCGAGGCCTTTCATTGGAAACTATAAAGAAATTTTATTTAGGGTATGCCCCCGTTGGTGTTCGGGATCTTTTGAATTTTGCCTTGAGCAAGGGGGCTAATGAAGAGTTGTTGGTTTCTTCTGGTTTAGTTATTAAATCCGACCGTTCAGGTTATTATGATAGGTTTCGTAATCGGATAGTTTTTCCGGTGTTTGACCTTCAAGCGAGGGTGGTTGGTTTTGGTGCAAGGCAATTAGATCCCCAAGATCAGCCGAAGTATCTGAATTCACCCGATACCCCTGTATTTAAGAAATCAAGGTTGTTGTACGGGATGAACTTAGCCCGTAAAGTATCTGAACAAGGGATAATTGTTGTAGAGGGATATATGGATCTAATTGCCTTGCACCAGGCAGGTATTGAGAATGTGGTTGCTACTCTGGGGACTTCACTTACTGAGGATCACCTTCGTTTACTTCAGAGGTTTACTCGGGAGGTCTTTTTTCTATTTGATGCAGATTCTGCTGGTGTTAAGGCTGCACTGCGGGCAGTGAAACTATCACTTCCAATGGAGATTTCAACCAAAGTCTTAAGTTTACCTAATGGTCTTGATCCAGATGAATTCATAAAAACATATGGACCTCAAGGTATTTCTGATCTTATATCTAACTCTTGTGATGGAGCCGAATTTTTGTTCGGACATGTGATTTCTAAATACGATTTAGATGATCCCAAACAGAAATCATTGGCACTCAATGAGTTGTTTGACTTGCTAATAAGTGTCCAAAATAGTATAATACAATCTGGTTATTTTACCTTGTTGAGTCGAAAACTAAAGGTTCCTGAGACAATTATATTTCGGGAATTTGCTAAGGTTAGGTCCCGGTTAGGTAAAAGAGGCAAGGAACGAGAAAGTGCTTTCATTGACGATGTTGATCAAATAAAGGGACCTGCGGTAGAATTGTTGAAGATTGCTCTTTGCTATTCTGATTTTAAGGATCTAATAAAAGAGGTATTATTGCCTACAGATTTTGAGGATGGAGATCTTGCTGTTATATGGGAGGCGGTTCGAGATGGTTCAGATTTGGAATCGATTTTATTAAAGATACAGAATGGAGAGATTGAAGTAAAAGAGACAGTCCAGTCGTGGTTGAACTCTTTGGCATTTTTTGAACCTGCAGATGTAGAGGATTTACTGGTTAGTGCAATGAAAAGTTTGAAAGATAGGCGTCGGCGCAAAAAGATAGAATTTTTGCGTCAGGCAATAAGAGAAAGAGAAAATCAAGGGTTAGATTGTTCGGATTTATTATCAGATTTAAATGAAATGCTTAGGAATTAAAGGAGGGATGAAAGTTGGCCAATATATCTAAGGCTATGGCAGATGAACTAATTTCAGCGGGCAAGAAAAAAGGGTACCTTACTTACGATGAGATAAATGCCATTCTCCCTGATTCTGTTGCCACTGGTGGGGATATAGATGAGATCCTTAGTATGCTCGGAGAGGCGGATATACGTATATTAGATAAGATCCCAGAGCATAGAGATGATATCAAGGTCGAAGAGAAAAAAGTCTCTATGGCTGATGACCCTATACGTTTGTATTTGAAACAGATGGGGCGAATTCCACTCTTAACTCGTGAGCAAGAGTTATCTCTGGCTAAAAAAATTGAGGAAAGAGAAAGATTGTTTCATAAGGTTGTACTTTCTTGTGGTATTGCCAGAAAGCGAATAATATCCCTGGCAGAAAAGATTGCTCAGGGTGAGTTAGACCCAGATGATTATCTAAAAGGGGCAGTAAAGGACAAGCCCGAGAAGGCGATACGTAAGGTAAAAAGACTCCTACTGAATCTTAAGAGGGCAAGAAGCAAGGAAAAGATAGTTGATATAATGATGAAGTTTGGGTGGACCACATCAGTGATATCTGAGATTGCTGATGATTTTAAGGGGATGATAGAGGAAATAGATAGGATCTCTAAAGAGATTGAGCGATTGGAAAAGACAAGTAAAGAGAGGAGTAAGAACCGTATTCAGATATTGAAAGGAAAAAGAAAGGCATTGATAAGAGATCTTGGCCAGCCTTTAAGAGATGCCCGTAAGTTATTAGGAGAGATAATAAGATACAGGAAAGAATATGATTCCGCCAAAAAAGAACTTGTTGAGGGTAACCTGCGTTTGGTTATAAGTATCGCCAAAAAATATAGCAATCGAGGCATGTCGTTTTTAGATTTGATTCAAGAAGGTAATATAGGATTAATGAAGGCGGTTGATAAATTTGAGTATAAAAGAGGATACAAATTTAGCACCTATGCCACTTGGTGGATTCGTCAGGCGATTACCCGGGCAATAGCTGATCAGGCAAGGACTATACGTATCCCTGTGCATATGACAGAGACCATAAACAAGATAATTAGAACTATTCAATCTTTTGTTCAGGAAAAAGGATGTGAACCGACACCAGAGGATATTGCTTCTCGGTTAAAGATGCCAGTAGAAAAGGTGAAAGGAATATTGAAGATTGCCCAAGAGCCGATTTCTTTGCAAACTCCTATTGGTGATGATGGAGATACGTTTTTTGGTGATTTTATTGAAGACAAGATGGCTGCTTCGCCCTCCAAGGCAACAATGCGTTCTATCTTAAAAGAAGAAATACGTGAGGTCCTGGATACCTTAGGTGACAGGGAGAGGGATATATTAAAGTTGAGGTTTGGCATTGATGATGGGTGCCCTCGGACCTTAGAGGAGGTCGGTTCTATATTTAAGGTTACGCGTGAGAGGGTGCGACAAATAGAGACAAAGGCGCTTAAAAAGTTGAGGCATCCAATACGAGCCAGAAAACTTCGACAATATATAGACCTTTTGACCTCATAAGGTAAATTGCCGATTATTCGACTGTAATTATCATACCTTTAGGATGGATTTATGTTATGGGAAAATCATTTGTGGTAGTTGGTACAGATACAGGTGTAGGCAAGACAATTGTCAGCGCAGGACTTCTTTTTTCCTATCGCGTTGCTGGGATGGAAGCAGGTATTCAGAAATGGATCTCTACGGGTGATATATCTGGCTTTTCTCAAGACGTTGATTTTATCTTAAATGTGGCAGGGATTTCTCGTAATTTCTTCCCTGGTATTAGCGATAGGCATCTTAACCCATTTTCTTTTATCTATCCAGCCTCACCACACTATTCGTCTAAGATGCATCGGAAGAGAATAGATCTATCCGAAATAAAATCCCTTTTCCAGGAGTATGCCTCCCTAATGGATATATTAATAGTAGAGGGAGTAGGAGGAGTATTAGTCCCACTTACCCAAAAGGTCCTATTAATTGATGTTATAAAAGATTTAGATTTGCCAGTTCTGTTGGTAGTGAAGAATACTCTGGGTGCGATAAATCATTCACTGCTTACAATTCATGTGTTACGTAGTAGAGACATAAAAATATTAGGTTTGGTGTTTAATGATGGATTTAGTTGTAGTATAGATATAAAGAAGGATAATATAAAAACCATTTCCAGATTAGGGAAAATAACGGTGTTGGGGCAGATACCGTTTATGGAGGATATTCGAGACTATAAGGTGGTCTTTGATGGAATACGTAAAGGAATTGACCAGAGATTATAACGAATTAATGCATTGGGACAAAAAACACCTCTGGCATCCATACACTCAACATAAAGAATATTCCTCTATAGATCCACTTTATGTAGTTAGGGCCAAAGGTATATATCTCTATGATGTCAATGGAAAGGTCTACTATGATACCATATCATCTTGGTGGTGCAATATACTTGGACATGGACGGAAGGATCTTGTTAAGGCTATTTGCCAGCAGGCAAATCGCTTAGATCATACCTTATTTTCGGGTGTTGTCCATTCTCCAGCAGTAGAACTTACTCGAGAGATAAGCCGATTTTTGCCTTCTCATCTTACGCGATTTTTTTTCTCTGACAACGGTTCTACTGCAATAGAGGTTGCGATTAAAATGGCCTTTCAGTACTGGAAAATGAAGGGCGAAAGACGGAACTTATTTTTATTCTTAGAAGACAGTTACCATGGGGACACCATTGGTGCAATGAGTGTTAGTGGGACATCCCAGTTTAATAGCTATTTTAAAGATCTCTTTTTTAAGGCAAAATCTGTTCCGAGTCCGGCTATTGATTGGCAAAGGTCATTGGATCGAATAGAATCTATTCTGAAAAAGAAAACATCTGAAGTCTGTGCGCTTTTGATAGAGCCTTTGCTGCAATGTGCAGGGGGGATGAAAGTTTATCCTGTTGAATTTCTGAATGGCCTTGAAGTGTTACGGAGAAAATATAACTTCTTTGTAATATGTGATGAAATTGCAGTAGGGTTGGGCAGATTGGGAAGTTTTTTGGCCTGTCAGGGCAGTTCGTTAAGACCGGATTTTGTTTGTTTAAGCAAAGCATTGACCAATGGGATGCTTCCGCTTGCCTTGACGATTACAACAGAAAAAGTTTTTA
>Ga0256842_1002450_pt1 | contig 13295 bp, 15 predicted proteins | sample 4559240metaG_FD_185973 | JGI IMG/M metagenome (GOLD analysis project Ga0256842, IMG submission 185973) | Hydrothermal vent microbial communities from Guaymas Basin, Mexico - 4559-240 | ecosystem: Environmental > Aquatic > Marine > Hydrothermal vents | place: Mexico: Guaymas Basin | collected...
TGGTACAGATGCAGATGCTATGTGGTTAGATATTGCTGTTGCTGATAAATCTTTACCAATGGGTCTTAAAGTTGGTGCTCAAGCTGGTCATATAGCTACTGATGATCTTGGTGCTGTAAAATTTGATGACACTACTGCTTATGGTATGAAAGTATCAATTGCTCCAATGGAAGCTTTAACTCTTACTGCTGCATATACTAGTGTTGATGGTGATAATGATAAAGTTAATGTTGCTTTTAAAAATACTGGTACTGGAATCAAAACTCCATTATTTACTCAACTAGTTTATAATCAAAATGCAATCGCTTTAGATGCTGATACTTATGTACTAAAAGCTTCTTATAATGCTGGTACTTATGGTGTAATTGGTGCTGCTTATGGTAACACTAATGCTGGTGAAGCTAACTTAATGGGTGATGAGAAAGATTATCAAGAGTGGGATTTAACATATAAAGTTAAATATGCTTCTGTTCAATACTTCGCTGCATATATCTACCGTGAAATTGACAATGGTGGTTCTATGAATGCAACTTCTGGTGTTGCTCAAGATGTAACTGAAGATAACAGATTCCGTGTATGGGCTCGTTATAACTTCTAGTCTTTGCTAAAAGATTAAAGAACAAATTAAATTTCTACACTCCTATTCTAAATAGGGTGTGGAACTATATCTCTCATCCCTCTTATTTAATAATTAAATCTATTTAACTATTTTTTATAAAATCAAATATTCATTTTTCAATCTTTTTTTTAAATATTATTGTTTTTAAAATTTCATTTAGATATAATGAAATTACGAATAATAGTTTCTGTGTTTCATAGAGTGGTACAAATATAAGGTCGAAGGATTAATTACCTTTCGACCTTTTTTTTTGCCCTCCTAAGACACAGAAAGGGAAACTTTTATGAAAAAGCTATTATTTGTACTTTTGCTTTTGTGCATCTTTGCACCTATGCTTTATTAGCATTGTCAAGGGATTTTTCCCTTATCTCCCTCTTTTTTTCAAGCTTCTTTAAAAATTTACTCTTATTATTATGCTATAATCATCCTCAATTTAAAAAAAGAGAGAATTAGATGAATATATTTAAAGCCCTACTTATTGTAGCTATTATGCTATTAGTAACTGGATGTGGAACAAAGGTTCCTTTTAAAGCTCAAGAGCCAAAAGATGGTGCTGCACTTCTTTATGTTTATGTTGTTGATAGTATTAGTGATGATGATACTATGCAAGATTCAAAATTTAAACTTCGTATAAATAACAAAAATGTTGCTGGTGTTATTGAAGCTGGAGAGTATAAGATTTTTGATATGAAACCAGATACTATTTTAGTAACTGCTGTTAGAAAACAGATAGAAGAGATGCATTTAAAGTTAACTATGCAAGCAGGCAAAACTTACTTTCTTAAAATAAAAAGTTCATCTTATGGTGAAGCTTATGAGTTTGAAGAGGTTAGTGCTAGTGAGGGTCAATCAGGAATTGCATTAACTGCTTTAGCTGGAAAAACTGGTATAGATATTACTGCTTATGTTCCTGATTATGCTGGTAGTACTGCTGGAGAACAAGATGGTGTTATTGCTGTTCCATCAATGACTGAAGCTGAAATAGATGCGATGATAGAGAAAAAACTTGGAGAGAGAGTGATTGCACCTACTGTTGTTACTACACCAAAAGTATCTAAAATGGATCAAATAGAAAAAGCTTATCAAATGAGAGAAAAAGGTATCCTAACTGATGAAGAGTTCAGCAAAGTAAAAGCAGATATATTAGCTCAATAATTTATTTATGCTATTATATTTTTTTGAAACAAGACTTTGCCTGTTAAAGATGACTACTTTAACATATTTGGATGAAAAAGGTAGATAGATTTATTCTATCTACCTTTTTTTTTGCTTTTATTTAGTGGGCGTATACTGGGTTAGAATCCAAATAAGGGAAAGAAGTTGTATTCAAAAATAGTACTAGTGCTATTAATATTATGATTCTGTTGTACAGTTCGTCTTTATTAATAAAAGAGTGGATTAGTTACCCCCCCTCGCACTAGTATTCTTCATTAATAATATTTAGAGTACAATACAAATAATTATATATTTAATAGGAAGTATTATGTTAATAGACAGCTATGATAGAGTGGTTGATTATCTAAGAGTTTCAGTTACTGAGAGATGTAATTTTAGATGTCAATACTGTATGCCTGAAAAACCTTTTTCATGGGTTCCAAAAGAGAATTTACTATCGTTTGAAGAGTTATTTGAGTTTATGAAAATAGCCATTGATAATGGTGTAAAAAAAATCAGAATCACTGGTGGTGAGCCACTACTTCGTGAAGATTTAGATAAATTTATTGCTATGATTTACAACTATGAACCAAGTATTGATTTGGCTATGACAAGTAATGCATATTTGTTAAAAGGGACTGCTCAAAGATTAAAAGATGCAGGACTAAAACGGATAAATGTTAGCATAGATACTCTTAAACCTGATATTGCCTTGAAAATAACTGGAAAAGATGTTCTAAAAAATGTTTTAGATGGTGTTGATGAGGCACTAAAAGTTGGACTAAAAGTAAAAGTAAATATGGTTCCAATGAAAGGGATGAATGCTGATGAGATTCTGGATGTTTTAGAGTACTCAAAAAAGCGAAATATGTCTATAAGATTTATAGAATATATGGAAAATAAATATGCTTCTAAAGAGATATCAGGGATGAAGTCTCCTGAACTTTTAGAGATAATTAAAACTAAATATAATTTCAGTGATGATGGCTTTGATGGGGCTAGTCCATCGCATTATTACACATTTGAAGATGGTTATAAATTTGGAATCATTGAACCATATGAGGATGACTTTTGTAAGCAATGTAATAGAATTAGATTAACAGCAGAGGGTAATCTAATCCCTTGTCTTTATTTTGATGAATCTCTTAGTATCGCAAAACATATAAAAGAGGGCGATATAAAAGGTGCTACTGAAGTTTTAAAAGATGTTATAAAAAACAAACCTGAGAAAAATCGTTGGGGAGGGGAAGATGGTGAAGAATCTACCCGTGCATTTTATGAAACTGGTGGTTAAGATAAAATAATTGTACAAAATCTTATAAAGATAACAAAAATAGCACACTAAAGATGTTTTTGTAACTTCTTGTAGTGTCTACATGCATCCCTATCACCACCATAACAACCCTTTTTAAAGAATTGATTAGCTTTTAAAAGGTCTTGTTTTACCCCTTTACCAAGAACATAATAAAGCCCTATTCTTGAACAACCAACAACATCACCACCATCACAAGCCTTATAAAATAAACTCTCAGCTTTTACACTATCTTGTTTTACACCTTTAGCAAAATTATATATCTCCCCCAAATTTCTACAAGCAACTGCCTCACCAGATTCACAAGAGAGTTGGAATAAATCTCTTGCTTTTTTATAGTTCCTTTCAACAACTTGAGCAGAAAAATATATATATCCAAGAGCTAAACATCCTTTTGAGTCTCCCCCATCACATGCAATAGAGTAGAGGTTTATAGCCTTAAATATATCAAATTCAACACCTTTACCATAGTGATACATAAAACCTAAATTGTAACACCCAGCTGCTAATTTAAAATCACAAGCTTTAGTATAAAACTTAAAAGCCTTTAAATTATTTTTCGTTTTTTCATCTAAACTATAAATATCTCCAAGTACTAAACAAGATTTTGAATCCCCTTTATAACAACTATTTTTATAAGATACTACACTATTAGAATCTTTATTATCTATCTCCTTTTTTTGTTTTACAACTATTTTTTTATTTTTAAATTCTACTTTTTTCTTAACAATAATCTTTTTCTTTTTTAACTCTCTTTTCCTCTTCTCAATCTCTACTTTTTTAGCAAATTGCTCTATCCTTTTTAACTCTTTCAACTCCTCAAAAATTATCCATTTTAATTTTGTTCTTAATTTATCAGCTATGCGAAGAAGATTTAGATAATTTTTAATCTTCTTTACATTATTCTTATCACTTATTATATTTATAGAGTTACCAACCTCAAATGCTTCGTCTATTTTTTTTATATACTCTTTACAAATCTTTTTTGTTTTATCTGATAAATTTATATTTTTTTGATAATCAACACAGCTATTTTTATAAGATTCCAACTCACTACCTAGAGAATTAAATGGTTTCGGTGCAGCATAAACTACTGTTGTCATAAACAAAACTAAGAGTAAAGATTTAACTATTTTAAGATTTAAAAGCATATATTTTTCCATAAATTATTTGAATTACTAAAGCTATAAGAAGATAGAGATACCACCCAACAGAGGAGTAGAATGCCCATAATCTATCATCATTATTAAATATAAGAGCTATCTGAATCAGTGTATTTCCCAAAGTTATAAAAACCCAGTATTTATCACTTTTAGCTATATAACTCTCCTCTTTTTGAGTAAAACCCTTTTTATAAAACCTCTTTGCAAATTTTAAAATAGTTTCTCTTCTATTTATATACGATTCTAAAAAGAAAAGAAAAAATCCCCCAGAGATTAATGCAGGGATAGTTTTTACTAAAGCCATAGATGTCAAAAAATATGCTATGAATACAAATACAAAGTAAATTAAAGGGGTTGAAATTTCACGAAGATTTGTTTTTTTATACAGACTAAAAATCAAATATAAAAACATTAAAACTGCATAAGAAAATGCAACATTTTCAAAACCATAGAATGTTGAAAAAAGTAAAAATGATGGAGCAAAGAGTAAAGAGATTGCTGTATTTAGATCACTTAAATTCATTATTTATTTTTAGAATCTTTCATCCAAAAATCATAAAAGTTAAACCATTGATTTGGATATTTCTTTACTAATCTTTCATATTCTAAAACATATATCTTTAAAGCTTTTTGAATAGAATCTTTTTCATTTAACTTTTTCTCCATATCTATTTTTATAAACTCTATTTTATATCTTTGCTTATCAAGATAGATGATAAAATATAACATTATTGGCTTATTCACCTTGTAAGCTATCTCAAAAGGATTCTTATTAAAAGTGGCTAATTCACCTAAAAACTCACACTCTATTGTAGATTTAGGGTTAGAGGCTCTATCACCCATCATTGCCACAACCTCATTCGCCATAAGTGCATTTGCTATTTGAATCGAGGTTATTAATGCACCTTGATTCAAATCTATAATAGAGATATTTGATTTAGTTTGTATAGAATCTTCTATATTTTTAATAGAATCTAAAACTGCCTCTTTCATCACTATATTTATACGATTTTCTGAACGAGATACATTTGTAGATGATGCCCAACCACCAAAATGCGACTGAATTAATACTGTTGCATTACTAAACACTTGAAGTGGTGTCTCTATGTCATCATATTCATAAGTGTATGCTTTTTTATCTACCTTTGTTATAAATCTATCTACCATTGTTATAGCAAAGATTCTAAGGTGTTCATAATAAATTTTGTTTGTTAGTTTAATCCCTAAATGTTTATAATAAATCTCTAAAGATTCTCTAACATTTTTTGCAAATAGATAGTAAAAAAATGTAACTGGATACATAAGATAGTAGATAAAATTATATCCAAAAAGTTTATAAAGGTTAAAAACCAACTTGATGCTCCAACCACTTCCTCTTTGTTTAGTATTATCCATTTTTACTCTTTATAATTTTTTCTAGTATCAATCTCGGCCACTTAAACGGTAAAATCTGAATATGAACCCAAACAATAGCAATTGTATCGCTAAACTTCCTAAAATGGCTAACTCTCTCATCTGGAGTTGGATAATAACACTCAATAATTACCTCGTTTATTTTGCCACCATTATCAGCATGACGCACTAAAACTTCCATCTCCCAATCAAACCTAGATGTTTTAATCTCTAAATCCAAAATAGATATAGGATAGATTCTAAAACCAGATAGAGAATCTTCTATCTCTTGACCAGTATCCCAACATGCCCAAAAATTACTAAACCATCTACCAAATTTTGAACCATTTGGAACATGTTCCAAATCAAAATTTCTCGCACCTATAATTATCTCATCTTCTTTATAAATAGCTACTAGTTTTTCTATCTCAGAGGCTAAATGTTGCCCATCACCATCTATACTTACGACATACCCATAACCTAACTCTTTTGCTCTATTAACTCCACTAACAATAGCCTTTCCCTTACCCTTGTTTACTCTATGTCTTAAAAATTCTATATCTTTTTTTTCATATTCAGAGAAAATATTTTCTATACTCTCATCTGAACCATCATCTACTATTATAAGCTTATAGTTATGTTCAAGCACATCTTTAGCAACTTTTTTTATACTATTTGGATTGTTATATGTTGGGATAATTACTACTGTTTTATTGTTCACTATTTCAACTCACTATTAAATACTTTTCGCAATTATACACTAAAGATATTATCTGCATTCAGTAATTAAACATATATTCTTAGATATAGTATTATCATAAAATTAAAGGGTTCTTACTTGAAAGAAAATGGAACAATACTAATAGTAGATGATGTTACTCCAAACATAGAACTTTTAGGTTCTATCTTAAAAGATGAGTATGATATTAAAATAGCATTAAATGGTAAAAGAGCATTAGAACTTGCTCTTATGGATCCACATCCTGATCTAATTTTATTAGATGTTGAGATGCCTGATATGGATGGATACCAAGTATTAGAAAAACTAAAAACACATCAAAAAACAAAATATATCCCTGTTATCTTTGTTACTGGTAGTGATTCTGCTCAAGAGGAGGAGAAAGGTTTACTCTTAGGTGCTGTTGATTACATCACAAAACCTATCCGTCCACTTATTGTAAAAGCTAGAATCCGTACCCATCTAACACTAAAATATCAAAGAGATGAGCTGGTATATCAATCCTCTCACGATCAACTAACTGGTTTATATAATCGTCACCATTTAGCCCAAGAGGGAAATAGAAAGTATGCAAGAGCAAAAAGACATAATGAAGATTTTTGTGTAATTATCGTAGATATTGACCATTTTAAAAATGTTAATGATACTTATGGTCATCTGATAGGTGATGAGATTTTAAAAGCTGTTGGAAAGCAACTAGAACAAAATAAAAGAATCGAAGATTTTGTAGCAAGATATGGTGGGGAGGAGTTTATAATACTTTTTGATAACTGTAACTTAGAAGATGCAAAATTTAAAGCAAATATATTAAGACTAAGAATCCAAAACTTAATACCAGAAGGTATAAAAATCTCTGCTAGTTTTGGTGTTGCTCAACTAGATCCAGATAAACATGAAACATTTGAACTACTTATAAAAGATGCAGATACTGCCCTTTATAAAGCTAAAGAAAATGGTAGAAATAGAGTTTGTTAAATAATTTAACAAACTTTATTATCTAACTAATCCACCACTAATATTTAAAACTTCTCCAGTTACATAACTAGCCTTATCACCTAAAAAGAAAACACACTCAGCCACATCAACTGCTTGTCCAATTCTTCTCAGTGGAATCCCTTTTTTCATCTCTTTTAGATTTAACTCTTTTGTCATCTCAGATTCTATAAGTCCAGGGGCTACTGCATTGACCCTTATCTTATATCTAGCTACTTCAGCCGATAAAGATTTTGTAAAAGCTATCATAGCTCCCTTTGCTGTTGAGTAGTTTGTTTGCCCTGCATTTCCTACGATTCCAGAGATAGAAGCTACATTTATAATAGAACCATTTTTATTGCTAATCATATTTTTTATAACTGCCTTTGTAACATTATAAGTTCCATTTACAGAGGTATTTATCACATCATTCCACTCATCATCACCCATCCAAAAAAAGAGATTATCTCTAGTGATTCCAGCATTATTTACTAAAACATCTATCTCTATGTTCTCACAAGCACTAAGAACTTCATCTTTATTCGTTATATCAAACTTTAGTGTTTGTGAGTTTGTAAGTTCACTATGTAACTCTTTAACCTTAGAATCTTGACTACGATAGTGTAGATAAACAAAGTATCCATTATTATGGAAATATCTAGCACAAGCCTCACCAATAGCACCAGTTGAGCCTGTAACTAAAACTTTTTTCATATAAATTCACCATCTCTTATCATCTTATTTATCACTTTTATATCTATATCCATTCTTCTATCGTCTGTAAGTTTAACAACCTCTTCCCTTATAGAATCAAAGTTTTTTTGTAAAAATGGTGAACAGTTTTCTCTACCTCTTAAATCCACTCCTTGAGCCATCCCCATAATTGCAATACTAAGCATATTTGTTAAATCAGGTAATTGCTTTTTAAAATTAAGTGCTGCTGTTGTTCCCATACTCACCTTGTCTTGGTTAAAAGATTCTGTTGGTCTTGAGTGTAGAGATGCAGGAACTGTATTCATAATCACATCAGCAGTAAGTGAACTTAGAGTTATCTGCATAGCTTTAAAACCATGATGAGTTGATTTTTTGTTTAGTTTTAGACTCTCACCTAAACCTTTATTAAATTTATGATCTACTAATAAACCAAACTCCTTATCTAATAAATCAGCTAAGTTCCCAACACAGATTCTCATAGTATCCATAGCATGAGCCACATACCCACCATAAAAATTCCCCGATGTATAGATTCTCTTCCCAATATGGTCTATAAGTGGGTTATCGTTTACACCATTTATCTCTGTCTCTATCCATTTTTTAGCTATCGCTAAATTATCATGAACAACACCAAGAACTTGTGGAGAACAACGAATCGAGTATCTATCTTGAATATTTTGTTCTTTTTCTAAATGAAAGTTTTCATATCTACTAAATGCTTCATGAGTTAGTTTAGAATCTTCACATTTTAAAAGTATATTTGATGCTGTTTTTCTCTGACCATCAAAAGGTTTAGAATCATGAACAAATGGCTCTAGTGGAGTAATATCACAAAGCAATAGTTCAAATATTGATGCCACAAAACTCTCACTGGTGGCAAGTAAAATCTCAAACTTTTCAATAGAATCTATTGCAATAGCACTCATAGCAGCAGTACCATTCATAATAGCTAATGCCTCTTTTGGTTTAAAAGTATAAGGTGTGATTCCAAGCTTCTCATAAACTTCCATTGTTGCTAAAGTTTCACCCTCATAAATAACCTCTCTCTCACCAGCAATAACAGCAGCGATATAAGATAATGGTGTTAAATCTCCACTAGCCCCTACTGAACCTTGAGATGGGATAAGAGGATAGATTTTATTATCTAAAAGAATCTCAAATCTTTTAAGTAATTCGTAACTAATTCCACTCTTACCTTTAGACAAACTAATCATACGAATCGTAACCATAATTCGAGATATATCTTGACTCAAATACTCACCAACACCACAACCATGAAAGGTAAAAAGATTTTTCTGAAGCTCCTCAGCCTCCTCAAACTTCGCATAGTTCTGCCCAGCTTCCCCATAACCAGTAGTTACACCATAAATAGGTCTACCTTTGCTTATGTTCTCTATTAAAAAATCGTGTCCAGCATTTATAAAATCAATATACTCTTGAGAATCGTTAAGTTTAACCTCACCATCTTTTATAAAATCTTTGTATGAAACTGTATTGTTATCTATTGTCATTTTTTATTTTTCCTATTTTAAATTATTTTATTTATCTTTGAAAACTTATCTTGAATTCCTAAGTCCTATATCTTTGAATATAATTTTGTAAGTTCTGTGTTATTTGGTTTTGAAGAATCGATAAAAGATAGATTACTTTTATCATGTATTATTTTAAAACCTTTAATGCCATTAAATGGTACTATTTGTAATTCAATATCATTATTGTACATCACAATAAAATCATCGATAGTATACCTTTGCATTTTTTCAAATTCATTATCATTTAAGTCATCTATAAATTTATATTGAATTGTTAAATTAGATCCATTATATTTAAATGCTAAATTAATTTTCAAAAGATATTCATTAATATCTTCAGAGGTCAAATCTCTATTTTCAAAAATAAATACAATAGCTTGAATAAAATCTCTTATATTACTACTGTTTTTAATTAATAAAATTGACTCTAACAAAGCAGTTTTTCCAACATTATTATCACCACTAATAATATTAATCTTACTTAGTTTATCAACTTTAAAATCTTTAAAGCATTTATAGTTCTTTATTTCAAAATTTTCTAACATATTATCCATTTCTAAATATTCTATCATACCTTCCCCTTCAAAATATTCTTATCTATAAACTAAAACTTGCCACTTCTTTATCTTGAAATAATACACTAAATTTATTATTTTTTTTTATATATTTTACTATCTGTTTTGGTAAAACTAAACTTGAAAACTTAGCTTTTTTTATCTCTGTTATCTCTATATTAAAAACTCTTGAAACTATCTCAAAATGGATAAATCCAGGTAAAATAGGCTGAGATGGAAAATGAGCTTTAAAAATAGGATGCTCAGAATCACTCAGTTTAATCGTTACCTCATCAGCACTCTGTTTAAGAATAGAAAAAAGAGAATCAATCTGCATCAACTCTCTCATGCTCTTTTAAAATCTCATAAGTTGTTTTGAGTGCTAATCTTGGTGATGTTACAAAACTATTATTTTTATCCCAAACATAACCACTAAGAATCGCTATTATTTTTTTTATAACTTCTGGATTTTTTTTATTTGTAAAAAGAATCGTTTGTAAAGAGGCATCATACCATCCATTTACATACTCTCTGAACACATTAATCCCAACCATCATATAATCAGCATACTCTTTTTGATAATCCACATCTCTCCCATTTAACTCATCTATAACAAGCTCGGCAGATTTAGCTCCAGATTCCAAAGCCAATGTTACACCTGAACTAAAAACAGGGTCTAAAAATTCAGAAGCATTTCCAGTTAAAATATAGTTCTTATCAAACAGTTTTGTAACAGCAGATGAGTATCCAGATATAGAACCAACATCAATAGTTCGCTTAGAATCTTTATATCTCACAGATGCTTGTTTATGTTCAGATATTATCTTCTCCCAAAACTCCTCATCACTCAAACCAAATGATTCAAAATATTCTTCAGTAGACACGATTCCCACTGATGCAGTGCCATCACTAAAAGGAATATTCCATATCCATGCATCATTATTACCAACAACATCAATAACAATATACCCCTCTCTCTCACCCTCAGGACGAATATCACTATCTACTCTAGCAAATGTAGCACGACGAAGAGTAAGAGATGAATCAGCTTCTAAGTCTAAAAGACGAGGAAGAACACGACCATAACCAGAAGCATCTAAAACTTTTTTAGTTTTATATTTTGTGATGTTGGAATCTAAATCTTTTACAGTTATAATATTTGCATCTTCATCATAGTCAATAACCTCCACCTCATACTCAACATCACACCCTTTACTTTGAGCATCATCGATTAGAAGCTTATCAAACTCCTCCCTTTTTACCTGAAAAGAGCTACCCCATTTTTGCCCAAGGTTATTACTAAAATCGAGAGGTGCATAACCACCCTCCTCATTTTGAAAAATAGCTCCACCCTTAAACTGAAATCCAGCTTCTTGAATACAAGAGAGCATATTTGCCTCTTCTAAAAGTTGGTTACATCTAGGAAGAAGCGATTCTCCTATAACAAAACGGGGAAACTTAGCCTTATCTACAACTTTAACACTAAATCCAGCTTGAACCAACTTAGCCCCAGCAATAGACCCAGCAGGGCCAGCCCCTATTATAAATACATCTACTTCTATCATCTTTTCCTCTTCTTATTTAAAAATTTAACTTAATTTTTCTATCTCTTGAGTATCAAGTCCCGTAGTTAAAATAACCACATCTATCTCTACTCCCGATTCCAACAATCTCTTTGCTATCTCCATCTTCTCCTCTTTTCTACCTACTTTTTGACCCTCTTCTATTCCCTTCTCGATTCCTTTCTCCATGCCTTTCTCAATTCCTTTCTCAATTCCTTTCTCAATTCCTTTCTCAATTCCTTTCTCAATTCCTTTCTCAATTCCTTTTATATGCCCTTTTTCAAAACCATCCTCCATAGCAGTCTCTATGGCATAATCCATCACATTTTTGTTATCCCATCTTGTTTTTAAATCTTGTTGATATGAGAGTTGTTTATCTTTTGATAGTGCTAGAAACTCTGCCACATCAAATGCTTTATGAATCAGTTTATCCTCTTTGAGTGGTTCTGGTATTTTTACTAAGTCGTACATATTATTTAATGTGTATAGCCAGTATTCTAAGTGGTTTGAAAGTTCTGATTCTTGTTTTTTAAATTTTGGCATCTCTATGTAATAGTATGCTAATTTATCGTAAAACACTTCATTTGTTTTTGTGTTAGTGAGTTGCACTTTTGTAAGATAATCTTTAGAATCTTTATGTTCATCCATCTCAAACTCTAATATAGCTACAAAGTATATTTTTTTCAGACGATAATCCCAATCCCCTTTTTGGGCTTGTTCTTGTAATGGAAAAGATGTATAGTAGATACTTCTATCTTTAAAATATTTTTGTTTTGCTCTTTGAAGTTCCACTATAAAGTTATTTTTTTTCTCATCGTAGCAGAGTATGTCATAGATGGATTTTCTATCGTAAATATTTAACCCCAACTTCTCAGGATTTCTATACTCTACATCAACTATTTTATCTTCTAACTCTAACACATCATTTAAGAAGCTTATTAAGAGTTCTTTATTCTCCTCTGTACCAAATATCCATTTGAAACCAAAATCTGTAAATGGGTCTATATATTTCTCTTTTATCATACACATTTTTTTTCCTTTTTTTTATTTATCTTCAACAATCAATATCTCATCATCACTAAGCCCATAGAGTTCATACACCATTTTATCTATCTCTTTATCTGTTGTGTTGATTTGTGATTTTAAAACTGACTTTTGAAACATTTATTAACCTTTCTCTTTTATTTTAAAAACAACTCTTTATATCTCTCTTCATCAAAAGCTACAACAACCTTTCCAGCAGATTCTATTACTGGTCTTTTTAAAAGCATGTTCTCTTTACAAAGCCACTCTTTTTTTCCTACATCATCAAGATTCAACTCTTTTAATTTTAGAGTTCTATATTTTGTTCCACGATTGTTAAAAAGTATATTTATATCTATCTGTTTTAACCAAGATTCTATCCTATCACAATCAACAGAAGTTTTTTTAAAATCAATAAACTCTACTTCAATCTCATTTTCTTTAAAAAATTTTCTTGCATTTCGCACACTACCACAAGTGGGAATCCCATATAATTTTATCATTTATCCTCTCCAAATTAAAAATTAATTATTATACCACCTTTATTTGACATTATAT
>Ga0256842_1002451_pt1 | contig 13281 bp, 16 predicted proteins | sample 4559240metaG_FD_185973 | JGI IMG/M metagenome (GOLD analysis project Ga0256842, IMG submission 185973) | Hydrothermal vent microbial communities from Guaymas Basin, Mexico - 4559-240 | ecosystem: Environmental > Aquatic > Marine > Hydrothermal vents | place: Mexico: Guaymas Basin | collected...
CATCTACTAAATCACCAATCAATCCCTCGAATTTTGCTCTTGTAAGTTTTGTTACAAGGTGTTGAGGACCAGCTTCTGTCATTGTGATAAATGGTAGATTGATTTCTGTTTCCATTGTACTTGATAATTCTTTCTTAGCATTTTCTGCTGCATCGAATAATCTTTGCATTGCCATTTTATCATTTCTTAAATCAATGCCTTGAGCAGATTTGAAATCATCAGCTAAGAAATTAACAATTCTATTATCAGCGTCTTTACCACCTAAGAATGCATTACCATCAGTTGAAAGAACTTCAAAAGTACCATCACCAATTTCTAATACAGAAACATCAAAGGTTCCTCCACCGAAATCGTAAACAAGGATATTTTCTTCACCTTTTTTATCTAAACCATAAGCAAGTGATGCTGATGTTGGTTCATTGATAATTCTAAGAACATTTAATCCTGCAATTGTACCGGCTTCTTGTGTAGCCTTTCTTTGTGAATCATTAAAGTATGCAGGAACTGTAATTACCGCATCTGTTACTTTTTCACTAAGGTATGCTTCTGCGTCTTCTTTTAGCTTTGATAAGATTTTTGCTGAAATTTCTTGTGGTGTGTAAACTTTACCATCAATATCGATTGCCGCAAGTCCATTTTTATCTACGATTTTATACTGAACTTTCTCTTGAGCTTCTTTACATCTAGGTTCTGAAAATTTCATACCCATAATTCTTTTAACAGCCTCAACAGTTCTTGCTGGATTTGTTACCGCTTGTCTTTTAGCTGGTTCTCCAACCAAAACATCACCTTTGTCTGTGAAACCCACGATACTAGGTGTTGTATTTTTACCTTCTGCGTTAGGGATGATTTTTGCTTCCCCTGCTTCGAATACCGCTACTGCGCTGTTTGTTGTTCCTAAATCTATTCCGATTACTTTTGCCATTTTTAATTCCCCTTAATTATAAGTAAGTTTTTATTTTAGCTCTCATTGAGATACTATTTTTCTATTTTTTTTCTATTTTGAAAACTTTTTTAGTTTCTTCTTTTTCTTTTTGTTCTAATTCTAAATGAAGAATACCACTAGAAATTTCCGCTTTTATATCTTCTATATTATCTGATACAGTAAATTTTCTTACAAAACTTCTTTTTGCAATATTTTTTGTATGATAATTTCTTTCTTCTTTTTCTTCTTTTTCTTCTTTTGAACCTTTAATAACTAAAAGATCATTTTCTAATGATATTTCTATATCATCATCCGAAAATCCTGTTACGGCTACTTCAATATGTGTAACACCATTTTCTGTGTAAATATCAGTTGCTGGATATTTGCTAATACTTGAATCATTGTATGTATTTTCAAATAATTCGTCAAACAATCTGTCTATATTTGCTCCTATAGGATACAAATTTGGTCTATTACTATATTTTGTTAAAAACATAATTTCCCCTTTCTTAAGTAAGATTTATTAGTTTTATGACATTTCGGTCAAATTTCTCTAACCGTTTAATTTGTAAAATTATATTATATTTTTACTTAAAAAACTATAAAAGTTAAATAATTAATCCTTTTAGTTTATAATATATATAATACATTTTACATAAATATTTATAATTTTGTGTATTTACCGTTTATTTACTATTATAATACTTAAATAATTTTATTTATTTAGAGCCGAAGGCTCTAAAGATTGTACTTTTAATATCATTTACTTATTCAAATTCGTGATAAAAAAAAGACTGATGAGTTAATTAGACAATATCCGTCTGAGGAATATCTAACTAGACTTAGATATTATAGTGATAGTGTAGCTGTTGGTATGTTTATTTCTTCTTTAATTTTTTCACATTTAAAATCATTATTTACATCAAATTTATACTTTTGTGTGTTATTTTGATACCAAACATATGATTTTATATTATTCCAAAATTCCAACTTTCCGTTAGTTTCTTCAAAATGTAATTCTACAAATTCTTTTAGTATTTTTTGTACTTCTGCTTCCGTTTTGAAATACAATTCATTTCTGTCTATTTTTAGTATCTTTTTTGCTTCCAATGTTGCTAAAATAAAAATAGGTTCTGATGTTCTTTTAAAATTGGTAATAATTCTAAAGTACGAATACTCATATTTAGATTTTTCTGCTTTTAGGAGTTTTTGTTCTGGTGTTAATTCTATATATTTTGGAATGTTCATCATATAACCTTTATGTTTTTTTAATATTTAGGTTTTGAAGTGTATATTAGCGTAGTATTTTTATGGGTGTCTTTATGAAGTGTTTTATTAAAAGTACCATTGTTCATTTTAAGAAATGCTAAAAATCCAAGTACTGCTCCAAATAGTATCATTCCTGCGCCTAAATAATCCCCGCTTTGAATACCAAGTATAATCCATATAATGTCAGCAATAAAATATATACCAACTGATTTAAATATTTCCCCACGATATGTAAAATACGCACCGATAATAAGCATTAATCCGCCAATACTAGCAAAACTGATTGTACTTAGCATTTTCCTTCCCAAATTTCAAACACAATCCAATCGTTCAAATGATTAAATGTATATTTCCATTTTGGTGTATGTTTATCACTGTTACCAAAAATAGTGTACACTTCGACTTTATTATTCGGAAATTCCTTATTAAGAAATTCTAAACATTTGTTAATTGTAATACCTTCATCAGCAATATCATCGATTAAATAAAGTGTTTCATCAGAACAAATTCCTGCATTTTTCATCATAGATACTTCTTTAGAATCTCCGTCGATTCGTTGATAATCTAAAATACTAAGAGGTAAATTACATTGATTACTTAATCTAACACCGAGTGGCAATCCACCTCTATAAGGTGCTATAATATGAACATTATTTTTTTCTTGTTTAAACATTTCTGAAACATCATAAACAGCTAGTTCAAAATCCTCTGCTTCAAAATATACTTTATTATCTTTTGTGTACATAAATTTCCTTTAGATTTTTTTAATTATTTAGGTGTTGATGGTGTAGGAGATGTTTCTTTCTCATATTCTTTACATCTGGAATCCGATGTAAATGATGCATTAAAAATAGTGCAATGTGTATAACCATGATATTTTTCGTCTATTTCTCCGTGTTTGCAATTTTTACAGTTCTTTATCGTTCTTTCTGTCATTTGTTTTCCTTTCGTGTATTTATACTTTATTACCACCATATTGTGGTAATAATAGGATGGATTTGTGACTAACCGTAATAAGTAGCTCTTGATTTAGGTGTTTCGTACCATTCTATTTTGTGAACTTTAACGCCAGTGCTTTCCATTAAACTAGTCATTACATCATACATCCAACGAGACAATTGCTCTGATGTTGGTACGAAAGGTACAATAACATAAGATTCGTATTTTGTTTGTAAAATTTCGGGCATATCAGCATAAACTTTTGGGTCAACAATCCAATTACCTTCAGGTTTTTTGATTAGTGTTCCTGGTTTAAATGAATTATTTTTTTCACTCCAAAAATGACTAAAAGTGTCAAAATTTGCTGGGTCATTAATATCAACTATATATTTATGGTCTAAAGTACTATCTATCCATCTTGTCATAATTTTCATATCATTGAAGTCAATAACCATATTTTCTTCTGCACCAGATAAAGTATCTGCTGTTAAATATGCAATAACTTTACCTCTGTGTCCGTGTCGCCACTTACATTTACATTGAGAACCACAACTTAATTTTTCATCTAAATCCTGAGTCCAAACATTATGACCGTAATCGAACTCACCTACTACTTTATCTATAATCCATTTTGCCATATCAATCCTTTTGTTTTTATGTTGTATTATACTATTATTTTACTTAATTTCTATTAGATTTAGAAAGTATAATAAGTTCATGTATATCTTTATATATTATAACATACAATATATAAAAGAAAACTTAAATATTACTATTAAATTTTAAGACTTAGTTGAGGAACGCCGGCACCATTTCTTTTATCATATGCTGGTCCACCACCTAATGTAAAATATTTAGCATTTTTAACCAAATCGGAACCATTTTCTATATAAATAGCACTATATGTATTTTTATTAATAAACAATATACCTTTAAAGCCGTCTGCTTCTTTGTAAAGTTTAAAAAACTCTGCATGAGTGTATTTATTATAATTCTTTTCGTCTATTTGCTTACCGTTAAATACTTTATTCCATAATTCAATACCGTGTTTATTTTTCATAATATCTTCTAATGCATTTTCTAATAATTTAGATATTTGTTTAATTTTATCTGGTTGGTTTTGAAAAAATATGTTTAGTTGTTTTATTTCTTGTGCTGTAAAACTAAAACCAGTTTTTGTTTTAACTATATATCCTAACATTTCTAAATCATTTCTTAAATTCATCAAAACAGTAGGGGCACTTCCATACCCATACATAGCAGATTCCATTCTGGCTTGCGTACTTTTTACTTCAATTTCGTTACCATTAATTTGTAAATCGCCTACATTTGCTTTAGACACTTCGTTAGATAAAAATGTCAATAACACTTCCCCTGGTCCTACGGTAGTATTAGATAATTTTGCACTCATTAATTTAGGAAAAAGTTTTTCTAATATTTTAGTATGTTTTTGATTACATAGCTTAAGAAGATTTGTTGGCGAGCTTTTTGTTAAAGAATTGATATTTTTAATAATGTTATTAGTAGTTAAATCGTTCATAAAAGATTCTGCTTCTTCAAATTTACTTTTAGAAATAACAGCCATTACACTATCAAACAACCCTGGCGATTTAAGTAAATCTGCTTCTAATAAATGTTGATTAAGTAATGTTTCAAATTTCTTTTCATTAAGAACAAAGAAAACTTTTGAAATAACTGCATAATCTTTAATATTTTTAAGAACTTGTTTAATAGAATTTTTCATATCTTCAACAGAAAACCCTTCATTTATTTGTTTAAATAGCCCCATAACATCATTTGCTTGCTGTTCTGATAAGTTTTTAGTTATGTCCGAATACTTTACATAATCTCTAAATTTCATATTAACCTCTTTTTTAGTTATTTATATTTTTTTTGTCTATTGTAAAGTAAACTTACTTAATATTAATACCAATTATAATCTTTATGTATTAACTAAAACACTATTTCTAATTTTCTCATCTTCAAATGCTCCGCCATAATACATGCTCGTAAAAGCACCGTCACTAGACTTAGCACCTCTAAAAGACTCGCATCCGTGGACTGCATTTACTATTGCTACCAATACACTATCAGTTTTTGCTACTTTTGCTACTTCGTCATATAACATTTTAGTTAAATCTTCTTGTAGGAAAAATCTTTGTGATACCCAATCAGCAATTCTTTGTAGTTTTGAAATACCAAGCACATACTCGTCTGGAATATAAGAAATAATAGCATAACTATCTGGTCTAGCAATAGTTGTGAATGAAATGAAGTGATGTGAACAATTACTAATAATATCTACTCTTTTAGTAATAGGTATTGTTTTGTTGCCAGTGTTTGGAAAAGATGCTAATCTAGGTTTAACAGCCCATCTACCACTACCAAGTTCACGGTCATCGTGAGTTCCGTCGCCACACCATACTTTAGCAATTCTTCCGGGAGTACCAATGTTACCATCGGCAATAACTTCCGCTACATTGTCATCATTTAAGTCAATTTTCATAGATTCAAATGCCTTTGTAATATGATACTGTGTAAGTGTTCTCATAATAAAATGTGCTTCGTCCGTAATTGTTTGTTCATCAAACACATTACCATTAGGTGCAAATGCTTCAATACTCTCATATATTGCTAAGTGTTTACGAAAATTAGTATATTTTTTATCAAATCTTTCTTTAATAAATCTTTTTTCTGCGTTAGATAAAATACTTTTTGATGTTTCTTTTGTTATTTCACTTTTAATAAAGTCTTGTTGTTCTGTTGTTAATGCCATATTATTTTCCTTTTATTGTTTCGACAACTGCGCCATTTTCGCCATCTTCGTCAACTATACATTTATATAAATCAAACTTTTCTATTAGTTCGATACAAATCATTTCACACGATTGTGCTCCAAGTTCATGAGTTCTTTTTTGGGAGTTATAATATGTGTTGTGTAAATATTCTAAAATATCTCTTTTTAACATAATAAACTCTTGATCTCTGTCGCCATGTTTCACTCTATAAAACGCTGTTACATTAAATGTGTGCCGGTGCGTTACTTTTAAAAAATCAACTTCTTCAATTGGACAGTTGAACCACGCATGTGTACCGTCAAACGAAAGTTTAGCAAAAACTGATTGTTTATATTTCATTTTCATCCTTTGTTATTTGTATAATACAATAAATTCAATTAAGATTTTATTTCTTTAATAATTTTAGCTATTGTATTATAATATTTATCATTGTAACATCTTACTTTTTTAGTTCCGCTTATTGTCATAAGATGTTCTACTTTAGTAACAATATCATCAATATCATCATATAGTAAATCTTTGTCATTTTCTACTAGCTCTGGATGTGATAGTGAATTTGGACATAATGGGTAAGTATTATATTCTAACGCTTCAACAACACAATACCCAAAAGTTTCTTCAATTGTATTTGTTGTAAGCATAACCTTAGACTCTGCTATTTCTTTATGGTATTGCTCTTTTGTAAGATTGTACTTAATAGTGATAATACCTTGTTCTTCTAATGCTAATGCGTAATCTATTAACCATTGCTTGTTAGATTTAAAAGAATCTCTTGATGTTGTTACTACAATCTCCCAAGATGGGTGTAATCGTTTTAACACAATAGCTATGTCTAATGATATATTTGGCCGTTTTTCATAGTCGAATCGGTTTGGAAGTATAATTTTATCTTGTTTTACAACATTAGGAAACTTATGATAGACATTTTTAAATACCGGATTACCAGTAACTACAATTTTGTCTTGTAATATTTGTTTATCTTCTTTTGTTGCTAAATTAAATCGTTTTTTGGTAATAACATCTTTGTGGTGCTGTGACCCAACAAATACTTTATCATTAGACATAATCCATCCAAGTTCTGTATATTTTTGATAATCTTGAGCAATTTGAAATGCGTCTTCATCAATATAAGACGCTGCATGTAAAAATGAATAAATTTTAATTTGAACTTTATTCATATCTGCCATTAGTCTTAAAGATTCTAAACCCCAAAATTCAGTATCGCCGAAAAAAAATATATCGCCGTCATTTATTTGTTTATTTTGAAATAATTTTGCAATTTTTATCATTTGTGAATTTTTATATGCAATTGTACTATTAATGTCTAAAAATGTACCAACTTCAACTTTATCTGTTAAAGCTTCGCCGATAACTGTAATAGTATTAAATCCTGCTTTATCAAATTCTTCTGGAAATTCTGTAAACCATTGACCTGTGTATCTTTCTTCTAATGGCTCTATTGGGATATAGTATATATTTTTCATATGTTCTCCTTATAATTTAATTATTTCATCACCAAGAAAATCTTCTGGTTTTGTAAGATATAATGACTCTAATGATGTTGCAAGAACATAATTATCAGAATTATGAAATTTTATACTATCATTTTCTTTTAATTTCCAAACATCCGGTACATTAATATTTAGCACTATATTAATTTCCTTTGGTACTTCAAAATTAACATTTGTTACTTCTAAAGTAATGTAAAATAAGTCTGATAATGAAACTAATGCTTCGAGTAAATCATGAGTTACATTGTCAGCACAAATATATATTTGTCTTGTTTTTTTGTATTTTTCCATTAACATTTTTTTATTTTGTAAAAAAACAGAAAGTTCCGATTCATCTATAAAAAATGAGCTCAATCCTTTGTGTCTGCCTTCTACTTCTATTCCTATTTTCATTATTAATCCTTTTATAATCGATATTTTCTTTGCATTACTTTGTTGGTTTTTATTTCTAATGTAATATTTGTTGGTTCTATATTATCTGGCGCTTGTTTTAAAATTTTATCAAATACTATTTTAAACACATCTTCTGTTTTAAGATGATACCATTCTGGGAGATTATTCAATATATTACTCCAAGAATATGTATTTTCAATAGTTAATTTAATATATTTATCATCTTTAAAAATCTTATAAATAACACTTTCAATATAATCATTTTCAAAAATATCCTCAAATAAAAAATATTTTTCGTCTGAATCGAATAATTTTTTTTGAGACGGGTAAAGAGCATACAAATCTTCTTTTTTATTTTGGTGTAATGTGCTTAAAAAGTTTGGTTTCCTGTTCATATCAATACTATAATACATAAGTTTAAAACCAATTTTTTGTTGTAATTGTTTTGCTAGTTTGTTTACATATTTATGATCCTTATGTAAATCCATTGAAGTACAAACATAAATTTTATCTTCTTTTTTAAGTTTTAATATTTCGTTAAATTTGCATTTAAATTGAAACTTTTTCCCGGTAGCTAATGCTTCTAACTTTCTTTCGTTTGTAATATCAAAAAAATAATAAACTTCATCAATATTATTTAAAATGCTATAAACTCCTATTAATTCGTCATCTATATGTGGAGCAAGCACAATATTCATTTTAAAGTCTTTTGTTTTTTAAATTTTTTATAATCATCGTCATTTTGATACTCTGGGCTAATTTCAATATTTCGTAATTCTAAATAACTAAATACATCATTAGTACTCCAATCAAATATAGGATATAAAAATTCTAAATTATAAAGTCCTTTTTGATTGTGTTCTGTCATAAACTGTCTGTTTTCTTCTTTACCATTAAGTACCAAGTTACTCGATTTAGTCACCCTTTCATTTTCGTCTGCCCTTGTACCATCTATTTGCAGTGTTAAACCTTTAGCATTAACAAAACTAAGCATATTTTTAGGATTAACGATGGTAATGTTTGCGTATTCACTTACCGTGTTGTAAAGAAACTCAAGTGTTTCGTTGTACACATCTGTTTGACCTGGTGCTTCATTAGTTTTTGCTTTATCATAAATGTTTTTAGGATTATGAATAAGTGTAAGATTGTTACTTAGCTTCGCGTCGGATAATACTTCTAGTGTAAGATTGTGTACTGCTACACTATCTTTGCCACCACTATGTCCAATAAAAATATTATTAATAGTATTTGCATTTATAACATTTGCAATTCTTTGTTTTGCTTGTTTTATTTTATTTTGTAACATTTATTTCCTTTTATGTATTATTATACAATAAAATTACTTAATATAAGTAATTTTACCATTCTTCTTCGTCCATCGGAACTACTTTTTTATTTTCAAAATCTGCTACTGTTTCTACGATATTGATGTTGCCAAGTTTAATATCTTTAAGAGTTAAATATAAAAATTCTCTAACCCCTGGTTCCATATATTCCTCATAAGTTTCACATTTATATAATGTGTTGATAGCGTGTCTTAGTGGTTTGTTGTTGATGGCACGGAATTCGCCAGTGCTATATTCATCAAGTAACTCAAAAAATTTAACTAATTCTATACACCAATGTAAAAAGTCTGCAATAGATGTACAATTTAAATATGCAATAGCGCCTTCTCTTTCGCCGTATTTTTTTAATAACTCTTTAGACAATCTTAATTTATCATCTCTATATGGCGAAAAAATATTTCGAAATTTGTCTATATCAGAAATATCATAATGCGGGAAATGTTTTTCAATCAAAGGACCAAATTCATCTTTAACATCTTCTAAGTGTTTATAAACCTCTGGTGTTAGTTTTCTGCCAAGATTACAAGTTTTTAGCTTAATATGTCCACGATTCTTTGTATTTTCTGTAAATCTGCCATATGTACTACATGAAGTTCTAGATGTACTATCAAATGTATAATGTATATTTCTGTCCCCAAAAAAGTCTGGTTTGATAGCATATAATGGTGCTACTTTTGTTGGGCCGCCAACGCCAAGAAAGTGAATTAAATTTCTAAATCGTTCTGGTGCAGCAGTTAAATCTTTTGGCGCTCTACAATATAAATCAATTAAGTCAAAATAATTTGTAATACCAGACATTCCCATCGATAACCCACCAATTTGTTTATAATAAAGTTCCCTTTCTTCCTCCGGTAGTTCATCAAATACAGAAAACAACCCCCTTGCATACTCTTGATAATCGTCAAATCTAGAACCTTGAATAATAACAAGTATTTTAGAGCGAACTTCATCTTCTGGCAATTTTGCAAAAGCCTTGCACTGGTCCATCACATTAAATCCAGACTCCCTACCAACATCATAAAGTAATTCTCGCACAAAGTATTTAGCACTATGGTCTAATGACATAGACACATTTTCTACTCTACGACTATCATCAACCATAATAGGCATCTTATCAAAACTCATAGCATCTGTACTAAATTTAGCTTGTCTTTTATAAATACCTTGTTTGCCTTCTTCATCAACTTTTATACCAAGCGTTATTTGCTGAAGCCCACCAGAATCTGCATGAATTATAAAAGGGTCTTCAGGTTTAGACAAACTAATAATTACTTCTGCGTTATCTTTTTCCGTCAACGCATTCCATAACATACCTAAGTCACAGTTTTTTGTTTTTTGTTTGAGGTGGTATAATACATCCGTTACAAATGCTCTATACTCTGGTAAATTTAATTTTTTTGAGTTATTTAAAATAGCTTGAATTCTAGCAAAACTAAGTACTGCCGACTCAATGGTAGTATGTTTAATCATTTATATTCCTTTGTTTATATTATTTATCAATTTTAAAAAGAAGCATTATACTCCTCTTAAGGAATCGTAGATTCTGATGTGTAGTCTATCAGAATATCTAAACCCATTTTTAGCCGAGAATTCATAAACTGCTTGTGCATTTTGTTGAACTTCTTCTTGGGTTTCACCAAGCGGCATACAATAAACAATACCAAATGTTGGTACTTGATGTAAAAATTCATACACTTCTGTTGATTCGTTTTTTATAGTTTCTTTTGAAAGTACAAATTTAAAATAAGAGCCTGTGGTATTCCTTAAATATTGATTTACTACTTCTGGTTTCCATCTTTTATTTTTATCTTCCCCAGAACTTTGCATCTTAACACTTATTGAAAAAGACACTTCTTTATAGACACTATACTTTTCAAAATCAATATACTGTGTGCCATTTGTTTCAAAATAAATTTTATGCCCACGAGATACAAAATATTCTAAAGTACCTATCAATACTGGGTCAGAATGATGTAGAAGTGGTTCACCACCTGTAAATACTAAATCTGGTTTTTCGCTATTACCTTCCGTTCTTACAATATAATGCTCTAAAATTGCATCAACAAGTTCTGATGCTGCGTCATAATATGTCCATGTATGCTTGAAGTGTTTAGCATTTACGCTGAATATAGAATCACAACCTTTTATAACTGTTTTGTTGTCTAATGGAGAAACATCAGTACACCCAAACCCTTCACATTTGAGATTGCACCCACCTGTTCTAATAAAAATACTAGGTACTCCCATTCTCAATCCTTCTCCTTGAAGTGTTCCTCTGTTTTTCCCATCAACTATTACATCACCAAATATCTCTGTTATTGCTACCGACATTCTGTTCCTTTGTTTTATTCTTATGTGTTATTATATAGTAATTTTACTTAATATAAACTTATTTTATTTATCATTTTAAATAACCATATATTCTGGGTATTCATTCTTAATAATTTTAATAAACTCTGATGTTGGATTTTCGACATCATAAGTAACACAATCATCTTTAAAATCACTTTCACTTCCCATTAATTTATCTTGTACTAACATATTTGGAAAATACTTTCTAGTAAAATCTGCGTATGTTAATGACTTATCTACTAAAGAACATGGTACTTTAAATATCATATTATAATAGTTCTTTCCGTAATAGGAAACCCTTCTGGATTATATGATTTTGTTAATCTTTCTTGGTATTGATTATAAAACGGGCCACTGTTTCCTCTTACTGAAAAATCATCCACAAAATCAAAAATCTCAGCTGTATTTTTTGACACATGAAGTCTAATTGCTCTACCAATACTTTGTGTAATTGTAGTATAAGATTTCATTGGACTAGCAAATAATATATTTTTTAAGTTCTTAATACTAATTCCTGTTGAAAATAAATTATAGTTACTCACCAATATTGCACCCGTATGATCTTTAAGGATACTGATAATTTTTTCACGATCTTTTGCTTTTGTTGCGCCCGCGATATAATATATGCTATATTGTTCTTGAAATTCAAATGCTCTAGCACCTACTATATTTTTATTTTCTACTTCGACATCTGGGTATTTTTGTTTCATTAATTCTGTAAATATATCTTTCATATGTTCTGTATGTGAACACATTATAACACTATTAGCATTTATAGATACTTTATGAGCTACTTTAGATATAAACATATTACGATTTTGGTGTTCTTTAATAAATTTTAACTTTTTAGTGTAATTGCCTACATACTTAAATAATGCTTGGTCTTCGTTTGAATATCGTAATTTTAAAACATTAATATGAACTGGAGTTGCTAACCCCCTTTCGATAAGACCTTGTGTACGAATATATCGTTTTGGAGCGCCAACACATGCAAGAATCGACATTTTTGCAATAGGATCATCAGGTAAAGTACCTGTTAACCCTATTCTATATTGTGCGTGTACTGCATTATAAACAATATCAGTACTCATAGTATCTTTTTTTAGACCGTGTGCTTCATCTACTATTATGTAATTAATACCAGGCATTTGGTCTTGCATTTTCATCAAACTTTGCCAAGTACTTATGGTAATTTGTTTGTCTAATACTTTAACATTATTATCACCACCAATTAATCTAATATCATTTAATAGTTCTTCAGAAGCGTTATAATCTTTAAAATCTCCTAGAATTTGTGTGGTTAATGATATACTAGGTACTAAAACCACACCTTTCATGCTATGTTTATAAAGAAATGCTACAATACAGTAAATAACTACCGACTTCCCTGAAGAAGTAGCTGCAAGTGCTAATTGCTGTTTGTTAATAATACTTTCCACAACCATTCGTTCTTGATAATCATATAACTCAAAAGGAATGTTTAAATTTTTTATAAAATCTAAAATATATTCTTCTGTAAAATCTGGAGTTAATATTGGTGTTATATTAAATGGTTTTAGAAATTGTATCAACCCTGCTGGTAATATAATATCATTACCATTTGGTAAATAGAATACTTCAGAGTCGGGTTTCAGCCCTCGTTTGATCATAGGATCAAAATGAGCATTAGGTATTTTAACAGTAAACTTTCTTTTTATTTCTTGTAATTGTTCAGGAGTACCACTTATATTGTAAAATGATTCATTTAG
>Ga0256842_1002452_pt1 | contig 13278 bp, 18 predicted proteins | sample 4559240metaG_FD_185973 | JGI IMG/M metagenome (GOLD analysis project Ga0256842, IMG submission 185973) | Hydrothermal vent microbial communities from Guaymas Basin, Mexico - 4559-240 | ecosystem: Environmental > Aquatic > Marine > Hydrothermal vents | place: Mexico: Guaymas Basin | collected...
CCTAAAACTATTATGACAAAAATGATCAATTTAAGTAAAGTCTTCATTCATTATTCCTTATTTATTTACAATTTAAAGATTATAGAGTATTTCTTTTAAATAAAATTAAAACTGATATTAAATTTCTTGTTTTATTCAAATTGATTAGGTATACTTGTATTAAAAAGATAAGGATTTTTTTTGATAAAAAAAGCTTTAGAAATATTTTTTGATTTAAAAAGAAATTATAAAGAATACAAAGTGAATGTGTTTTTTAAAAATATTGAATCTAAAATATCAACTTACTTAAAAATATATATAATAAAACCAAGTGCTCTTGTTGAAAGTGATGATATTGGATTTAAAGGGATAGATTTATATAATATAAAAAGTTCTTCTTTAAATAATATGAAATTTAAAGAAAGACGTGATTTTTACAATAGAGTTAAATCAAAGTTTATACATGCAAATAATTGTCTTTATTTCTATTATGTAGAAAAAAACCAACAGCCTTTAATCTTCACTATTTGGGGATTAGGAGAAGAAATAAGGGTTGGTTGTTTTATAAATAGAGAAATGGACGAAAATATATTTAAACTACAAAAAGAAAAAATAAAAAAATTATTTAAAATGTTTGAAACACCATTATTTAAAACAAAACTAAATGAAATAGAAAGAAATGATTATTTTTTAACAGAAATAATAATAACAAATCTTAAAGAAAAGAGTATTTATGATTCTCTTGAAGATCAAAATTTCTTAGCGCAGATCTTTGCGGTTGTTATAACTCAAAATATGTTGGAATACATAGAAAATAAAGAAAAATTAAATGATTAAACTTTATATAGGTATTTTTGGAATAAGTTTAATAGTAAACTTTATAAATTATTATTTTGCAAAGATGGTAAATCCAACATTTTTTGATCTATTTAAAGGAGCACTATATATGCTGCCTTTACAATTTATAATAGGTTTAAGTTTTGCATATTATTACTCAAAAGGTATTGAATACTTATCTTTTGGAGTGTTGTCAACAATATATTATCCAATAACAATTGGAATAAGTATAATAATAAGTATGTTTCTCTTTAAAAATCATTCGCTATCATTATATGACATATTAGGAATAGTTTTTACTTTGATAGGTATGACTTTTTTTATGTTAAGTAAAACACAAGGAAATTAAAATGAATTTATTAATAAAAGATATTGACTATGAAAATAAAAACATGTTAAATAAAATTTTAACAAAATTAGAAAAAGATGGAGTGTTCTTTAAAAGAGAAAATTTCTTAAATATTAAGATACATAATAATGATTATAATTTAATTTTTATAATAAATAACAATAATTTATCTTGGACAAATATATCTTATGGTTTTAATACAAAATACAATAAATTTCAAAGCACAACAGCTGAAGATTACATCTACAAAGGGTAAAAAATGATAGATATAATTATTTATTCTATAGCAATACTTTTAAGTATATGCTGCACTATTGGATTCATTCATAAAAAAAGATTAAATGAAAACATCTATATAGATGAATTAACTAAAATGTATAATAGAAAAATAATGCCAAGTATAAAAAATAAAGATAAAAAAATAAAATTTTGTGTGATTAGTGCTGACATAGATCATTTTAAAAACGTAAATGATACCTATGGTCATTCTGTAGGAGATACTGTTCTTAAAACAGTTGCAAGTGTTCTATTAGAGTCATTTAAATCAGATACTGATTATGTTGTAAGATTTGGAGGAGAAGAATTTATAGTTTTTGTAGAAATAAAAGAAGATAGCTCTTTTATCGAAAAAAGAACTAATCAAATAAGGGAGAAAATAGAAAAATTAGAAATCTTAACTAACGATATGCAATTAGTAAAAATAACGACATCATTTGGTATCTCTTCAGAATTAAAGTTAACTTTAAATAAAAGAATAGAAAACTCTGATAAAAATTTATATAAGGCAAAAACAACAGGTAGAAATAAAGTTGTTATGACTTAAAACTTTTGTTCTTTAGAAAAATCAATAATTCTCATCTTATTATTTTCTTGTTAGTTATCTCCAGTAGTTCCATATCTACTATAATTCAAACAAAGTACCCTTTAAAAGTTCTTTTGCTTTAACAACACATAATACATATATTGTACCTAAAGGCCCGGGGTGTTGACCTTGAAGCTTTAAAACTGTTACATTTTTAGTAACAAAAAAGTAACCTAAAGTTTTTTTAGAGAGCCAATATAATTTAGAAGTTTCATCAGAATGAAAGTCTATTCGAGATTTTCTTATTAAAAAAAAAGACATAATTTATCTATTCCCATAAAATAAAGATAAACACTCCATTTCTTCTGGATAAGAAGACCATAAACCACGATTATTATTTTTAGCAAAAATTAAATCCTCTGCATAAATGTCTTCATTATCCATAAAAGGATAAGCATATCCATCACGAACTAAAGATTTATTTAAAGATCCAGAATTTAGTATTTTCACAATTCCTAACATACGACCATAATAATCAGTCCCCATATCAATAACATCGAAATAATAAGTATATGTACCTATCTTATCTAAAACATATCTTGTTGATAATTCACCCATATTCATTATTATGTTAATATCACCAGAAGTACATTCGTTAGCCTGTTCCTTTAATCTTGAGTTTTCATTTTGTTGATCAATATTATCTTCAATACTAAAATACGAAGAACGTTCTGGAGTGTCTATACCTTGAAGTCTAACACTACCTAAAGTATAAAACATCAAAGTGTCACCGTCTATAACATAATCTAAATAAACACTATTATTTAAAACTGGCTCATAATTCAAAACTTGATATTCATCTTCAGAAACTTCTTCACAGCCTGTGAATAAAAACAATCCAAATAAGATAATTAATAATTTATACATAACAACTCCTTTTTAATTAAGTATATTATACAAATTTATATATTTAAAGAGTCTTTTTATAAAAAGTAAAAATTCTACTTAAGTTTAAAATAAGTGATAATAGACTATTATATAATCCTAAAAAAGGATTTCTATGAAATATATTCTGACAAAATTAAAACATTTATTATTGGCAATAATTGTATATACATATATACTATTCGAAACTATTATATGGGATTTAATAGCTGAACCTATTTATACAAAAATAAAGTCTTTAAATTATATAAAGAACTTTATGTTATGGATAGAATTTAAAGCAAATGAATATATAGTGCTATTCATTTTTATCTTCAGTTTTGCATTAGCAGAAGGTATGGGGCTCTATTCAGTGAAACTTATGGGTGAAGGTAAAGTCTCCTTGTCTGTATTAATATATCTCTCAAAAATACCTTTCGCCGTATTATCTTTTGGTGTACTTAACAAAGGAAAAGAAAAACTAAATTCATTTTATGTTTTTAATGTAATATATACACCAATTATAAAAATAATTGATTTCTTAAAATCAACATATATCTATAAAAAAGCTTTATTAAAAATAAAAGAAATAAAAGAAAAATTAGTGAAAATAAAAGAAAATCTTGGTGAAAAAAGAAATAAATTAAAATCATTAATAAAAACTTTATATATGAAAAATAAAGGGAAATTTTATGAAAAATAAAATAACACTAATAGTGAAAAAAGAAGTTAAGTTAAATAAATTTCTTATAAAAAAACAAAATTTAAATAAAAAAGAGATAGAAAAAATTCTAAACTTACATAAGTATCGATTAACTTTAGAATTATCGATTAAATCTGCTGAAGAGAAATACCTCTCTGATTTATATAAACTATGGTTGGAAAATCAAAGAGATCTACAAAGAGCTTGGAAATTTAAACAAAATGATTTATATATAAGATTTTGGGAAGTTCCAACTTGTAGTTGTCCAAAGTCAGATAATAATTTTATGTATCCAAGAGATGAATACATTTCTGAGAAAACTTGTAAAATACATAAAAGAGGAATATATGTTTAAGTATATTCATCAAATATAGAAGATCTTTCTAAATGTTCAGGATAACTGTCATTTTCATATAATATTTCAGATGTAATTGATTTTTTAAAAATCTTATCTAAGGAAAGAAAGCATCGTCCTTTAGGACGGTGATGAATTTCTTGAAAAGAGAGGTAAAAAAATAGTTTAGGAATAGACACAAATAACGGTCATGTGGACTTTTCAGATAAAACAAAAATAAAATATAAAAGATCATTAACGAGACTCGAGATAGTTTATTAAGAAATAATGTTATAATACTTTATTACAATATAAGGATTATAAAGATGACAGATAAAAAACCTTCTGTTTTATACGTAGAAGATGATAATGATATCCGAGATAGATTAGTTCTTTTTTTTAAATACTTTACTGATGATCTTTATTTAGCTAAAGATGGTAAGGAAGGTTTAGAATTATATATAAAACATAAACCTGATATAGTTGTTTCTGATATAAAAATGCCTAATATGAATGGTATAGAAATGGTTAAAGAAATAAAAAATATAAATAAAAAACAGCATGTTATTTTTACAACAGCTCATAATGAAAGTGGTTTTTTTATGGATCTTATAAATATGCAGGTTGATGGGTATATTTTAAAACCTATAGATCTTGATAAATTAAAAGAAAAATTAGATGTGATTAAGGAAAATATAGAATTAACAAATTTTTATTTAAAATATCAAAAAATTTTAGAAAGAAAAGTTTATATAGATTCTTTAACCAATATTTATAATAGGGCTTATTTCGAAGAAGGTTTAGATAAAGAGATTGCTCGTGTTAATAGAGAAAATACTTATTTAAGTCTCATTATTTTAGATATTGATTTTTTCAAAAATATAAATGATACTTATGGCCATCAAGTTGGTGACGATATCCTAATAGAAATAGCTTCTTTAATTGGTGATAATACTCGGAAAACAGATATTTTTGCTCGTTGGGGTGGAGAAGAATTTGTTAAAATTTTACCTAATACTAATTTAGAAAAAGCTCTTATAGTTGCTGAATCTCTTAGAAAAAAGATTGAAGAACATAATTTTTCTAATAATATAAAAATTACTTGTAGTTTTGGTGTTTCTGAATTTAAATCAGATGATGATAAACATAAACTTGTTAAACGCGCTGATAAAGCTTTATATTTAGCTAAAGAAAATGGTAGAAATAAGGTTGAAAATTTTGTTATTTCAAGAAAAGAAGATATTATTTAACAACTTTTATATAATAAACAAAAAAAAAGTGATTAAATAAATGAATAAAAAAGTTAAAATATTAAAAGAAATTATTAAAGATGATTTTTATAATTATGAATATGTAGCAGAACGATATTCAATAGAAAGTATTATTGTGTTCTTAGATATTGAAAATATAAATATTAGTGAAGAAATGAAAGAATCTATCTGTTCTACTATGAGACCTTTTGATAAAATATTTTTTACTGACAACATTTTATGCTTTTTCTTTTTCCACTGTAATTTAGAACAGGGTTATTCTTCCATTCAGAAAAAAATAGCAAAAATACATTTTTTAGAACAAGAACCTGATTTTTCTATGCATCAAATAAAGAATGTTACAGAGATAAATAAATTAGATAGATTAATCCGTAACTTATTGAAAGGTTTAAAGTATCCTGAAGACACTATAGTTTTATAAATATTTTACTCTTATTGATATTACATTATAATATCTTTATTGATATATCTTTTATAGAGGAGTTCTTATGAACCAAGTAATAAAAATAGTTTATTCTGCTGAGAATGACAATGAATTAGAATTACGGGCTATGCCTGTTGAATTGGAACCTGTTGGTTATATGCTTAGAGGTGCTGTATCTTTTATTAGTGATTATTTAGAATTACATAAAGATGAGTTAATGTGTGGAGAGGTTACTTTTGATTTTTCTGAAGTTTTCGTTTCTAAAGAAGAGGCTTTTGAAATTATATCTTTAACAAAAAGATATGAAATTAGTCCTAAATTTGTTGCAAACTCTGCAACTTCTTGGAGAAATATAAATTCTACCGCTCAAGTCTTATCTGGTTTTTCAAATTATAAAGCTGAAACAGATTTAGATTATAAGCATTTCTTAGACAGAATGTTTTCTTTAGCTGAAAATAATTTATTATCTGATAGTGCTAATTTTGTTATTACCAATATGATCAAAAATGTTAAACAACCTTTAGTGGGGAAAACTGTTTTCATTAATGATTTATATAACTTCATTTTTAGAAGTTACTATGGTATGCCAAAACTTACTAATGCTGCTGGAGAACCTACTGGTGTTATTAAGGCTTTAGTTAATTATGTAAAAAAATTAGAAAGAGATGAACATCCTGATTTTATTATTTTTGCTTCAGAAGGTGAGGACAATATTCGTAAAAAAATGTTTGAATTATACAAAGCAACAAGAGAAACTCCTCCTGAGGATCTTCTTTCTCAAATACCTATTGTTATTGAGATGATAAAAAAAATGGGTTTTCCTCTTATCGCTATACATGGATTTGAAGCTGATGATACAATGATTGCTTATGCTCGTGAGTTTAGAGATTTAGGTGCAAAAGTTGTTGTTACTTCTTCGGATAAAGACATAATGCAAGTTATAGATGAGAATATAATTATTTATGATCAAATGAATATGAAATTTAAAGGTAAAGAAGAGTGTTTTGAAAAATTTGGTGTAGAACCTTATTTAGTTCCTGATGCTTTAGCTTTAATTGGAGACACTTCGGATAATATACCTGGTGTAAAAGGAATTGGTCCTAAGAGTGCAGCCAAACTTTTAAATGAGTATGGAAGTATTGCTGGTATTTATTCTAATATTGATGAAATGAAACAGAGTAAACAAAAAGAGAATCTTATTAATAATAAAGATAATGCTTTTTTATCTTTAAGCTTAGCTCGTGTTCATGATTATATTGTAAAAGATATGATTCTTGAAGAACTTGTCTACCCTGATTTCAATCCTTTTAATTTTGTAAAAAAAGAGTTATCTCGTTTTGAAATAAATATTTAAAGGATAAATTTTGAATATTATTAGAACAAAAGAAGAAATTGAAAACTTATTGTTATTATCTAAGAAAGTTGACTCGACTCTTCCTGAGTTTAGTTCTTTTGGAGATTATAATTATTATATAACAGATATATTAGAAGAAGCTTTATCTCCTTTATCTTTAGAATCAGAAGAAGATTTTTTAAGTAGAGAAGGTTGGGAAGATGCTGATGTCTATACTGTTTTATCTTGGTTAGATGGAGATGATTCAGATCTTGAATCAAATTTAAGAGAAGGGTAATACCTCTCTTATTACTTTTAGTAACAAATATTTCTTAGAGATTCATTTAATTTTAATTCATTTACAGCTCTTGTTGCAGCAACATAAAGTAAGTTTAACTCCTCTCCATCTATCATTTGATCTTGTCCATTGTTTTTTAATTGTATAAAATCATCAGCTAATTCAACATTAACAAACTCAAGACCTTTTGATTTGTGAGCTGTTATATATAATTTATTTGAATCTTTTAAAGATCTTTCTGAATTCTTAACTAAAGTTAACATTTCCATTAATCCTTTATCATATTTATCTAATAAAGAAAGTGTTAGTTTATATTCAGGAATATTTATTTCATTAACAAAACCTTTAAATTCTGTAAAGTTTTTAAATGTTTTTATATAATCACTTTTAATTAAATGTTTCTGACCCATAAATAAATGAAATATATCTTGAGATTTATTTATAATTTTATCTGAACCACCTTGAATAGAAAAAGGCTTATTATTAACTGCATCATTAATAGCCATATCTATTAATGTTGCATTTGTTCTTGTAATTATTGTTTTACCGTAATCATCAATATCTGTTACTATTTTAGAATCTATATCACAACCTTTTATTGATATATTATCACTATTATCTTTAAGGCTAAGTATAGAGTTTGCAACGTTTGCTATCTCATGTCCAAATCTAAAACTTTTTGATAAATGTCTTATTTTTGATTTATCTGAAATAGTTTGAAATACATTTAGAGCTCCTCTAAATCCATAGATTTTTTGATATGGATCACCAACAAAAACTTTTGTTGCATGTGTTTGATTATTTACTATGTCAAGCATAACTCCATTTGAGTCTTGTGACTCATCTATTAAGATATAGTCATAATCTAATTTAGGTTGTTGTAAGTGAAATAATTTAAGATAACCATCGTGACTCATTGGTGTATTTGATTTTTTATCTATCATTGATAACCATATTTTTTCAGCAATTTTTGTTGTTTCTTTTCCTGAATTAGGGAAATTTAAGTCTGATGAGTTTAAAAATGCATTTAATTCTTGAATAACATTAAACCCAAATCTATAATCATTGTTTGAATCACGTAGGAAGCCCAAGGAGATGATATCTTCTATACTTAGGTTGTTAGTTAGGTTTAAGCTATATTCTTTTCCTACAACAGAATAGGCTAAGCTGTGTATAGTATATATTGATACCCATTCTGGAAATTTATCTTTTGCAGATTCTTTCATTGTTACATTATATACAATGTATATAATTCTATTTCTCCTTAATTTAGAGTATTCTATTAATGTTGATGTTTTTCCTGTTCCTGCTCTTGCATTGACAAATATTTCTTGAGAGTCATCATATATAATATTTGACTGCTCTGCGGTTGGCTTTATACTCATTTTTACCTCTATATATATAATTTATATGTATTATCTTTGTTTTTTATAAGTAAAAGAGAGTTTACAAGTAAATCTAATATTTCTTTTGATTTTTCTTTATATTTTTTACTTTTTATTTCATTTCTCATAACTTTTTCATAATCTTCTAATCTAAATGAATTATATTGAATTACATCAAAAAAGTAAAGTGTTTTTAATTCATCAAATCTTTTCATTTCCTCTAATCTTATCTGAATTTTATTTATAATAGATAAAGATTCTTCTTTTTCTATATTTCTATTTTCTCTAAAAGAACATTCTGTTAATAAATAATTTAAACCTTCTTTATATTTAATTATATTGTCTTCTGTTGAAACTAATGTCTCGGATTCTTTTTTTAAAGGTAAGTTATAAATAACCGTATTAATGTTAAATATATTTGAAATATTATAGATCCATTCATAAGATGTTTTCTTTGATAAAATATTTGGTATATTTATTGTTTTTTCTTTATTTGTGACTTGTATTATAGTTGCTAAATTATCAGTGAGAGTTTCTTCTATCCCAAGATAGATAAATGTTGTAGTTTTATCATAGTTATATTTCTTGAGTAGTTGTATAAAACCTCTTTTCTCTGCAATAATAACACTAACTTTATTTATAAGATCTTTTTTTGATAGGTTATCTATAGTGTATAAACCTATTGTATTTACTAAAGTATAATCTAAAGTATATGTTTTATTTATAGATGATAGGTTGAAAGATATTTTGTTAAAGTTATTTAATTCTTTGTTTTTGTGACAATTTAAATCAGGATTTAAGACAAGGATAATTCTTTCTTTTTTTGCTTTCAAGTATATATATTTATCAGATTTTATTAATGTTTTATTTTGATGCTTTAGTTTTTTCATTAATTCAATAAAGATGAAGTTATTTATGCTGGAAAATCTTTTTTTCATAGAAATGATTTTTGATTTATTTGTTATATTTATATTTTCATATAATTCTAAAAATTGCATAATTTACACCTGTATTTATATAGGTATAATGATACCGAAAATATTCTTTAAATAAGTTTAAGGATTTTTTGTTATTGAAGTTTGATCTCTTGCTTTTATTTCCTTGAGTAAGGTTTTTAGCAAGAGATTTATTTGGCACCTATTTATTAATCGCAGGTTATTAGCGATGTAAGTTTTAACGTATTCTGCATTACTTTTCAGTAAGACAAACAAAGGACTTCTTGCGGAAGTTCTTTGACCAGATTAACCAAAGTTTCTGGTATTAGCCAAACTTAAGTTAAAACTCAATTGTAATTTTGCTTTCAAGATAAAAAAGTTTCTTATTTTCATAACATATCTTAACTATGAAGTTAAAGTTAGTCCAATGTTAGCAGACTAAGTGAAGAATAAGTTAGTTTTTATATCACTCAAGGTTTGACCTTGAATTAAAAAACAACTAAACCAAAACGTTTTTTCATTTTCTGTGTTTGGTTTCTTCTTAAACAGTCTTTCGTTGCCTAATTTTCCTTGACTAAAAACTTCTAAGTTTTTAACTTTATCTTTTAATTCAATTAAGACGAATACAATTATAAGGGTCTATTTAAACAATAGAATTTCCTTACGCCTTATGCTTTGCAATAAACTTAATAATAATAGATTAAAATCTACTATTTTATTACAAGGTATATGATATTTTGAGTTAACAACTCAACATCTTATACTGATTTGCGCTTTACTTTTTAAGAAAAGTATAACTTTTAAAAACAAATCTATTATAAATTTAAAATATTTAACAAAGAATAGATGTCCTTGATATATATTCCTGAAATCTATCAGAATATAACTAAAAAATACTTCTATGTATGGAAGATATCTTTCAAGGTATTTAGTTAAATAATAAAACATACGTTACAGGAATGTTTTAACGATACATAAAAAAGGAAAACCTTTTTCGTAATTTATAAAATGCTTAAATTTTCCAAATTAAATATTGGTGATTCTCATTGATTGAAGTAAGAATCTTTATACTTAGTTACCTAAGTTATAGTGTTAAGCCACAACAAAACACCTTTTCGGATGTTTATGTTGAAATTATACATGATATATACTTAAAACAAGCTTATATAAAATAATAGTTATTTATTTTCTACTTTATTTTCTACTTTATTTTCTACTTTATCTTCTACTTTATTTTCTACTTTATCTTCTACTTTATTTTCTACTTTATTTTCTACTTTATTTTCTACTTTATTTTCTACTTTATTTTCTACTTTATCTTCTACTTTATCTTCTACTTTATCTTCTACTTTATCTTCTACTTTATCTTCTACTTTATCTTCTACTTTATTTAAAAACATTTTTTCTTTGAAAGATTTTATTTCTTCGTTTTTTAGAAGAGCTTCTCCTTTTGTTGCTTCATCTGTATCTGCATTTATCTTTTTCATAATTTCATTATTTATTAATAAATGCATTTTTGAGTGAAATAAAGAGGAATTCTCTTTTATGATCTTAATTGATTCTGCACTATTCTCTTGATGAGAAGAACTTAAAACGTATGGATATGCAAAGCCAAAGTATCCAATTATAGGAATAACAATAAGGCATTTTAAAAATTTATATAATTTTGACTTAAATCTCTTTTTTATAAGACCTTCATCAGTTACATAATAAATACTATTTAAAGAATTTTTACTGTCTTTTTGCTTTTTATTAAAGGACATCCACCATTCAGCATTTGTTTTTTTTGATATAGATGAGCTACTTTCATTTTTTTCTGCTGGAATCTCTTTTTTATTTATTTTTGATAAATTTTCTAAGCTAATATCTTCTGACTTGATTTCTTCTTCTTTCATATGTAATATCCTGTTTTAAATAATTATAACATATAATATAAGTTTAACTTTATCTTATTTATGTTAAAATAAAAATAAACAAGGATTTTTAATGAAAAAAACAATTGTAAAAATAATGATGGCTTCTATTTTAAGCTTATCTTTAACGCCAAACTTAAGTGCTAAGGAAGAGCTAAATCATCTTAAATTAACTCAAAAATTTGAGTCTGTTAAATGGAATCATTTAAATAAAAAGACTTTATATGAAGGAGATAGACCAGTTTTCCTTATTGTAGGAGGAAGTACTTGTCATTTTTGTAAAATATTAAAAGACAATATCTCAAATAGTGATGTTCTAAGAAACATCTTAATGAATAATTTTACAACTATTTATGTAGAGCAAGATCTTTCTTATTGTCCTGATGAATTACAGTCAAAAATGACTCCAACTATTCACTTTCTTGATAAAGATGGTAAGCAGCCTCTTATAAAGAAAGTTGTTGGTGATCCAGGAATTGATTATTTAGTTAAAGCAAGTTTGTTTATCTTAAAACAATATAGTTTAATGAAGTAATTATGTCTGGTATATTTTTTCTTACAATATTTATTTATATAATAGCTTTTGCTTATTTTAGAAAATTTATATCTATAAAGGAAAGTACTGACTTTCCTGAGATATCTTTTTCATATTTTAAAATATCTTTCTTTTATTTTCTTTCTATTTGTTTATTTATTGGATTTTTTATTGATATAAATTTACTTACATATAGTTTAATTGACTTGATTTATTATTTTTGGATTGGTTATTTTTTATCTATAGTTACAAGGTTTTATGAAAATAAAATAGGTATGTTAGTTAAGTTAGATAATAAAGACGTTGAAGATAATGCTTATAAAATAATTATTCAAGAGATAGTTTATTTTATAATTTGGCCTATCTCTGTTATCTCTTTTTTATTCAGAGTCCTGAAATTCAAATTTAGTTTTTGAATAAAACCCTATGTTTAAATAATAAGCTGCTATTCCTAATATAGAACCACCAAAATGGGAATACCAGGCTACAGGAAGGTTTGCTATTATTATAATTATATGGAAAACTATCACTTGTATAATAAAACTCTTAAAGTTTCTGAAATAAAGAGAAAAATAAGCAAATATTCCGAAGATAGCTCCTGATGCTCCTATTACTAATAAATTTTCTCCTGTATATGTTATGTATAGATAGGATGCAATATTGGCTCCTATAGCACTTATAATGTAAATCAAGAAGAAGTTTAACGAACCTATTCTTTTCTCTAAAATAAATCCTATTTGTGCTAAAAATAACATATTCATTATAATATGCATTGCATTAGCATGCACAAATATGTTTGTTAACCAAGTTATGTTTGTGTTGAAGTTTTCAGCGGATATTCCATAAGTCGAAATTAGTGATGGATTTAATATATTTATATAATAAAATACTATTGCATTTAAGATTATAATTAGGGCAGTTATCATAGATTACCTTTTTTAAATTTATTTATTATTCCATCTTTTTCTGATTCTATTGCTAAAAAAATATATGAATGTGTTCTCATTAAAACATTTACATATAGACTTTTCTGTCATTGAAAAAATACTAATTATTAAAGATATAATTCCAAAAATTAGAATTGTACCTTCAATTAAAAACTCTCTATTTAACAATTATTTTTGTTTTCTTTATAATTTCATTTTCAATAATAGGAGAGTTTGATGTTATGCTACTCATATATACACTAGCATATTCCATTAAATTGTAATTAAAAGTATTTTCTACTCCTAATGTTATAGAATTACTTGTCCCTG
>Ga0256842_1002453_pt1 | contig 13274 bp, 17 predicted proteins | sample 4559240metaG_FD_185973 | JGI IMG/M metagenome (GOLD analysis project Ga0256842, IMG submission 185973) | Hydrothermal vent microbial communities from Guaymas Basin, Mexico - 4559-240 | ecosystem: Environmental > Aquatic > Marine > Hydrothermal vents | place: Mexico: Guaymas Basin | collected...
CTGTGTTGAGGTCTGCCCGACTGGAGCTATGGAACCGACTAACATCTTCGAAATAGCAACCAACAACAAGGAGGACCTCGTCGAGGTCGTTGAGCACAAGCTGGCGTACTGCGAGGAGTGCGGGGAGTATTTAGACTTCACAGAGAGGCAGATTGAGTACGTTAAGGCGATTCTGCCCAAGGAAATCATCGATATGTACGCACTCGAAGACAGGATTAAGCTGACGCAGGAAGAGAAGATGCGCAAGACCGTCGAGAAGCTCAGGGAAACCGAAGGGGTTCCAGTCTCTGCTTTTATGCTCGTGAAGAAGGGGGGTGAGGAGTGATGGCCAAGCTCAAGTCCGTCTGGGTCTATCACGTTGATGCGGGTTCATGTAACGGCTGTGACATCGAGGTGCTCGATGTGCTCAGCCCCTACTACGACCTCGAGAGGCTCGGTGTCAAGGTCGTCCCCAACCCAAGGCACGCGGACGCGCTCTTCATCACCGGCCCGCTCACGAGGCAGATGAGAATAGCGCTCAAGAAGACCTACGAGGCAATGCCTCCGAAGCCGAGGATAGTAGTTGCGGTTGGGACTTGCGCATGCAGTGGGGGAATCTTCTACAACAGCTACGCCCTCTACAACACCTCACCCCAGCGCGGAAGGGATAGGCTCAGGAGCGGCGGGCCTGAGATGGTAGTGCCGATAGACATGTACATTCCAGGCTGTCCGCCGAGCCCGGAGGAGATACTCTACGGCGTCGCTCAACTGCTCGGCATCAAGGAGAAGAAGATGAAAGGCGAATACTGGTATGCGTTACCTCCAGGGGAAAAGGCGGGCAAAGAGGACGAAGTTGAGTTCAAAATCCCAGACAGGCCGATACCCCTCCGCTACTGGCTTACCCTCAGGGAGGAGCTCAGGCGCGTCATAGGCTACTACGACAGAGAAGCCGTGCTCAACGACTTCATAACTCTAGTTGAAAAGGCCTTCGAGGACGAGAACCCGAGGGAGAAGCTCCACGACCTCGTTACGGGCTACTTCCTCAAGGAGAAGGACTCCAGGGTAAAAGTTGCCATGCGCTTCCTCGAGAACGAGTTCTGGCGCCTCTACGACGAGTATCACTCCCTCGGTGAGGCCCTCAGGAAGAAGTACCCCGTGACGGTGGGTGTCTGAGGTGCCCTGGAAGCTCTACCGATTCAAGTACGAGGACTATCCAGAATACTCCGCGAGGATTACGGGTCACTACGCGGGTGACCTGCTCATCATAGAAGAGGAAGGGGAGCTCAGCGAGGAAGCAGTAAGGGTTATTAAGGAAGCCCTTGGAGTAGCCGATGACGCGAGGAGATTCGATATAACACCGAGGGACATCATGAAGCTACCCATTGAGAGACTACCTGAAGAGGACAGAAAAGTCCTGCTCGATGCGGCGGGGAAGCTCGACTCTGAGAGCAAGCTTCACGTGGAGTACCGCTATCAGCCGAGCTTCGATTAAACTTTTTAACCTTCTCAGGTGGTGGTGAAATGAGCGAGGAAAAGCTGAAGATGGCCAAGGAAGAGCTGGTAAAGAGAATCAAGGACTTCTATGGGGACAACCTTCTCTCGATAATTTTTTACGGAAGGCACCTCCGAGACCCAGAGTTCCCAGAGATAGACGTTGTCGTCGTCATAGACAAGCCATACGACCCTGTGAAGATGAACCGCGTCGCTGACTTCGTAGAGAACATAAGAGACCCGATAGAGGAGAAGTACGGTTACCACGTCTCATTCGAGCTCTACACAAGGGAAGAGGCCGAGAACTTCCACTCCGGCTACCTTGACGTCGTTGTGAACTATGAGGTTGCCTACGATAGGGATAACTATTTCCAGAACCTCATGAGCGACATGCTGAATCCGAAGAAGACGATAGACTACGTGAAGTACATCAGCACGATCGAGTACATTCCGCTGGACAAAGAGGAGAAGGAATGAAATCAGTTGAAAGGCCTTTTGGGTATTAAATTTTGGCTTAATTTAACTTTTGCCTAAAGGACTTTCGGGGGAAAACGAAAAACTTAAAACTTAAAAAGGACTCGTTAGGTAGGCCGAATGGACTTTAACCCGACTGGAGGGTCAGTCATGATAGGCCTTCTCGCAACCTTGGCGTTCGCAATACCACTCATCGGGGGGTTAGTCCTCTTCAAGCTCGACGAGAGAAAAGCGGACATCGTAATGCTGGCTTCGTTCATAGCGGCGATGGTTGCCCAGCTTGGGGTTGCCCTCCTGTATCTTAAATCCCGCGAGGAGCTGATTCACATTACTTACCTCAAGAGCACCCAGTTTGGTGAGGTTTACGGGATAATAATCGATCCCATGAGCGTTTTAATAGGAACCGTTGTGGCCGTAGCTGGTTTCATCTTCATGTTCTACGGAGTCGAGTACATGAGCGAGAGAAACGTCGGCCACCCTGGAGGAAAGGGTAGGGGGCTTTTCTACGCCTGGATGACACTCTTCGAAGGTGCGACTTTAGGTTTCATCTACTCCTCCACATTCCTCGGCCTGCTCATCTTCTTCGAGCTGATGGGTCTAGCGTGCTGGGGCGTTGTGAGTTTTTACAACACGAGAGAAGCCAGGAGGGCGGGCTTCAAGGCCTTCATAATCCCAAACGTTGGGGCGATGATAGGCTTTTACACGGCCATCTACATCGGCCTCACCCAGCTTCACGATTTAAGTCTGTTTTCGCTTTCTAAAGTTTCCCCCGATGTTAAACCCTGGCTTTTCCTTGCCCTGCTCATAGCGGGCTACACAAAGAGCGCCCAGTTTCCAACTTACTCCTGGATTCCCGACGCGATGGAGGCACCGACTCCCGCTTCAGCTTTCCTCCACGGCGCGGCGATGGTCGAGATGGGGGTTTACTTAGTTGCGAGAGTGATTCAGTTCATAGGCTCCCTTCCGGTCTGGATATTCTACTTCATGGCCCTCATGGTATCGCTCACGCTCCTAATCCCGATACTCAACTACCCCGTCCAGAAGGACGCGAAGAGGCTTCTAGCTTACTCAACGGTTGCCGAAGCCGGAACGATGTTCGTTGGCCTGACCTACGCCGTTCTGGGCTTGACGGGAAGGGCTCCTGGCTTTGACGTTGGCCTTAAGGCCGCTATGTTCCAGCTGACAACCCACGCCTTCATCAAGGGTCTGGCATTTCTCACCGCGGGAACCTTCACTTATTCCCTCGGAACCCTAGACCTGAGGAGGATAAGCGGTCTCAAGGAAATCCTACCTATAAACGGTCTGGCATGGACAGTTGCCCTCCTCGGCCTTGCCGGCCTTCCCCCGATGGGAATAGCCTTCAGCAAGGCAGAGCTTATAACGAACCTGAGCCTTGTGAAGGTATCTCCACTGGCCTGGCTTCCCATATTGATGGTTCTCGCCGACTCGGCTGTGTTCCTCTGGGTTGGCCTCAAGTGGATAACGAGAAACGTCTTTGGAAAGCCAAACGTGGTAAGAGCGCACACCCACCCGATAATCTCGGCCTCTCTCATCGCACTAATAGTCTTGAGCCTCGTTTCGGCCTACCTCGCCTACCCACTCGTCGAGGAGATAACCTTCTACGGGGTGGTATTATGAGCCTCTACCTCCTTGAGCTGGCACTTGGGCTGCTCTTCATAGCGGCCTTGGTTGGCCTCTTCACCAGGAAGAGGGTGGCATATGCCTTCACGTTCCTCTCTTCACTGGCGCTCTTCGGGGTCTCAGTTGAAGGCCTCAAGGGCCTTGAGGGTGAAATCATACCTTTCCTCCCGACGACAGTTAAAATAGACTCTCTCTCGGCCCTTTTCCTCTCTGTTCTGGCCTTTACAACACTGGCTCTTTCGCTTTACGTCCCCTCTTACGAGGTCAGGGGCAACGTCAGATTTCTGACTATGGCCACAAACATGGCAATCCTTTCGGCGGTTCTCTTCCTTGTTACGGACAACCTTGAGAGGCTCACCCTAGCTTACGAGCTCTTCGCTGTGTTCACCGCCATTATGGTGCTCGTCTCTGAAACGAGGGGCTCAACAAATGCCATCTGGCGTTATTTGGTTCTCACGCAGGTCTTTGGAATAATCCCTCTGCTTATAGCTACTGGTTTAGCTTATGGCGCCGTTGGAGACATTCACAACTTGACTTTCCACGAGCTTCATGAAAACCTTGGAAAGCTCCCAGTAAACCCTGCGTTTCTCCTAGCTTTGTTCCTCTCAGCCTCCCTTGTGAGGAGCGGGGCCTTTCCGTTCCACGTCTGGGTTCCAAGGGTTTACCGCTCGCTTCCGAGCCCGTTCATTCCGGTCTTCCTCGTTGGGGAGGGCCTTGGGGTTTACCTGCTCCTAAGGATTGCTAACTTCGTCATTCCAGCGGGTGAGGCCTTTGGTTACATAGTTGCGTTCATAGGGACGGTAACGGCCTTTGCTACCCTCTACTCCTTCAGGGAGATAAGGCTCAAGCGCAAGTTCGCATACCACAGCGTCATGGACGTCGGAATATCTTACTTCGCCCTTGGAAGCTCCCTAGTGCTCCATGGAACCTCCCTGGGAACGATTGCCCTCCTCGGCACCCTCCTGCACGTTCTCTACCAGATCCTTTACAAGAGCGCCTTCTTCTTTGGGCTCGGAGCGATAGAGCACTATGGCGAAGAACCAAACATATGCTCGATAAGGAAGCTCCTCAAGGGCCACGTCGTGGCTTTTCTCCTTACTCTCTCCGTGTTCTCAATGGCAGGAGTCCCGCCGCTTTCGGCGTTCGTGAGCAGGTGGCTGATCTACACCGCCCCCATGGGGAGCAGGGACGTCCTCCTCTGGTTGATGGTTGTTACGGTTGCTCTCCTCGGGATATTCCCGCTGGCTTCAATAATCCAAGTGAGAAGGGTAAACAGGCTCCTCTGTGAGAGGGAGGTAGAGAGGGAAGAAGTCCCCCTTGTGATGAGGGTGGTAACCGGAGCTGTTGCGCTAGTGAGCTTCACTGTAGCTGTGTTCCCGTTCATTCTATTCCCCTGGCTTACGGGGTCAATTGAGGGGCTTGGTCACCCATTACCGGATAGCCCTGTTGAGTTGTTTTTTGGAACACCGGCTTCATTTTTAGCCCTCCTCACGCTCGTCGGTACTGCATATATAGGCTGGAAAATCGGAAAGATGCCAACCGAACGCGTCAGCGAGTTGCTCCTCATATTCTACAACATGGGTGACATTCTCAGGTTCACGGCCGAGTACTTAATCTCAGCGGGCAAGAACTTTTACCTACAAAAGATACTTCCAATCATAAAGGTCATCCCCAAGCACGAGGTGCCTATTATCAAGGACTACGACGATGCCTTAGACTACCCCGTCAGGCACCTCGACGAGGCCATGTTCATGCCCCTCATTAAGGCCGTTGGAAAGCTCGCCCGGTGGGGTAAATCGAGGAATCCCGACATGAACACGCTCATGAGCGGTTTTGCGGTGGCAATGGCTATAGTGATAATCCTCTTGGGGGTGTTCGCATGAACGTCGAGGCGGTTTTCCTCAACGTCCTTTACTTTGCGGCCGTTATTTACACCCTCGCCTTCGTCCTCTATGGGATTAGGGCAATCAAGGGGCCGACGATCGCTGACATTATCCTAGCCGTTGACTGCCTCTCCTTCGATATGGCGGCCTTCATGGTTGTGCTGGGAATCTACTTCAAGTCCATAATGCTCGCGAGCGGTGCGATAATCTTAACCCTCTGGGCCTTCATGCTGGACATCTACTACACCAAATACGTCCTCTACGGGGAGGTGGAGGTATGATCATCGAGGACGTTGTCTTCGTAATCGGCTCAATTGCCATACTCCTCGGGGCAGTTTACGATCTCATAGCTGCGATAGGCCTGCTCCGCTTCCCCGACTTCTATATGAGGACTCATGCAGCTACCGTTGGAACAATCGGAGGCGCCGCTCTCCCGGTCTTTGGCGCTGGCCTCGTTGCGCTCGTCTACCATCCCCTCGGCCCCCAGAGGTTCTTTATGGCTGGAATAGCTTTCACAGTAGGTGTTCTAATCCTGCTGATAGCACCCACAGGAACGCACTCAATTGTCTCGGCGGTTTACTTCGGAAGGGTTGGCAAGAAGCCGCCGCTGGTCGTTGACCAGCTTGAGGAAGACCTGCCGAAGAGAGAGGACGTTGCGGAGCTCGTTCATGAGCATGAAGAACTGCCCAGTGAGGAAGAGGAGCCGAAGTTCACCTTCAGGAGGTTGACGAGATGATAGAGCTCCACCTCTTAATCCTCGCGATAGTCGTTTCCTTCGGCTTCGTCTTCAGCTACCTGGCAATGAAGGAGCACGACCTGCTAAAAGCCTTAGCTTTGAGTTCAGTTCAGTCAACCTTCTTTGCTTTAGGATTCTACATCTTAGCCGCACCTGACATAGTGCTGGCTTACCTCGCCATAGCGGTTGGAGCCTATACAGCTCTGGTAATCCTTGCCATAAGCAAAACGGAGCGCTACGAGGTGGGAGAATGAAGAGGGACGTTATAGTTGCCGTCTCATTCCTGCTCGCCTTCCTGTTCATAGCCTACGCTGTAACCATGAAAAACGTCCTCGGCCTTGGCGGAGCCGAGCTCAGGCCCCTCGGGGAGTTTTACCTTAGCCATTCCTTCGCCCACGAAAATCTAACCAGCCACAGCCCAGAGGTTGTTACGGCAATAGTGTGGAATTACAGGGGCTTTGATACGCTCTTTGAGACCTTCGTGTTCTTCCTTGCGATCATGGGCGCATTCAGTGTGCTTAGACTAACGGACGAGCAGGAGAAGCTCGTGAAGGAGCTCGAGGCGAGGGAACCTCACAGGCGGATGGACCTAATCGTCAGGGCAATAACGAAGCTCGTCGTGATAATGATAGTTGCCATCTCGGCCTCGATAGCGCTCCACGGCCACCTCACCCCCGGTGGCGGCTTCCAGGGCGGCTCTGCAATGGCTGTTGCCTCGCTCCTTCTCTTCGCGGCCTTCTCGAAGTTCACCCTCGAGAGGAAGGGTTTAACCGTGAGGCATACGGTCTCAGCCTACGCCCTCGGCCTTGCGTTAATCCTCGCCACAGTCCTCGCTCCGGTATTCCTCTACGGCGGAAAAGTCCTTGAGATAAACCTCCTGCCCGGTGAGATGGGGCTCTTCAACCTCGACGTCGGCGAGTACATAGCTGTAACCTTCGGCTTCCTGACTGCCTTCCTCGTCCTTGGCGTTTCAGAGTGGATATTCAAGACCGTCCTCAGGAGGGAGGTTAATGATTAGCATTCTCCTGGCTTACATCACAATAACCCTCTTCGCGATGGTGTTCCTTGGAATCTACGGCGTTGTGACGCGCTCAAACCTAATCAAGAAAATCATCATGCTCAACGTCATGAGCGACGCGATAAACATGCTCTTCATCCTGATCGGCTACCGCCTCGTTTTCCCGGTCTTCCCGCCTATCTACGAGGAGCATTTGAGCTTTGAGGAGTTCTTAAACAGGGCAGTAGATCCCGTTCCTCAGGCGCTCGTTCTGACGGCGGTCGTCATAGGGATGGCTATGAACATCCTCCTCACAACTTACGCGATACAGTTCTACAGGCTACACGGGACGGTAGATGCAAGGGACATGGCCGAGATAATGGGGGGTGAGGGGAATGAGGCTTAGATTCTCCCCCGCGACGTTCGTCATAGTGCTCGCCACTTACCTGTTCTATACCGGCTCGGCAACGAAATACGACATAATTACCGGCTCGGTGGTGGCTTTAATAGTCTCGTTCCTCGTTGGCCACTGGCTCGTGAAGAACGAGCTCAAGTTCTTCTCGCCCAAAAGGTGGTTCTATGCGATCGTTTACCTCCTCCGCTACTTCTTCATCGAAGAAACAAAGACTCACATTGACGTCGCGAAGAGGGTCTTCACCCTCAAGGCCAACCCGGGCATCGTGAGGATCCCCCTCGAAGTGGAGAACGACTATGGCAAGGTTCTCGTCGCCAACTCGATAACCAACACGCCGGGAACTGTGGTTGTTGACATAAGCGACGACGGAAAGTGGCTCTACGTCCACTGGATTGACGTTTCAACGCTCGACGAGAAGGAAGTGAAAGAAAGCGTAGTTGCCTACTTCGAGGACTACGCTAAGAAAATCTTTGACTGAGGTGATAGCATGGAGGTCGGACTCGTCCCGGTTATACCGCTCGGCTTTGCGTTCTTCCTCCCGTTCATAGCCTTCTTGACGGGCAGGAGAAGGGGCGTTGTAATAGCCTATGCACTCACCGCGCTCACGGTTACCTTCCTCGCTGGAATCTGGCTCTTCAATAAGGTCTATTCGAGCGATGAACCCCTAGTTTACGCCTTCGGAAACTGGGTAGCGCCCATCGGCATAGTCTTCGAGGTGGATAAGCTCTCAGCAACCCTCGTTTTAGCTGATACCTTCGGCTTCCTCTTGGCTGGAATCTACTCCGCCAAGTTCATAAGGACGCACGGCCTTGAGTTCTTCTACACCTTCCTCCTCGGCCTTGAGGCGGGAACGCTCGGGGCCTTCATGACTGGAGACGCTTTCAACGCCTTCGTCATGCTCGAAGTCATGGGCGCTTCGGCTTACGCGATAGTCGGCTTCTACCGCAACAGGAGCGAGGCGATAGAGGGCGCCTTCAAATACGGGATAAGCGGTGCAGTAGCGACGAGCCTCTACTTCCTCGCCCTCGGCTTCATATACGCATCCTTTGGAACCCTCAACATGGCCGACTTAAGCGCCAAGTTCCACGGGATTCCCTTCCCGGTAACGGACAGGCTCTTCGGTGAGCCGACGCTTGCCCTGGCAATCTTCTTCGCGCTGACGATCTCGATGGTTCTCGTCAAGAGCGCGATCTTTCCGGGCCACTACTGGCTTCCGAGCGCTTACAGCGGTGCGCCTATTCCTGTTGGCGCCGTGCTGAGTGGTTTCGTCGAGCCCGTTGGAATATACCTCCTCGCGCGCTACACCTACACGCTCTTCCACGGGCTCCCCTTCTGGAAAACCCTCTCACTCGTCTTCCTCACCCTTGGAGCGGCTACGGCTTTCCTCGGCTCGATCATGATGCTCGTCCAGAAGAACGTTAAGAGGCTAATCGCCTACTCTACGATACTCCATATGGGCTACCTCTTTATGACGCTCGGCGTTGGCACCCAGCTGGCTTTGATGGCGATAGACTTTCACATCGTAAACCATGCGATAGCGAAGATGCTCCTCTTCTTCACCGTTGGGGCCTTCATCTATAAGACAGGAAAGACGAATATAGAAGATCTTGCGGGAGTCGGCAGGGAGATGCCCATCAACACCTTCCTCTTTGGCTTGGTCACGCTCAGCCTCGTTGGTGTCCCGCCCCTCAACGTCTTCTTCAGCAAGATGCTCATATTCAACGCCCTCCTCCAGGTGAGTCCGCTGGCGGCTTCCGTCGTGGTGATAACGAGTGCCATCGCTGCTTGGGCCTACTTCCAGCTCTTCGTAACCCTGTGGCGCGGAAAACCCGTCGAGGGGCACAACCATAAAGACGAGGAACCGGAGAGGCGTGATGTTCCGCTCTTCGTGGTCGTCAACTCAGTCCTCGGAATCCTGGTGGTCGTCCTCGGCGTTCTGGCGCCCGTAATAATAGACAAGTTTTTCTACCCGGCTGCAGTTCAAGCAATGGACTATCGGAGCTACATTGATGCTGTACTTAACTACTCAAAGGCGGTGTTAGGATGATCGGCGCAGTCCTCGCTGGCGGAAGTGGAAGGCGCTTCGGCGATGATAAGCTACTCTACAAAATCAACGGCAAGCCTTTGATTCTTTACACAATTGAGAAACTTGAAACCGCTAAAAAAATAGACGAGATAGTTCTAATCGCTTCGAAGGATAACGCAGAGAAACTGAAGAAGCTCGGCTATCGTGTTGTTGTTGATGAACTCCTCATAGGCCCGATGGGAGGGGTTTACACAGCGCTGAGCCTTGGCGATGCCTTCGTTGTTGCCGGCGACATGCCCCTAATCGTTCCTGAGTTCGTCGATTTTCTAATCTCTGAATTCGAAAAGAGCGGGAAACTAGCCTGCGTGCCGAGGTGGGAGAACGGCTACCTTGAACCCCTCCACGCGGCTTACTCTAAATCTTTCCGGAGTGTTCTTGAAGAGAGGATAAAGGCTGGAAACTACGCTTTGAATAGGGCAATCCGCGAGATAGACTTTTGTTACGTCTCCATAGAATCGCTTCCAGAGGAATGGCGCGAGAGCTTCTTCAACGTGAATACGAAGGAGGACTTGAGGAGGATCAGGAACCTCCCCTAGTCCCTTTTAAAATCTCTGCCAGCAACTCCGCCAGCCTCTCCGCGCGCTCTTTTATCAGCTCGCTTGGCTCCTGAAATAGGCCGGTCGAGCCCGGCTGACAGCCTATGAGGACGAACTCGGCTTTAATCATAGTCTTCATGAACTGGGCGACGAACTTCAGCGGGAGGCCATGAGTTGAGACAGCCTCACCCAAAGTTCCCTCCGGGTCGGCTATGACATATTCCCCAACTTCACCGCCGAAGTCAACTGCATCTATGAAAACCACCAAGTCAGGATTAAAGCGTGCTATCTTTCCGGTGTAGTTCTCAGGCACTTCTCCGCAGTTCAGAACGAGGACGTTTGGGTTCTCCACAAGCTCCTTCAACCTCTCGGCCACGAGGACACCGAAGGCATCGTCCCCGCGGATGTCGTTCCCGATTCCGCAGATTACTACCCTTTTCGCGTTCTGGAAGAGCTCTTCAAGGTTCATTTCGAACACCGTAAAAAATTGTAAACGAAGGCCTAAAGCTTCTCCACGAGCTCCCTGATCTTGTCTGCGAACTCGGTCTTCATGAGCTCTTCCACGTTGCCGAGCTTAGCGTCGAGGCCTGGATAGAATGGTATGCCTATGAGGTAGGGCACACCGTAGCGCTCGGCCAGTTTCTTGACGTCTCCCTCTTCGTTCAGCTTCATGTTCTCAACGACGCCGAGGACTTTGTGCTTTTCTTCGAGAAGGAGCTGAATGAGCTTCTCCACGACGTTGAGGGCGAGCTTTGACGGAGTTGCAACGACCAAAAACTCGCCCCTCTTTAGGAAGCGGAGCACATCCAACAGCTGGTCGCCTAGGCCGGGGGGCATATCAATGACAAGGTAGTCCAGCTCGTCCCAGCGCGTTATGGTGAGCAGTTCAATAAGCGCATCGCTTATTTCCTTGCCGCGCAGTGGGGTCGGCCTGTCCTCGGTGTAGTAAGCTATTGTCATGAACTTTATCCCGTGAACTATCGGCGGGACAACGCCCCTGTCCTCTTCAGGGAACTCCTTCGGCTCGAAGCCGAGAATCACGTGGTCGCTCGCGCCGTGGAAGTCGAGGTCGAGCAGGCCGACCTTGTGGCGCTCGGCCAGGGCAAGCGCTAGGGTCGTTGAGACGAGCGACTTTCCAACTCCGCCTTTACCGCTGACTACCGGGATAACCCTCTTAACGCCTTCAAGCCTCGCGTTTATCGCTATCTCGCGCGGGTCGATCATGCCCCTCCCTCCTTCTCGATCATTATGCCTGCGACGTAAACCCCTCTCCCTTGGACGACCTCGAAGTCGTGGCTTCCGCACTTTGGACAGGCGAGGAATGCGTGAACTACCTCTGGGATGAAGTGTATGTCCTCCTTTATGCGGTCATCGAAGCGGTCTTTGACATCCTTGAGCTTCCAAGTGTGTCCACAGTTGCGGCACTTGAAGACGGCCTCTTCCTTCTCGAAGATTATCTCGGCACCTTCCGCAATGGTTCCAGCGAACATCTGCTCCATCGCGAACTTCACTATGTCCTCTGCAACGTCCTGAAGTTCGCCGAGAACTACTTTGACGGCCTTTACCCTCTTTGCTCCCTCTTTCTGGGCATAATTGAGAACTGTTCTGACAATGGCATCAGCGAGGGCCCACTCGTGCATGGTATCACCACGTTAGTATGGGGGTGTTACCTTAAAAAGGGTGAGGTCCTAAACTTGAGATGGGGGTGGTAACATGGGTATTGTCAGGTTCGGCGTTTCTATACCTAGTGAACTCCTTGAAAAGTTTGACAAAATAATCCAGGAAAAAGGCTACGTTAACCGGAGTGAAGCGATAAGGGATCTCATCAGGGACTTCATAGTTCGGCACGAATGGGAAGTGGGCGATGCAGAAGTCGCGGGGACGATCACAATGCTCTACAACCATGACGAAGCGGACGTTGTTAAGGAGCTCCTTGATCTGCAGCACGATTACCTCGACGAGATAGTTTCGAGCATTCACGTCCACATGGACGAGCACAACTGTCTTGAGGTCGTGATCGTCAAGGGCAAGGCGAGCAGGATAAAGGAGATAGCGGACAGGCTTCTGAGCCTCAAGGGGGTGAAGCACGGGAAGCTGGTCATGACTGGAACAGGCAAGGAACTCGTGTGAAATCTGAACCTTTTGTTTATTAACACTCCTTTTGCGAAACAGTTAAAAACCGTGCTACTAATTTTGAAGAAGGTAATACCAAAACGCGGGGGTGGGCTATGAGAAAAGTTTTTGCAGTTACAATACTAATTCTCCTTGTTTCCATCTCAGGCTGCATAGGGACGTCAACGTCAGATTCAACCGGGTCATCTACTTATTCATCATCGATGCCAAGTTCAAGCGCGTGTTACATCACGATTACAGACACCCTCGGAAGAACAGTAAAGGTTCCTGCAAACGTGAGCCGTGTCGTAGCCGTTGGGCCTGGAGCCTTGAGGATACTCGTCTACCTCAACGCGACCGATAAGGTCGTTGGAATCGAGGAGCTGGAGAAGCGCTACCCCTACGGGAGGCCCTACATCTTAGCTCACCCCGAGCTTCTCAAACTGCCGGTAATTGGGCCGGGCGGCCCCGGAAAGCTCCCCGACATGGAGGCCCTCGTCAAGGTTCACCCGCAGGTGATATTCTGGGTCTTTGCGAGCAGGGAAGCGGCCGATGAAGTCCAGGGGAAGACGGGAATCCCGGTCGTAGTCCTCAGCTACGGCACGCTGGAGAACTTCACGGACGAGACCTTCTTCAAGTCGCTCCTCTTAGCTGGAAAAATCCTCGGGAGAGAGGAGAGGGCCAGGGAGATAATAGAGTTCATCAGGGAACAGCAGGCCTACCTTGAGAACCTCACGAGAGGTTTGAAGAGCCCCAAGGTCTACCTCGGGGGAATAGGCTACAAGGGCGCCCACGGGATAACGAGCACCTCCGTTTACTACACCCCCTTCACAGTCCTGCACCTCAACAACATCGCCTCGAAACTGACGAGCACGAACAGGCACGGCTGGATTCAGGTCGACAAGGAGTTTCTGCTAAAGGAAA
>Ga0256842_1002454_pt1 | contig 13273 bp, 10 predicted proteins | sample 4559240metaG_FD_185973 | JGI IMG/M metagenome (GOLD analysis project Ga0256842, IMG submission 185973) | Hydrothermal vent microbial communities from Guaymas Basin, Mexico - 4559-240 | ecosystem: Environmental > Aquatic > Marine > Hydrothermal vents | place: Mexico: Guaymas Basin | collected...
CTTTTTGTTTTGTTATATCTCCTTCTACTATCTCTATTCTTTCTTTTACTCCTTTCATGGCCTCACCCTCCTTCCTTTAGAAATGAACAAGAGCAGGTTTGCCAATGGGATATACATTAAATCCTATGTCAAATAGTTTTTTATGGTCTAATATGTTTCTTCCATCAAATATAAAGGCAGGTTTATTCATAGTTTTATATATTTTCTCATAATCAAGCTCTTTATAAATATCCCATTCTGTCATAACTGCTATGGCATCACATCCATTTGAGGCTTCATATGGATCTTCTATATAATCTACATTTTGATCTATTCCCCTTAGATCTTTTTTTGCATTATTTAGCGCCTTTGGATCTGTGATTACAAGTTTTGCCCTTTCTTCAATAAGCCTTTTTGCAACATATATAGCAGAGCTTTCTCTTGTATCACTTGTATTTGCCTTAAATGCAAAACCAAAAAGACATATCTTTTTGTTTGCCAAGGTATGAAACATAGCATCTATCATATTTTTTACAAATCTTTCTCTTTGATATTCATTTATCTTGACAACTCCCTCCCAGTAATCCGCTACTTCTGTTAACCCGTAATACCTACAGATATAGACCAGATTTAGTATATCTTTTTTAAAACACGAACCACCAAATCCAATACTTGGATTTAAAAATCTATTTCCAATCCTGCTGTCCATCCCTATCGCCCTTGCAACCTCTGAAATCTCAGCCTCTGTCTTTTCGCACAGTGGAGTAATAGAGTTTATAGAGGAGACTCTCTGGGCTAAGAAAGCATTTGCTACAAGCTTGGAAAGCTCGCTACTCCATATATTAGAAGTTATTATCTTTTCTTTTGAAACCCAATGTGCATATATTTCTATTATCTCATCTCTTGCCTTTCTTCCAGATGAGGTATCTTTATAGCCGATCAAGATCCTGTCAGGCTCCTCTAAATCTTTTATGGCTGAACCTTCTGCCAGAAATTCTGGGTTTGAAATCACTTCAAAATGTACATCTTTATCATTTGCACTCAGTATCCTTTCCATTGCAGAGGCAGTTCTTACAGGAAGGGTACTTTTTTCAACTATAATCTTATCAGACTCTGCATATCTTCTTATCTCCCTTGCTGTTTTTTCCCAAAATTGAAGATCAGCAGCCATACCAGCTCCGAGCCCAAAATTCTTTGTGGGAGTATTTACGCTCACAAATATGATATCTGCCTCTTTTATTTCCTTTTGCATATCCTTTTCAAAAAACAGGTTTTTGCCTCTTCTTCTCTTTACTATCTCATCTAATCCAGGTTCAAATATTGGAAGTTCGTCAGAGTTCCATTTGTCTATTTTTTCATAATCAATATCTACAAGGGTAATTTTGTATTCAGGACATTTATCCGCAATAACAGCCATTGTAATTCCACCTACATAACCTGCACCTATACAAAGAATCTTTTTCTTAAATTGCATAGCTACATCCTTTCTAAATCAAATTGATCTCCAAAATTTTCTCTCAGCTCCTTCTCTAAGGCCTTCAGCTCTTCTTCTGTGTCTGCTTCAATAACAATATATCTGTCATCTAACAGCTTTAAAAATCCATATTTTTTTATTATATCCACAAGCTTTTTCACATCCACTGTTACCCATCCCTTCATCCTGAGAAGCAGTTCTTCTGCCTTAAATGGTCTTTCTATCGTAAGAGATATGTCCCTAAATTTTCCTTCCCATCCAAGCACTGCTGGTTTTACCAATATTGGGGTGATTGGATCGCCAACAGCAGCACATCTAAGCCATAGCTTTGCTCTTACCATGTTATTTACTCCTTACTCTTTTATCTAAGGGATGATAACCCATCTGCTTGGAAGGCAAAGCCACTGTTGCTCTTCCAAAAAGCACATTTTCTCCTCTCTGATTATATGTATTTGTTTCTATGTCCACACAGGGCTCACCTTCTCTGTCTATATATTTTTTGACTACCCTGCTTTTGAACCTTATAACATCTGATAAAAACACAAATCTTCTATACTCACCATAGCACCATTTCAGCCATCCATCATCTCCTATCCAATTAGTGAGATGTTGTATATACCAGCTTTGCCTTTGAGGTCCAAGATCGTATGGATAAGGTAATCCCATTGCCCTGGCAGCCTCTTTATTATAATGGACAGCAAGCAAAGGTTCCAGTGCATAAGTGTCTGGATCTCTGAACGCCCATGCTGGTCTTTTCCTATATTCCTCAAGAGCAACTGCCTGTCCAGCAATATGTGCAGGAGCAAGTCCAACAGACATGGCAGCGATCATATCCATTACTCCAAGCGGCCCTTTTACAAGTTCATAAAGCTCTTCTCCTTCTTGCACATCTTCCCAATACCTGATTTTATTTCCTCTTATTTTTATATTCAACACCTCATTTTCTATTTTTTCAAGCTCTTCTTCTTTCCATGGATGAGGGAGTTTTAAATTGGCATAGTAAGAAAGCATTCTTGCCTTCTTCCTTTCTGCCCTAAGCACTTTTCTTACAGATACTGCTATAAGTTTGTTATTCTCATTAAGATATTTCTCTTCAAAGCTATCTATTACCACCTTTTCAGCAAAACGGCTTTTCCTTGGCCCTTCAAATCCCAAATATGTGGCTTCAAACTGAAGAGAGTCATTCAGAAATATAGGAGCAATAAATCTTACCTCTGTTGCAATATGAAATCCTGCCAGTCCTCTCCAGCCAAATTGCACCCCTGAAAGAGCAGAAAATATCCATGAGGGAGGTGCTACTATACCATTATATTTGGTCTTTTTTGCATATTCAGGATCTCTCCATAGAGGATTTGGATCTCCTATAGCATCTGCAAATCTTCTTATTGCCCTTTTTGTAGCCTTGTCATTAAATATTACATCATCCACATAAAGCTTTTTGCCTGCTTTTTTTCTCATCTCTTCAATAAGCTCAGAGCTCAGTTCTGCCTCTGCCATCTTTACCTTGGTAGATATTGTCATCATTCACCTCACTTGCTAAGGATCTTTTCCACTCTTTTTGCAAATATAGAAACAATAGCAGGTTGAAATGTGAGGGAAAATATAAGATTTACAAAAAAGATAATCGCATAAAACATTCCCATCTGCGCCTGAAATCTTATTTCTGCCAAGAAACCCCATATGGAAAGAGGAATGATCATGACAAGGGCTATGAAAAGAATAGCCCTTCCTACTGATTCAGCACCTCTTACCAGATTCTTCATTGTGTCCTTTTTTATCTCATATTCTTCTTTGTATCTGCTGTAAAGATATACACTAAAATCTACTCCTATGCCAACTCCTACAGCAGCTATAGGAATTGTTTCTATGGTCAGGCTTAAGCCCAAAAGACTCATAAGGCCAAAGCCCACTATGTTTGCTACTATAAGAGGAGTAATAAGAAAAGAGCCTATCATAAATGACCTAAATACAATAGTGCATATTATGTAGATAGCAATAAGCACAGTAAGATCTATACGCAGATGATCCCTCTGTAAGGATTCATTTATCGCAGCATGTATGCCGATAACTCCTCCAGCTGGTTTGAATTCCCCAAATCCTTTTATCTTTGGAGAATGAATCTTAAAAAATTCATTCATGTGTTTTTTTATCTCTTTTATAGTTGTATCTGTATGATCTTTAAAAAATAGCACAGTATTTCCAAATCTAAACATCCTATCAGCAAAGCAGTCAAATCCACCAGGCGGCTGCTTTTGTCTGAACAGCAGTATCAGATCCTCTGTTGATTTTTTTTTGTCAGGAATAAGATTCCAAGAAGGATCTCCTTCATGAAACATAAAGTTTAGCCTTCTTACAATGGTAGTAAGAGACTTCCATCCACCACAAAGCTTGGGCATATGTTCTTTCATATAGTATTCAAATGCCTCTATGTAATGCAAAAATATAGGATCTTCCACAGCTCCTGTTTTTCCTTCAAAATATAAGATAAATGTATCAGGTCCGATTCTATCAAATCGCTTGGTTATTTCCTGAAAATCCTGATTATATACTGAATCTGCCTTTAATACACTTGATCCAGAAGAGATCTCACCTATCCTTATCTTTGAGGCCTCTATTCCAAAGAGCAGGGCAAGTGCCAAAAGAAAAGAAAGAATAACTGTTTTTCCAACTTTTGTAATAGAAAACTCTGCCACCTTTCTGTTAAATTTGACCCATATGTCCTTGGTAGATGGTTTAAAGAATTTTTTGTCCTTATAAGCACTTGGGGCAGGCAGATAATAGGCAAATATAGAGGCCATAATTCCGCTTAAAAACATGAGATTAATTATCCAGAGAGTAAGTATTATGCTTATACTTTTTAAGAAAGGTATGTCAGAGAGGATCATTACTCCAAATCCTGCTGCATCTGTTAATACAGCTCCTATGCATGGTGGAAGCATTCTCTTTATGGTATTTTTTGCTGCTATATCCTTTTTTTTTGTTTTAAGCTCTTCTTCTACAAATCTTTCTACCTTTTGAACAGCACTGCTCATGCATCTGACCAATACCAAAAAAGGCAGGACAATCATAAGCGGATCAAAGTTAAGCCTCAAATATCCTGCAAGACCTATGCCCCATGAGGCACTTAAAATAGCTACTATTAAAGGAACAGCAAACCCAATAACACACTTTAAAAACAGAAACAGCAGAACCCCTGCTATCACAAAAGTAAGAGCAAACAAAAAGAATATCTTTCCCCAGTAACTATATATGGTGGCGAGAAGTACTGGTCTTCCTGTTAGATAAATACTTGTATAGTCGTTGTTATACTTTTTTCTCAGCCTTTGAATAAACTTATATAGATGCTTGTAGTCAATAGTAGGCTTGAACTGTGCTACAATAAGCGCAGCTTTTCCATCAGACGAGACCAAAACTCCATTATACAGAGGGCTTCCAAGAGTATGTTCCTTTAGCTGTTCCAGTTCTTCTTTTGTATGTGGTATTCTGGGCCACACCAATGATCCAATATAGACTTCTCCTCCGCCTCTGACCGAGATATACTTGGCTTTTTGCAAGGTTATGGAATCCACCAGCAAAGGATATACATCTTTATAATATCTAAATTTCCATGTAAGCTCTTGCAAGATCTTTAAAAACTTGGGATTAAATATATCTCCTTTTTTTACCTTTAACTCACAAAGGACTGTATTTGCACCTCCAAATATAGAAGAATACTTTTTGTGTAGTTTTATGTATGGATGATCCTCTGGTAACATATCTTCTAATTTTGCTTTGGTTTGAAGATTCCTTAATCCAAAGGCCATTATTATGGTGACTATGAAAGTAAAGATGAGCAAAGGAATCCTGTACTTAAAAGCATGTTCTGCGATCCAACCTGTAATATCTTTTTTCTCTCTTACCTGACCTTTTCCCATTCTATTCCATTGCTACTTTTATATATTGATCCTTTTATTCCAAGAACCCAGATCCCTTCTTTATTGCTCCATGCATCATATAGCCATTCTCCATAGGGAAGCTGGTCTTTTATTTTTGCCGGTTTCCATGGTCCTGCAGTTTTTTTACTATAAAATATAGCTTTTTGCCCTACACATATAAACTTGTCTTTAAATTTTAAGATTCTAAAAAGACTTTTTTCTTTATTTAATCTTTCAAGACTATGGAGTGCCTTCCACTTTGAGCTGTAATCTTGTTTAAATAACAAAAGAGACGCAACCCCAGATGCCATTACCATCTGGTCTCCAATATAAGAGATTGACCAAACAGTATAATCCTGAGATGCAACTCCATTGTCTTGCAAAAACCACTTTTGGGAATCATTGGATGCATATATAACACCAAACTCTCCTGCTACCCAGCCATGCCCATCAGGGGAAAAGGTAATAGAGTTAAACAAAACATCATCTCCTGTAATAAGCACATTCCACTTTTTTCCACCATCTTTTGTCCCAAGCACGGTCCCCATTTCACCAGCAATCCAGCCATGTTTTTTGTCTTTGAAATATACTGTCTTCCAAAAATAGGTAAGAGGGCTTTTTTGCTTAATCCAGTGAATTCCACCATCAGATGTGTATAGAATTAATCCTCCATATCCTACTGCCCAGCCATATTTTTCATCTACAAAGTAGATATCTGCAATATTCTTTGTTGTAGAAGAATTCTGAAGTTCCCAGCTCTTTCCTCTGTCCTTTGTATGCCATATCTTTCCAAAATGCCCACCTATCCAGCCAATTTTATTGTTTACAAAACATATACATAGTGCAGGATAGAGTTTCCCCGGCATCTGAGATATGTTCTCAGAAAATACAAAGCTCGTCGCAAAATATAAATATAAAAAAAGGGCGGTTTGTGCCGCCCTTTTTATCAAGATTTTCCTCATCTTTTTTCTTAAATTACTCCCATTTTCTTTTTTCTTTCTACTTCCATTTCTCTCAGCACCTTTCTTCTTATCTTGCCATCAGGGGTCTTGGGAAGTTCATCTATGAATTCTATTTCTCTTGGATATTCATGCTTGCTGAGTTTATCTTTTACGAACTCTTTTATCTCTTCAGCAAGCTCAGGACTTGGAGTATATCCATCCTTTACTTTTATAAATGCCTTTACGATATTTCCTCTTTCTTTGTCAGGGCTTCCTACTACAGCACACTCTTGCACTGACGGATGTTTCATCAATGCCTCTTCTACTTCTATAGGACCAATTGTATATCCAGCAGAAATTATTACATCATCTGCCCTTCCTACATACCAGAAATATCCTTCCTCATCTTTATAAACTAAATCTCCCACTCTTATCCACTTATCACCTCTTTTTATAGCCATCTGACCAACTTTTCCAGGAGGACAAATGTTTCCTTCTTCATCAATCACCTCTACATCTGATCCTATGGAAGGCTTTCCAAGACTGCCAGGCTTTGGCTTCCAGTTCTCAAATCCTGCAAAATCACATGTAAGTGGGCCAACCTCTGTGGTTCCATAGAGCACATAGGGTGTAACTCCCCATTTTTTCTGTATCAGCTCTATTACATCTTTTGGCATAGCCTCTCCTGTATATGTGAGTTTCTTCAGCTTCAGCTTATAGTTATCCACATTAGGGGATGTCACCATGAGTCTATAATGAGATGCAATAGCAGAGATATTTGTTATCTCAAAGTTCTGCAGTGCCTCAAGGCATATATCAGGATCAAATTTTCCTGAATAAGCACCAATTGCTACTCCAAAGATAAGAGGAGCTATTGTGCCATACCAAATTCCATGTCCCCATGCAGGAGAAGATGGACAGAAATAGTTGTCATCTGCTGTGATTCCAACAGCAAACCTTACAAAAGGAGCTGCTACTGTTATAGCACCATGTCTATAATTAACTATCTTTGGTGCGCCAGTGGTTCCACTGGAGAACTGATACATAGCCATATCATTAGCAGTAGTATTTGGTGTAAATTCAGTAGATTCCTTACTTATCTCATCTAACAGATTATCTGCATATATAATCTGAAGATTCAGTTTTTTTCTTGTTTCTTCGGGGATAAGATCTGTCTTATCCTTGGTGGTGATAATGGCTTTCGCTTCACCTTTTTCTAATCTATACGCAACTGCTTCTGGGCCAAAAAGAGGTGAACAAGGAATTACAACAGCACCTCTTTTAAATATCCCAAACATTCCTACATAGAATTCAAAGCGAGGATGAAGAAGAAGCGCTACTCTATCTCCTTTCTCAATCCCTCTTCCAGCTAAAAAGTTTGCAAGTTGTGAGGTTGCTTCAGAAAATTCTTTAAAGGTATAAATTTCTTCTCTTTTATCTTCTGCAAACTTTATCCTTATAGCGACATCCTCTTTTGGATGTCTATCCACGCATTCATGAGCAATATTAAAATTATCTTTGTTACCATCAAAAACCTTCCACCTATCAGACCATTTAAATTTCTCTCTTGCCTCTTCATAGCTTTTAAACTCATCCAAAAATGTTCTAAGTGGCATCTCTCTCCTCCCATTTTTTGTTTTTTATTTTACTCTCTTCTCTACAGGCCAGTAATCCTTCTCCTTAGAAGGAAGAACCACTGTGGCATATCCGGGCATTGTATTTTCGCCCCTCTGGTTTATAGCATAGGTTTCTATATCTACACAAGGTTCTCCGTCCTGGTCAATATACTTCTTTACTACTTTACCACCAACTCTTACTACATCAGAAAGATATACAAAACCTCTATACTCTGCCCTTGCCATCTTAAGCCAGCCATGATCTCCCATCCAGTTGGTTAAAAGATGGCCTTGCCAACAATGACGTTGAATACCAACATCATAAGGCCAGGCAATACCTGTCTGTGAATAGGCAGCATGTTTATTATAATGAACTGAATACACCGGCTCTAATGCATAGGTATCAGGATCTCTAAAATACCATGCAGGATGTCTCTGTTTATCTCTTACTGCAAGCTCATGACCAAATGGTCTTACAGGTGTTGCTCCTCCTAAGAAAAATGCGATCATATCAGAAAGTCCTATAGGTCCTTTGATTACAGGCTTTAGTTCTTCTCCTTCCTGAACATCTTCCCAGAAGCGAGGCTCTTTTCCACGAAGCTCTTCTGCCATAATCTCCTGCTCTATCTTTTCCAGCTCTTCGTCAGTCCAAGGATGTGGAAGTTGTGGCCCTTTTCTTTCCTTCTTTACTTCTTTTTCCTTACTTTTCCTCATGGAAGCCCTTTCCACTCTTATATTCATCTGCTTGTAAAGGCAAACAAGATCCCCTTCTTCATCTACATATCTTTGTTCAAAGAATTCAAACACCATTTTACCTCTTTTTCCTTCCTTTATCTCAAAATCTTTGAACTGAGAGGAAGGTTCAATGTGAGTTCCTGGTCTTATAGGTTTATAGAAATGAAGCTCATTCTTTGCATTAAAACCGCCCAGCCCTCTGAATCCAAATTGTGGTGCTGCAGGAAGTATAGAATATACGAAAAATGGTGGGGCTATAATACCTTTATACGGGCTTTGTTTGGCATATTCTTCGTCCCTATAAAGGGGATTCCAATCACCTACTCCATCACAAAAGCTTCTTATTGCTCTTTTTGTTACATCTACATTGTTGATGTAGTTGTCTATCCTTAAAATAAGTCCTTTTTTCCCTTCCATCTCTTTTATGAGTTCAGGAGTAAGGCGTCCTTCAGCCAGCTTTCCTTTTTCCACTTTTTCTGTCATCCTAAAAAATACCTCCTTGATTTATTTTTTGGCTATATCTTCTCCAAAAACTTTTCTTAGCTCTTCTAAGTAGTTGGGATCTACATATCCTGCTCCTTTTCCTGCTTGTTTTTCTATCAAGTCTAATCTAGTTGGCCTTCCTGGTGGGAATCTTGGAACTGTGCCAATGACCTTTTCATCTTCTAATTTTTTCAGTTCTTCTTTGCTCATACCCAGCAATTCGCAAAATACATATTCATTATGTTCAGCAAATCTAGGGGCTCTACTTGGTATGTAGCTTTCAAGACCCACAAACTTGGCTGGCATCTGCTTTCCAATTGGCCTTTTTCCAACATCCTTTCCATGGTCTATTACTTCAAAGAAACCTCTCTGAATAAGATGTGGATTTAAATGCACCTCTTTCATAGATAATACAGCCCCTGATGGAATACCCTCTTTTTGGAGCTTTTCCATAAGCTCTAAGTGATCATGCTGACTTGTCCACTCCTCTATTATTTTGTTCAGCTCATCTCTGTTCTTTACTCTGGCCTCCATAGTAGAAAATTTTGGATCATCTTTGAGCTCTTCTTTTCCCATAAGCTTACAGAGTGCCTGCCATTGTTGTTCATTTTCTACTGCTATATTTATCCATGAATCCTCACCTTTACACCTATAACATTCATGGGGAGCCATCGCCGGATTTGCATTTCCTGATCTTTCTTTTACACGTCCGTTCAATGTATAATCCATTATTACATCTCCAATATGAATCACAATCGCCTCTCTTCCTGCCACATCTATGTACTGACCTTTGCCTGTCTTTTTTCTGTAATACAGCGCTGTTAATGCTGCTGCAGCTCCGGTTACACCCAGCATCCAGTCACCATATGCATAGTTGGAAAGAAGAGGTGGCTGATCAGGATGTCCAGTAATATAAGTAAGACCCGACATCCCCTCCATTCCGGTCATATACATATAATAATCTCTTAGTGGCCCATAATGTCCTAAACCACTCATGGAGACCATAACTATATCAGGCTTTACTTTCTTAAGTTCTTCATATCCAAGACCAAGGTTATCCATCACCCTTGGAGAAAAGTTTTCCATTACAATATCACTCATTTTTACCAATTTTTTAAATATCTCTTTACCCTTATCTGTGCTGAGATCCAGACTAATTCCCTTTTTACCCGCGTTCAAAAGATGAAAATATCCACCTGCATTCCAGTTTTCCTTTTCAGGAGGTTCGTTATCAGGATAAGCAGTCATTCTGGTAAAAAGATCAGGTCTCTTAGGGGACTCGATCTTTATTATCTCAGCCCCTAAGTCCGCAAGTATTCTTGTCCCCATAGGACCTGCATATACTGTGGTAAGATCTACCACTCTAATACCTTCTAATATTTTATATGCCATCTCTCTCCTGGTTAACAAAACTGCACATTAGTGCAATTTTGGGTGGGGTATTTGTGCTCCGCCTTTTCAGGATGGTCAGCCCCACCTGGCGGTTTTTGACCATCCATAGCCCCTGCACCAAGCACAGGAACTAACCTATTCACCACCCTCTCCCAGTTTCCTAAGACAAGTACTTGTCTTAAGGGAGAAAAATCCCTTCCAAAGGACTTCCCAAGAAGAGAAATGATGAAAGCTGCTCTGAGAACTCTCCAGCTTTTTTGTCTTTTCTTTATCTTTAAAAGACCCCTCACAGGCTTGTTCCTTTCAGAACTTTGTCTTTCTTCCTCCTCTAAAAGTATATTCCTGTAAATATCATAAAAGCTTTTATGCACTAAAACACCTCTTTCTATACAAACCCTTTGATTTTATACGATTCCTTTCTCTTGAAGTCCTTTTATATCATTTTCAGAAAGCCCTATTGAACCAAGCACCTCTTGAGTATGCTCACCCAGTAAAGGCGCCCTGCCTTCCTTCCAAGGACTTTCGCTTAGCTTGGCTGGAGCACCTGGATAGGTAACCTCTTTCATTTCAGGATGTTCAGTTTTTACAAAAAATTCTCTTGCCTTTATCTGAGGATCATCTGGAAGTTCTCCTGGGCTGAGTATTGGTGCAAAAGCAAGTCTTAGCTTCTGAGCCTTTTCTGTGATTTCCCATTTTGTATGCTCTTTTAACCACGGAAGGATTAAGGCCTCGAACTTTTCTGGCTCTTTCACCCTTGCACCTGCTTTTACCAAAAGTGGATTCTCTCTTTCTTCTGGTTTCTCTATAAGATCAGCAATTGCTTGTGTACCACCTATTCCAGGTGTAAGATTTACATATCCATCTTTGCAAGGATAATTTTCTTGTGTTGGAAAACCATGTATTGCCCATGGAAGTGTTCTTCTGCTCAGCCCTAAATAAGAATAGTCCGCCATAATACCAGTGAGAGTACTGGTTACAGCCTCCATTACAGAAAGATCTATCCATTTACCTTCTTCTTTTGGGCTTATCAGTGCAGCCATTGTTACAATATAAGCGATAAGGCCTGCTGTATATTCTGCTTGATATCCTCCCAGAACAGCAGGTCTTGTATCTGGCCATCTTGTAGGTCTCATCACATACATAGCTCCACCAATACCATATGCAGTAAAATTATTTGCTTTAAAATCCTTATATGGTCCATCCTGCCCAAACCAGGTTATAGAGGTCATTATGAGCTTTGGATTTTCTTTTTTCAGCTCATCGTAACCCAAACCCCATTCTTTCATTTTTCCAGGCTCAAAGTCTTCAATAACCACATCGCTGTCTTTAACGAGTTTTTTAAATACCTCTGCTCCTTCCTGCTTTGTTATATCCAGTGTCAGGCTTTTTTTGTTAGTGTTTAAGTAAAAGAATGTACCGCTTTTTTCTTTATCTTGTTCGTCCTTCCAAAATGGAGCCTTCTTTCTAAGAGGATTACCTTCTTTTGGAGGTTCTACCTTAATTACCTCTGCTCCAAAATCTGCCAAAAGTTTACCACAATAGGATCCTGCAATATTGTTTGCAAGATCCAAGACCCTTAACCCTGTTAACGCTCTCTCCTCCCCCATTGGGTCCTCCTTATTAGATTATTTTTTACAAAGGTGCCTACGAATTGGTCACATGGTTTCAATACTAAAAAGAAAACCTATATGTCAAGTTAGTTATACCAATGCCAGCAATTCTCGATGAGTTTGGAAAGATAGTATTTACATAGTATTTACAAGGCAACTTACAAAAATATGAAAATATGAAAAAAGAAATACTTTTTAACTGACCTTACGCAAAATGGTTTATCTCACAAGGGAAGAATAACAACGAATGCGGTATTGGGACAAAAGGGTTTTTCGTCTGCTCCAAGTCTCTCGGGCTGGTCTCTTCTCTGACTTATCTGCGGAGGATATCTGCCCCCTCCGCATTCCCGTCACTCAGCTGTTAATCAAATATACTTACCCATGCATGGGTTATACCAATACTGATTTAAAATAACCCTTTAGGAAAGTTTGGATATAATCTTATTATCCCTAAAGAAATTGCTGGGTAATAGCTCTTTAGTTGAAGATTTATAAAAAGAATATCTAATTGGTATTGGTATTACCCATGCATGAGCTTAGATGTCTAATAAAGGACTATGCTTGGTTTGGAAAGACTTGAGTGACGGGCTGCGGTTTCCCCCACAGATAAGCCACGAAGAGACAGCGCCCTTCCGACAGTCGCAGACGAAAAACCCCCTTGCCCTTATTCGCTTCCGGTCTTACCCCTATACTGCATATAGACAAAACTTTTGCGTAAGGTCTGTTTTTAATATTGACATATAAGATAAGGGCTGATATTTAAAAAACGAAATCTGCAACAGAAGTTGCAAAAAAACGTAGGTATTCTTAAGTAGAAATAAGGCCAGGAAGGTCGTAAAGGGAAGGAAACCCGAAGATCTTTCTGGCCTTACTTTTTATTAATTTTTATGAGGAGGTGAGTCATGAAAAAGTCTATTTTTCTAATCAGTGTGGCCTTACTTTTCTTAGTTTTTCCTTGTTATGGAGCAGGAACTGACCCGCCTACACTAGATGTAAAAAAATTATACAAGCAGATTCAGGAGTTAAAAAAGAGGATAAATCAGCTTGAAGAGAAAATCAGGCAAAAAGAAGTGAAAGAAGAGAAGCTAAGAAAAGACATAGAAGAGGTAAAAGAAGCGAAAAAGACCAT
>Ga0256842_1002455_pt1 | contig 13265 bp, 17 predicted proteins | sample 4559240metaG_FD_185973 | JGI IMG/M metagenome (GOLD analysis project Ga0256842, IMG submission 185973) | Hydrothermal vent microbial communities from Guaymas Basin, Mexico - 4559-240 | ecosystem: Environmental > Aquatic > Marine > Hydrothermal vents | place: Mexico: Guaymas Basin | collected...
CGATTGACAGTTGAATGACCACTTACAATAGAACCTCTATTGACGATAGAACCTCCACTGGCGATAGAACCACGATTGACAGTTGAATGACCACTTACAATAGAACCTCTATTGACGATAGAACCTCCACTGGCGATAGAACCACGATTGACAGTTGAATGACCACTTACAATAGAACCTCTATTGACGATAGAACCTCCACTGGCGATAGAACCACGATTGACAGTTGAATGACCACTTACAATAGAACCTCTATTGACGATAGAACCTCTATTGACGATAGAACCTCCACTGGCGATAGAACCACGATTGACAGTTGAGTGACTATCACCAGCAACAGAAGTTCTATTAATTGTAGTTCTATCTCTACTATCAATATACAAACCAGAACTATAATATGTAGTTGTTGCTTCATCTAGTTTTGATTTTAAATCATCAAAACTTTTAACAGAACATCCAGTAAATACAAAAACCCCAATAGTTGAAATTAATATTTTTTTACCAATCATTTTAAAGCTCCTCATCATCATCATTTATTTCGCTCTCAAGCTCATTTTCTTCATTGACATATCTTTCTTTGTCTTTATCTTTTTTCTCGTCTATAGGCTCTAAAAACAACTCTAAACCACTAATAGAACTAAAGATATAATCCAAATCTTCTTTTGTCTTAACAGCCATTCTATTTGCTAAGTCTTTTTTGACTAAAAGAAGTTTTTCTTTTGGTTCTTTTGCAGATAAAATTTGAGATTTGTAATAATCTAAATTCGGATTATATATATCTGCTATTGTTTGCTTCATAAATCCCAAATCTTTAAAAAGAGAAGACTCTTTAATTGCCAAGGTTGTATCAAAATCAAAATCAGCACTTAGCAAAACTGAAAAATCATTCTCTACCGTATTTTTAATACGATTAAAAATAACTTTTATTTTTGAATCATTTATTCCTTGACTTCTTAAAAAGAGAATTGTTTTATATGTATCTGTCATCTCTTTATCACCTGGAACAGTAGGAATGATAAACAAATCAAAAAGAGACTCTATTCCTGCATACTCACTCATCTGCTCCCAAAACACAGCCAGGTTAGATGCACCAACATCTACAATAACATTTTCAATTTCCATAAGCTTTAAATAGAGATTCAGAAAATCATCACCGCTCTTAAATTGTTCAACATTAAGATGCGACATCTCTTTGCTACCACGATTAACTGTTTCAACTTCAATAATTAAAGAATCTTCTAATCTTGGATACAATAACTCTCTACTTATTAAACTTTTCCCAACATTTCCGCTACTGTTTAAAACAAAAAATTTCATCGTACTACACCACCTTTTTTATCATATTCTTTGATGTATTTAGAAAAGCTCATCAGTACCCAAAACAAAAATAAGACTTGTTCAGTTTTATTTGCATAATCATAAAGACCATTCGTAACAAAGTACCACATCATCAAAATACAAACAAAAGAAAAAAGAACAAAGAACACAATCTTTTTATATAAGAATTTAAAACTTTTAATACCAAAAACAATATAGTTTAATTTATCAATAATTCGTTTTTCTTCTCCTCTGTATTGAGATAAATTGCCGACCAATATAGAAATATAATTCTTATAGCTTGTTTCATAATCCCTAAAAACAAAAACTCCAACCATCAACAGTGCACTAAAAAACAAAAAGATAATATTTTCTGTAAAATCTTTTGCTTGTGAAAGAAAAAGATAATCTAATGCAAAACACCAAAAAACTACTCCAGCCGTATATAAAAAACTATTGTTTTTTGCTTTTTTGAATTTGCCAAGATACCTTTTTGAATTTTGTATATCTTCCGCAGAAACCCTTAGTTTCGTTTTAGTATCGATAGAGTTTTTAACTTTACCAAGAATCTTAGAGATGGCATTTTTTGCCACCTCAATTTCCCTATTTTCCTCTAGCTTTTCTTGAGTTGCCATCTTTAAGCCTCTTCATCTCTTTTATTAGACAAAACGGCTTCAACTTTTTTGAGCTCAATCTGTGTAATTTCATCTAATACTTGATAACTTTTTGTATCTTCAAGACAAACATTATCAACAATAGCTTTATAAGCAAACTCAGCAGTTTCTAATCCGTAAGTTTCTTGTGTTTTTGCAAGAGTATATCCCATAATGGAAGTAACAAATTGTTTGATTTCTTTCCCATTGATAGTATTTACTTGTTTAAACAAATGGATAATCAGCATTATTGCTACAAATGCAAACCAAGCAGAAATTGCATAAATGAAAAACGACATAATTGTCATTAACCAACCGCCACCAGCGAGAAGAAAATTAGTACCGTGACCTAAACCACTTGTAAAAATTCCAACACCACCAGCTCCAAGAGCTAAAACAGAAATAGCACCAAAAATCTCATAGAAAAATACATAAAATACAAAAACTGCAAAAATTGTAAGACCTCGAACATATCTAAACTCATTTACAATATTGTTCATAGTTTCATAATTTGCACGATAAAATGCTTTTGTATTTGTATGTTCCGATTTTGTCTTTTGAGCTATAATATCATCATACATTTTATGTAATGATGTACTTGCAGACCGCTCACCTAAAAAATACTCAACAAATGGCATACTGACAAGTTTTTCAAAAAGATAAATATGTTTCCATTGTGGTTTAAAAGCCCACTTTATAACCGCAATAGGAATCATAATGATAGAAACAAAATGTTTCACTAAATACTTTAAAACTGAAACTGGATTAACAGTTTCCACACCAATATCACCCAAGACCAATTCACTTTTACTTACTTGCTTCATTTTTATTTTCCTTTATTGCTTTAATATATTTTGCATATTGTTCATCTGACATAACACCAAGTAAATACTCTTCACATTGAAAAGCATCTAAATGTTGATAGTCACAAACCCTCTTTTCCTTTTTCATTATTGTTTTCAAAATATGATTGTTTTTTGCACTTTTTAAATCCTCCTTGTATCTTTTTTGAATCATCTCGCTATATTCAAGATTTAATACACACTTCATCTCTTTTTCTGTCAATGAATAACCACAAAAATGGTATTTACCATTTAATAGAAATAAAGAACCAGCTCCGATACTCATAAAAACTATGGCAAAAACGACTTTTTTAAGCATTGTCAATCTCCTTTAAAACTTCAATCTGTTTTTTTGCTTTGAGTTTTCCATTTTCAAAACACTCAATAAGCTCATCTTTTGTGATATAAAACAATTTATCCCAAGTCGGTATGACTCGACCTATTTGTTTCATCTTTTTTTCATTTTCAAAGACATACAAAACACTCTTTACTCCGTCTTTTTTCATTTTAGTAAAAGTATCTATGTACCTTTGAGGACTCTTTTTTGATAACTCAATTTCAACATAAACCATACTCCCATCTTTCAAGCGATACATTAAATCTGGAGTATGAAAATGTTCTTTTCTCCAGTTTGCAACGATAGTTCTTTCAACATCTTTACCTAGTTTTTTTAAGTAATAAAAAGTAATTTGTTCCAGAATCGTATGATTGACTGTCTGAGGACTAATAACAATGCTTTGACTTAATTCATATCCCATATCATTGAGCAAATCAACACCATTTTTATTGAGAGCTATTGCATATTTGTTTTTTGACAGACCAGTTTCAACATATTTAAAAATTTTCAATGATTTTTTTAATTTGTAAAGTCTATTTGCCACTTGTTGTAAAGGATTTTTGAGACCCCGAAAGCAAGTTTCAGCAAGAACTCGTTTAAAAGTTTTTCCGCCAAAATTAGCCATAATATCAAGCATCTCCCAATCTCTTTTTTGCAATACAGCCATTTAAAACACCTTTTTTGCTATTGAAAAAAAGAAAACCTCTTTAGAGGTCTTCATCTTCCACCTTTGGTGCAAATTCAATTTTTGTAAAGAACTCTCGCTCCAGGTCAAGAGCCATAGAATCGCCTTTTTTATTTGTTATGGTTTTACCATTAACAAGCTCTTTAATTTGTTTTGCATCTATGTTTCCGAAGACTTTGTTTGCAAATGTAATTTTAAAATCACAAGTACCCTCATTAGTCCAGTTTCCTTTTTCACCTTTTTTTGGCTTGTACCCTGAACAGTACACCATTTTTTCGCCTTTTTTTAAAGTACCTTTTCCGCATTTTGGACACATTGTTGCCATATCACGCCTCCTTAAAAAGAATAAGACACAGAAGCTAGTAAATGCTCTGGCTCTCTTGTGTTGTTGTTTTTAGGTATAAAAGCGATATTTGTTTTTAACAAATTATTTTTTGTGATTTGATACCCAATACCAAAACTTAAAATAGGACTCGTTGACATCCAATTACTATGTAGTTTGTTGCCGTCTGTGTCATATTTTGCACCGATATTCGCAACACCGCATAAACTCACTTCCCAAAAATATTGTTCTTTAAAATATTCTCTTTCTCTCAAACCAATACCATAAGTAAAAAGAGGATTGCCACGACCATCCGCATAGTATGATAGAGTCATTAATGGAGATAGCCCACTTACTTTATCTTTTACCTCGCCTCTAAAATCAAAAGTAACACCTACTCCAGCTTGAGACTCAATTTTATGATTTTTATACCCATCAGTTCTACTGCCCATTTGAAGACTTGCTATATATAAATCTGCATCAACCTCAAAATGTTCAGAACTTGCCGACCAATTAGGTAATTTAAAATCATTTGCCATTAAACCCGTACTCATTAAGCCTGAAACAATCAGACCAGAAACCAACATTTTTTTTAACATCACGAATCCTTTTTGTGCATCTGCACGAAATTTTATTTAATACATATTTATAATGTATCTTTGTAATAGTATATTATAACAACTTAATTTTTTATTATATTTTTTATTTCTATTATAATTAAATAATAGATTACATATTATTTTTTTAATGTTTAAAATAAAATAGCTCTCTTTTTTTTTAATATTTAATCTATTATGTACTATAATTTTGTTATCTAAAAAGGAAAAGGATTTTTTTTGAATACAACACTAAATAAAAAAAAAGTTTCATTTGACATTGAACCGAAACTATTAAGTGATATAAAGCTTTACTGCACCGAGAACAACATAAAACAATCCACTTTCTTTCGTGATGCTGCGAAAGAAAAATTAGAAAGAGATAAATCATTTTTAACCATACTTGTACCGTTAGATGGCACAATCAAAAAATTTTTAGTAAGTAGAGCAATGTATGACATTGATATTTTTGACGCATCAGAGCAGATGCAGACAATGGTCGGCGCAAGAAAAGAAGGAGTTCTACGAATTAAAAAAGGGTTTGAAGACAAAGCTGATGAAACATTAAAAAAGATAGTAGATAATTTCGACAAGGTATCTTTTTTTGTAAGATGAGGCAAAAGCCCCAATATTGAATTTAAAAAAAACAACACATTGAGACTTCTGCTTAAAACGAAAACACATTATACAAAAAAACCAAAAATTAATGTAACATTTTTTGGTGACGGCTACAAACCCCTAAAATAGGCATTAAAAAAGCTAAGAACAACACTTGGTACGGTTTCTTTATTTTATATATATTGCAGTTCCACTATAAATATATATAGTATTTGAAGAAATTTTTTCTGAATGTGTTGACAAAGAAACATCATCACTTAAAAAATTTTTTCGAGCTATCGTTCTACTTGAACCACCACCAGAAACTTTTGTTTCTGTCTGCAAACTTAAATTTATAATTGCATTAGCACCCATTTTATAAGCTTCTTCACAAATTAATTGTCTCGATACCTTCTGATTCTTGTTTCTGCTTTCTACATAACCCAAAGCTTTATATTCTTGACCTATATCAGAAATATTAAATAATGAAATCTTTTTTTCAATTTCTTCAAGTTCATTATCTCTTTCTTGAGTTTCTCGTCTCTTACTAGCTTTTATTTTCGCTCTTCGTTTCTCTCTTGCTTTATCTCTATCTCCAAATAGAATATTAAACAATGTTCCAGCCATATTTTCTCCCTAGATTACTATTTATCATATATCTTTTATCTCTTTAAATTCATCGTATAACATATAATACAAAAAAACCAAAAATTAATGTAACATTTTTTGGTGACGGCTACAATCCCCTAAATATGGGGTTCTAAAAGTTAACAACATCACTTGTGACAGTTCAAATTTTTCATATATTTAATAGTTCTTTTTTCTTTTTTGTAAACTCTTCTTCTGTGATAATTTCTTCATCAAATAAATTTTTCCAATATCTTATATCTTGTGAATCTAATTCATTTAATTCTTTTTCTGGTTTTTCTGATATTTTTGGTTTTTTTGTCTTATTATGTTTCAGTTCTTTCATAAACTCTTCATACCACTCATAAATATCAAGAGGTGCATTAAAAGAAACTTTAATATTTTTATCTTCAAGCAATATAAAAAGTTCTGCCAAATACCTTACTACATCCTCTTCATTCATTTTAAAAACTGAAATCTTTCCTAATTTTTTAAATTTGAATTGCAATGTACCATATCCATAAACAACGGACTTTAATAATTCAATTGGAAAATTCTGTTGTCTGCCATCAACAAAAATAATAAAATTATTATCGTCTGTTCTAAGCAATTTACCTTTTTTTGCTGATAAATGAAAAAAAGCCCAAAATGGTGCGAGAATAGTATAACCTATAATCGTTCCAATAATGTTCCCTGCACCCCGTAATGCTTCGTCTTTTTGAGATAAAATTTCATAATTACCATTTTTATCTTTGTATGCTTTATACGACAAGAGAACTCCTATTTAAATATCTTTGATTTCTTGAAACTCATCATATAGCATATAATACAATGTTCCAAAAACTCCAGCTAATGCAAAAGCAACCACTATACTCATCATTTATCCTTTTCTGTTTTTTCTAACTCGTTAATTAATATATTTCTTTTTTTTTCTTCTGCTCTTATAAGAATACCTATCCCAACAAGTCCTATAGTACCAGCAATTAAAAAAATATTCACGATTACATCATCAATAATTTTATTTTGTGAAATACCAAATACAGTTCCAACGATACCAGACATCAAAGCAATGAGAATATATCTCAAATGACGAACTTTATCTGCTACCTGGTCTATCTTCTTTTGTAATGCTTCTAATCTTCCCATATACAATTATACCCTATTCAAAAACTCGTTAAAGTCCTTATAACCTTTATAGAAGTTTGAACAATCAATACAATTATTATTTATATTGTAAAACTCATTTTTTACCTCTTTCCCTTTTTTATCATTATCCAAAAAAAGATAAATTTTATTATATAAATCACTATATAGTAATTCCTCTATTTTAGATTTTTGTGCAACAGAATTCAAAACAATAACGTCACTTTTAAACGAATCAATTTTAAAATATATTAATGCACTTAAAAAATCCATAAAGCCCTCAAATATTGATAATTCTTTATTTCCTATACCTTTTATTGTTGTTATATCTTTTGAACCCAAGCACCCTTTAAAATAAGCATTGCGAACTTCAAATCCTTTGGAATCATTCTCAAAACCTAAAGCAAAATAGTTTTTATCCTTTTGCTCATAATAAACCTCTTGTAAATATTTATTTGCAATATCTATACTTATTTTCCTGCTTTTTAAATAATCAATCAAAGCTTTATTTTGCAATGATTGTACTTTATTGATTTTATACTGAGAAATATTTTTATCAGTTGTTACTGTAGTATTAGAAAATGATAATTTTGCTTGTGAAAAAGAAAAATTGCCAGTTTCCAACTTCTCCAGGGCTTGAGATAAATTGCAATTATTTAAAGCCATAACCAAGTCGAGAATATTCCCGCCCTCACCTCTTGCAAAGTCATACCAAACATTTTTTACTGTATTTATTTTAAAAGAGGCTGTTTTCTCTCCTGGATTAAACGGAGATTTAATCCAAACCTCTTCTTTTTCTGCATTTATTTTAAGATAATCTACTATTTGTATTTGTTTTGCTTGTGAGCTGTTCATAGCTAATCTTCTATTTCCATTTGTAAATCTATTTTAAAATTAAAACATTTAGGATTTGCACCTTTCATTATTTTTACATTTTTTGCAGTATCGTTCAATAGTATATTTTCTTTCACTAACTTTGCAAATACTTGTTTCCTAACAAACCCATATTTTTCACACAGCTCACTACATACAGTAGTAGCGACACTTAATATTCCATCTTTGTAGCGACCCTCAAGTGATTTAATTTCACTATCATCAACCAAATATCTATACTTGTATCTATTATTTGCAATATAGTTACTAAGTTCTTCCATAAACATTATATGTGAGTTTTGTACAGTGTTGAGTAGTTTTACACTATTTGCAATCTCATCATATATATAATTAATCTGTTTTACATACTGCTTTTCTGTGACAATATTATTTTTTCGCAATATATTTAGTGTCAAAATTAATACATAAAAAAGATTTTCTTTTCCATCTAGATTTAATTCATATTTTTTTGCAATCAGTTCAAACTCTTTTTTAACATCCTCTTTTTTGAGAATTTCTAAAAATATAGTAATAAAATGACCCTGATTGTTATTAAGTAGCTTACCAACCTTTTCTTTGTCTATCCCTTTCCATAGTTCAACACTATCTAAATCTAAACTTCTGCGAACCAGCCCAAGTGGTCTATTTTTTGTTTGACCGACCTTTTGGATTACATCCCATAGGCTCTTTTCTCCTGTAGTAAAAAGATGCCCCCTAAAATTTTTAGTTTCTCGTTCTCTTATCTCCCCAAAACCATCAACATAAGCTCTTGCTTTACCTGTACCCTCACTATATATATAAAGTGCTCCTACAGCCTCTTGTAAATTTTTTGCAGACTCCAGCTCATCAACCCAAGCTGGCACATCCTGCATCTGCTCAAAATAGCTCTCAAGTCCATTTATAGTAGCATTCCAATTTTTTCCGTAATGATGAGCTTCTTTCCGCCCAAAAAGAGAAATAGCAGTTTTCACAGAAAAACTTTTACCCTCTCCTGTAAGCCCTCCTATATGGCATATATAGTTAAGAGGTAGATCGAGCAAGCCTTGAAAAACACTTGCTAATGAAAAAAGAGAGAGTAAAAATGCTTTACCCTGTGCTAACTCTTTTAACATTTTTATTTGCCCGTCTATAGTACCTACCTTGCCAAATCTTTCTTTAAGTTCTTCGTTTAAAAATAAATATTTGCTATTTGATGGCAAACAAAATTCTCCATCATTCCAACCTGTCTTTAACAACCCTCTTCTGTGCTTTATGTTGTGTTCATTTAACCGTAAAAATTCAGAAATAAAATGAGACACCCTTTGAATTTTTTGCGGACTCAAAACCTCACCTTTATCAGCAAAGTGGTAAGCTATTTTGTCATTTTTTACAAACTCTCTACTATCGATAATTTCAACTTTATTCTTTGCTCTTTCAAGTGTCCAAAAAGTATTATTTTTAGTATATATTCTTGAAGTGATTGCAAAAATCTTTGTTAAATACAAAAATGTTTTATCATCTTGATAACAAATGTAACCATCTTTAAGAGTGTAATTATCTGGCAAATGTATATTATTGATTTTAAACATTTCTTGAAATGCTTTATTATCTCTTTCGAGTCTCTTTCTATGTTCTTGCCGTTGTAACTCTTTTTGATAAGTCTTAAAACCTTTTAGAGCAACTGATTTTGTAACTCCATTGTTTTTAGCAAATTCGCTTATTGCTTTTTCTTGCTCAACTTCTGGTAAATTTAAAATTGATTTATAAAATTCGTTAGAATTCATCTAAATTTCCTTTTTCACTTTTTTTTGAAAAAAGAAATGTTTGCAGAGTCGCCAAACCGATACAAACATTCTTTTTCTATATTATTTAATTAAACTTTGTTCCTGTTGCACATATATCTTAATTAAATCCTCAACAATTGGAGATAACTTTTTCTTTTGTGCCTTAGCAATTTTTTTAAAATTCTCTAGTAGTTCTTTATCTACTGAAAAAGTTGCTTTTTTCTTATTGTTACGATTGCCAACTTCATCTATTTCTAAAACCATCATCATACCTTGTTAAGTTTATATTCAATAATTTTATAGTTCATTTAATAAAAGTAACCTTAAATTATTCCTTTTTTTATTTTTTTATTCTTTTTTTTGCCTATTTTAAAAAAAGGTAACCGTTTTCGCAAAAAGGTAACCAGAAGGTAACCATGCAAAGTTACCTTATTGTCATCTATAAACCCCTAAAATAGGTAGTTTTATTAAAAGGTAACTAGGTAACCGCTTTTTTATCATAATGGGGGGGGGAATATAGAATGTTTTTTTAATTTGATACATATACAAAAAAATTGTTTCACACGATATGGTATTGTATTTTATGGTTACCTAGTTACCTTTATTGTATTATCATCATCTTATTCTCTTATTTTAGGGGTTTTATTGTATTTTTAAAAGGTAACCACTTTTTTTATACAAAGTTACCTCTTTTTCTTTAATTCCCTATTTTAAAGACTTTAATTGGGTAACCATTATTCTTTCTATGTGGTTACCTTTTTTTGCTGGTGAAAAAAGAAATATTTGTTGGTGGGGTTTGAAAGTTGGAAATTAATATAAGAGAAAAGGCAAAAAAAAAGCCTCACAACTCAAAAAGAGAGCTATGAGGCTTTAAGATACTTGTTTGTATCGGTTTGGCTTATAAGATTATAGCATAGTTTTTCCGAGATTACTATAATAATGTTATCTAATTAGGAACAGTTCTATAATAGTTCTTCGCTTTCAAAACTAACACCAAATAAATCACTATCTTCAAGCAATCTTTTTTCTTCTTTTAAAATAATTTTGTATTTATCGTTTTTCATTTTTTCTTGAACACTAGAATTTGAGAATAAAGAATTTTTTGGAATTTCATTGTGTTTACTCCAATCAAATTCTTTCTGAACGGCAATAAAGTTGGTTTGTATAATTTCCGCATTTGGTAGAGCTTCTGCGATTATAATAGCTACACTTTGTCGTGGCAATGCTCTTATCTTTGTTGCATTTAAAAAATCTTCTTGTTGTTGAGCCATTCTATTATCATCTCCAGCTATTGAAAAACTTGTAACTAATTCTTGACCTCCAATTTTTTCAACCCACTCTAAAGTTGATTTGTCTGAAATTTTATAGAATACCTTAACATTACAGTTCGATAAAATCGCTTCACGGATTCCATCTTCCATTTGAGCTAAGTCCTGGAGAGCTAACAAAAATTTTAAACCCATACTTCTTACAGTTGCTAGAGCTCCTGAAATTGTTTTGTTTGCATAGAAACTCAATTCATCTGCAATAATAACTGTATTTGCTTTTTTTCTTCGTGCTTGTTGAATAGCATCAGTTATCATCATTTTCACCATTTTAAGACTTGCTACATCAAGCATATCAACTCTCAAGTATAAAACCTTGCCTTCGTACAAAGCACCCTCTAAAGTATATTTATTGAATATATTTCCACTTTCTGCAATTTCTGCTAAAGATTTGGAGATACTATCCAGTGTTTCTATGTCTGTTGTATCCCAATAAATAGATTCTATAATATCTGGATTGTAATATCTCTTTTCGTATTTTGTTAATAAATTATTATTTGGTTTTGGTTTTGAAAGTTCTTTTTGATAGAGTTCTGCTTTTTCTAAGTCTTCCTTTAAAAATCTGATATGTTCTAAAATATCATTAAACTCTTTTTTAACTACAACTCCCAATCCTCCATTAAAAAAAAGTTTGAGAATCTTTTTTAAAAGAACTCTTGAGTTTTTTCTATAATAATCTACACCTGGATTATCACTTTCCTCTAAACCTAAAGCATCTATAAATTTATTTGCTACCTCAATATGTGTATCAAATTCATTTATTCCCATATATCCGAAATTATTTGGAAAACTGCAAATTTGTAAATCTTCTGGTCGATTTTGTTTTGTTAGTTCCTCTAAACATATTTGAGGTAAAAAAGCATCTGTTTTTGGGTCAATAATTATTAAACCCTTTTTTCTTTTTATGACTTCTAAAGCTTTATTTCCAAGTAGAACACCTTTACCAGTTCCAGTAGAACCGATAAAAATTTCCATCGTTGTATCGTTTTCCATTAATGCAAAAGGTCTGCCTTTATTCTTGCCAGTGTGATATTGACCGTAATAAGTAGCATTTTTTTCTATTGATGCTTCAATGATTGGAATAGGGTCTGTTCTTTCTACTTTATAAAAAAGTTCTTTTTTTGCACTCTCAATGCTTGTTATACCTCTACCCAAGCTTGAAGATTGACTAATATGTTCACTAGCAACCTCATTGTTTTCTTTAAAAAAACTCATTTTAATTCCTTATAATATATTATAAGACTTACTTGAAATATTCAAAAAGCCTTATTATGGAACATTATTATGATATATAACAACATTCTACAAGCACGATAAACCCCTAAAATAGGCTATAAATTTCATCTTTAACTATCCAAGAAAAGCAAGGCTGGAATAGCGAAAGAAAGAAAATTAAAAAAACTAAAGTAAATCAGCTAATATATACAAAAAATATATATTGCAAATTTACTTTTATATAATACTTATATATTTATTATATAATTATTTATCTAATAAGTATATAAAAAAATATCTAATAAATATATAATAAAAAAGGAGTCAAAAATATGTCTTTAATGGATGCAATTAAGCAGTATAAAAAAAATGATAAAAAACGAAAATCTGATATGCTCTTAGATATAAAAGATGAGATACAAGAAATGCTATTAATAGGAATCCCTATTAAAAAGCAAATAGAACTGATATTAAAAAATACAGATATAGAGAAATTACAATATGCAGAATATTACAATATACTAAAAAAGCATTTCAATTATAAAGGGAAAAAATCAAATAAAAAAGTGTTTGAGTATAAAGAACCAGTAGCAAGGAAACAAGTTACAAATAAAAAAAGTACAACAACTGATATATTGAGTGAGGATGTAGATTTACTTGATATACATTTATCTAAAAGAGATGATTGATAGTAAAAACACTATCTCTCATCTCCATCTAAATAAAATTCTAAATCTCTTACAGCTTCATCTGCAATCATATCAAGTTTCATAGTTTTTTCAACACTGTAGTTTTTTATATGTCCTCTATTGCTTCTCCAATTTGCTATTTTTGCTTTAGCAATTAATACTATCTTTTTCATTTTTTCTTCTCCTTGTTTATATAATATATTATACCCATAAAACAATAAAACATACCTTAAAAATAATAAAATATCCCCTTTATAATATAAAAAATACACTTTAAAATA
>Ga0256842_1002456_pt1 | contig 13260 bp, 12 predicted proteins | sample 4559240metaG_FD_185973 | JGI IMG/M metagenome (GOLD analysis project Ga0256842, IMG submission 185973) | Hydrothermal vent microbial communities from Guaymas Basin, Mexico - 4559-240 | ecosystem: Environmental > Aquatic > Marine > Hydrothermal vents | place: Mexico: Guaymas Basin | collected...
GTTTTAGCGTATTTTTAGCTTCTGTTGCACTTGTTGCTATAATATCCGCAAATCTTAAAAAAGGCATATCGTTTTTAAGCTTTTTTACATATTTGTGAAACCGCTCCTTATCATCAATTAAGTCCCATTTATTTAAAGCAATAATTATACCCTTATGTTTTTGCACAACAAGATTTGCTATCTGTTTATCCAAGGAGGTCAAACCTTCCTTGGCATCAAGAACAACAATTGCAATATCGGCTCTGTCTATTGCAAAGATTGAGAATATCGAAGCGAGCTTATCGAGAGATTTTTTCGTTCTTGATTTTCTTCTTATGCCGGCTGTATCAACAAGAAGGTACTGTTTACCATTAAATGTGTAGGGTGTGTCTGTGCTGTCTGTAGTTGTGCCTATTGTGTTGCTTACAACCGACCTATTTTGTTTTAATATGGCATTTAAAAGGCTGGATTTACCAACATTTGAACGGCCGACTATTGCAACGGATGCTTCATATTTTTCGTTTCTATTTGAATGCTCTATACTGTTGTATATTTTTTCTTTTAATTTATTTAAATTTCTTCTGTGCGCTGCGGATATTTCAATTAAATCTCCGAATTTGTAGTAATCGTATAAGAAGTCTTTTGATTTTATATCACTTTTATTTACAACGAAGATCTGTTTTTTACCGCTTTTTAAAACATATTTAACAATATTTTCATCTGTCATTGAAAGCGGGCTCGAAGCGTCAAATACCACTATGACAAGATTACTTGAATCAATTGCAAGTTGCACCTGCTCATTTATATTGTCTGAAAATTCTCCTGTAGATTCAAAGCCCCCTGTATCTATAAATAGAGCTTCTTTGTCGTCTAATTTCCCATACTCAAATACCCTGTCCCTTGTTGTTCCTGGAAAATCCAAAATCAGACTTTTGTTCTTTTTTATCAGAATATTAAAAAGTGTTGATTTGCCTACATTCGGCTTTCCTACTATTGCCACTTTGTCCATAAATTTTCTCCTTATATTCAACCTTTACTTTAAGAATTTAATAGATGCATAGCTTAAGTAAAGACATTTTATTATAAACTAAGGATGCAATTTTGTCTATTTATTAGAAAAACTCTATTTTGTCAGAATACTTGAAAATAACGGTATATTATTATATCTTTGAGTAAAATATTTTTAAGGGAGTAAAGGCGTGTATGATTGTGTGAAGAATATAAAAGAGAAGAAGGTTCAAAAGATAGACGGTGCGTTGTTTTTGGTTTCTGAAAAGCATACACTAAAAGCAAGAAATGGCACAGACTACCTCGGTTTGAAGCTAAAAGATAAAAGCGGAGTAATAGATGCAAAGGTGTGGAACAATCTCATTCACCTTTCCAAAAATTTCAAAGAGGGTGATTTTGTTAAAATAAAAGGCGAAAGCAATTTTTATAACGACAGTTGGCAAATTATAATTAAGGATATAAAAAAGGCGGATGACAAAGAAATAAAAAAGGAGGATTTTCTACCCTCAACAGACAAAAATATAGGTTCAATGAAAAATGAACTTTTTGCAGTCATAAATTCTATAAAAAATCAATCTTTAAAAAAACTCGTCTTAAATGTGTTTGAAGATGAAGATTTTTTGAGCAAGTTTGTTAAATCTCCGGCTGCAAAAACAATGCACCATGCATATGTGGGCGGTTTGCTTGAACATACGCTATCCGTTGCAAAAATAGCACTTGAAATGGGTGATTTTTATAAAGAAATTGATAAGGATATGCTTGTGTCCTGCGCACTTTTACACGATATAGGCAAGGTTTATGAGCTTGATCCTATTACATTCAACTATACAACCGAAGGTAAGCTTTTAGGTCATATAGTAATTGGATACACTATGGTTCAAAATAGAATAGAAAAGCTAAATATACTTTCAAGTGAAAAGGCAATGAATATTCTGCATTGTATTTTGAGTCATCACGGAGAATATGAATATGGCTCTCCCAAAAAGCCGAAAACCAAAGAGGCTGTTTTGTTTAATTTGATAGATATACTTGATTCAAGAATGCAGCCTGTTTCAGATGCCCAATTCAGCGGAGATTCTCAATGGAGCGATATGGTAAGAATTATAGGTAAAAATATATACAGTTCTCGGTGTGTAGATGAATAGGTATATAGCCTTTGAGGGTATTGATGCCTCGGGAAAGACAACCCAGGCAAAACTTTTTTATGAGTATTTGCTGAATAAAAAAATAAAAGCATTTTTCACAAAAGAGCCCGGCGGAGACAAGAAAACAAAAGAAATAAGAAAGATTATCCTAAACGAACATCTAAACGATAAAGCCAAACTTTTTTTATTTCTTGCAGACAGAGCGCAAAATTGTGAAAATGTCAAAAAATATATTCAATCAGGCTGTGTAATAAGCGACAGAAGCCTTTTTTCAACTATAGCGTATCAGCACTACGGCAGTTCAATAGATTTCGATTTTATTGATAAAGCAAACCGTTTTGCAACCGGTGGAATTGTGCCTGACATTGTTTTTTGTATAGATGTTTCCGTTGACACTATGAATAAAAGATTAAACAAAAAGGATAGCATAGAAAACAGGTCAAGTGATTTTTTTGAAAGGGTGAGAAGCGGATACTTGGAAATGTCCAAGAGTTACAGCAATTTTTTTATTATTAACGGAGAAAAAGATGTAGATGATGTTTTTAAGGACATTAGGGGAATATGGGAGAAAATTTAGATAAATTTAATGTTTTTATGCTTGAAAATGCATCAAAAGAGGATGCTTTTTCGCTGTGTAAGGGGTTGGATGTCAAAAAAGAACATATTTTTCTTTATGAAGATTTGAAGATAGACGATGTGAGAAAGGTGATTAATTTAAGCTCAAGTGAGATTGATTATAAACAGTGCTTTATATTTGGTGAAATTGGTTATGTCGCACAAAATTCTATGCTGAAAATGATAGAAGAGCCCAAAGAAAACAATTATTTTGTTATCTACGGCAAAAAAAATATTTTAGATACCATAAAATCAAGGGCTCAGGTTATCAAAATAAAACAAAAAAATCAGGATTTAAGTAAACTTTATGAATTTATAAAAGAGAAAGATAGTAAAGGTTTTTTGTTTCATATAAAAGAGATGGAAAACAACTCAAAGGATGAAATTATTGCAATACTCGATAAATTATCCTATGAATGTTCTCTAAACGGATATACGGAATATGCGGATTACATAAATAAAAAAATAGTGACATTTAAGGAGTTTAATTTAAATAAAAAGCTGTTTTTAATGGCACTGTTTTTGAAAATTTTTGGGGGGAAATAATGAACATAGCTTTGGTTGAATTTGATAATGTGGGCGATCTTTATCCCTTTCAATACAATAATATGGATTTAAAGGTAAAGGACTTGGTTGTAGCCGAACACGAAAGAGGCATAAGCATAGGTAAGGTTATGAGAATAGAATCAAGCAAAACCGTTGATGAAGATTTAAAACACATAATAAGAAAAGCTACGGAAAAAGATATAGAGACAGATAAGAAAAATCAAAGTTTTGCTGATGAGGCTTTTATAAAATGCAAAGAGGAAATAAGATATTTTGCTTTAAATATGAAATTGGTGAAAGTTAAATGTATGCTTGATAGAAGCAAGATAATATTTTATTTTGTATCTCCGGGAAGGGTTGACTTCAGAGCACTTGTTAAAAGGCTTGCATCGCTTTTTAAAACAAGAATAGAAATGAGACAGATTGGCGTAAGAGACGAGGCAAGATTAATAGGAGGATTGGGATTGTGCGGTGACGAACTTTGCTGTTCAAGATTTTTAAGAACATTTAATCCGGTATCCGTCAAAATGGCAAAAGATCAGAATTTAAACATTAATGTAAAGAAAATATCCGGAGCGTGCGGAAGACTTATGTGTTGTTTATACTATGAGCAAAATACATATAACGATTTTATGAGCTCGGCTCCACCTATGGATTCAATTGTTGCTGTAGGGGATGTTGAGGGCAAGGTCGTTTATATTAATCCGATTAAAAAAACTTTAATTATAAGGAATAAAGATAGAATGATGGTTGAAGTTAATGTTAGTGACATAACAAAAATAATAAAAAAAGGAGTTGAAAATGGCAGATAGAAAAGAAAAATATTACATAACCACACCAATTTATTACGTTAACGATGTTCCTCATATAGGTCACTCCTATACTACGATAGCTGCAGATACGGTTGCGAGGTATAAGAGATTTAAAAATGAAAAGGTATTTTTTTTGACAGGAACGGATGAGCACGGTCAAAAGATACAAAAAGCAGCAAAAAAAGCGCACATAACGGAAAAAGAATTGGCTGATAGGGTAGTGCAAAACTTTAAGAACCTATGGACGAAACTTGATATAACGAATGATTTTTTTGTAAGAACAACGGACGATTATCACATAAAATGCGTGCAAAAATCTTTTGAATCCATTCTTAAAAAAGGCGACATATACAAAGATGAATACGAGGGATGGTACTGTATTCCCTGCGAAAGCTACTATTCCGAACTTGATGTGGGAAAAGAACATCTATGCCCTGATTGTGGCAGAAAGGTTGATCTTGTAAAGGAAGAGAGCTATTTTTTTAGATTATCAAACTATCAGGACAGGCTTTTGGAATTCTATGAAAGTCATCCGGATTTTGTCATTCCAAACACGAGATACAATGAAATAAAAAGTTTTGTAAAAAGCGGTTTAAAGGATTTAAGCATAACAAGAACCTCGTTTGATTGGGGTATCAAGGTGCCAAATGATGAAAAGCATGTTGTTTATGTCTGGTTTGACGCCCTTTTAAACTATATAAGTGCAATAGGTTGCAACGAAAAGGAAGACTTTAACAAAATATGGCCTGCTGATGTTCATTTTGTAGGAAAAGATATTTTAAGATTTCATGCTGTTTACTGGCCTGCATTTTTAATGGCGCTTAACCTGCCTTTACCAAAACACATTGTAGCACACGGATGGTGGACGGTTGACGGCAAAAAAATGAGTAAGTCTTTAGGGAATGTTGTCAACCCTAATGAAATAATAGAAAAGTATCCTAAAGATGCATACAGATACTTTTTATTGAGAAATGTGCCGTTTGGCCTTGACGGAGATTTTTCCGAGAAGGAGATGATAGCAAGAATCAACTCGGAACTTGCCAATGATCTCGGAAACCTGCTGAACAGAAGTTTGACTATGGTTGACAAATATTCTTCATCTGTTGTATCTAAGCCCAATATTATAACCGATAAAAGTTTAAGCAATATGTCATCTGAAATATTTGAAAAGATAGAAAAATCAATGCAGATTTTCAGATTTGACGAGGCATTGTCTTATATATTTGAGTTTATAAGGGACGCAAACAAATATATTACAGTTAAAGAGCCCTGGAATTTAAAGAAGAACGCCAAAAACGACGAACTTCAGGAGGTACTCTATAATATTGTCTCATCTTTAAAATTTATAGCAGGAATGCTTGTGGCTTTTATGCCTGATACGGCAAAAGAGATTTGGAAACAGCTTGGATTTGAGAACTCTATCGAAAATTACGATTTGAAATTTTTTACGGATTTTTATTCTATTACTACCCTGAAGGTGCAAAAAGGTGGTGTGATTTTCGAAAAAATTGATGAAAAAAAGAAAAAGAAGAGTGCTCCAAAGAAGGATTCGAAAACAGAAGAAACGAAAAAAAGTGACAAAATAACAATAGACGAATTTTTTAATGTTGATTTAAGAGCTGCAAAGATTCTTGAAGCTGAAGCACTTGAAAAATCAAAAAAGCTTCTTAAACTCACTATAGATATAGGGGAAGAGAATCCGAGAACGCTTGTTGCCGGATTGAAAGAACACTATTCTGCAGAAGAGATGGTTGGTAAAACAATTATAGTCGTAGCAAATTTGAAACCGGCAAAACTTATGGGCATAGAATCAAACGGGATGCTTCTTGCGGCGAAAGATGGCAAAACGGTTGCCCTACTTTCACCTGAAAAAGATGTTAAACCGGGAAGTAAGATTGGTTAATTAATGTAGTTTCTTGTAAGTAACTGTCTTTAAGAGGTTAATATGAACATAGATACAGCCTCTAATCCTGTCTTGAGGTATAAGCTTGATCCGGGCGAATGGGGTTCCGATTCGCCCGCAAGTGCCGCATCTTCCATATCAAGGGTATCTTCGCATGAATCCGCAAATATACAAAGATTTGAAAAAAAAGCTAATATGGACGGCTGTTATGTTGTCGGCAAGGATTTGCGTCTAAATCTTAATCGGGAAGGCGATTTTCTTGCTGCCACATCAGGCCACTCGTCTGTTGAGACATATTGTCCTAAAAAACAGCAAGATGAGCAGATAAAAGTAAAAATAGGTAGCAGTATCAATGCAAAGCTTGAAAAATACAGTTTGGATAAACTTAGGATTGAAACAATGCTTAAATCCTCAGAAAACAGCACGCAAAAAGAGATTTATAAAAGCAAGCTAAAAGATATAGATAATAAAAAGTTAACTCTTCAGCAAAAAAAATTCAGAATATACACGGAAATAACACTCCTTTTTGTTCAAAATCTAAGTGTCCGACCCTCTTTAATAAATTTATCAGTTTGAAATGCTACTATAATACAATCCTTTGTCTTAAGAATTCATATTGTAAATTTGTTTGTTTTTTTAGATTTTCAGGGCAAGTTGAGCCAAAATAATAGAAAGCACCAAAGAAAGAGGATATACGGCAGCATAACTTATCGAAGGGTAATCCGAATTCGTTATACTGTTTGACATGGTAAGTGAAGGCGTAGATGTCATTGAACCCGATAAAAGTCCCATTATATCTAAAAAATTTATTTTTAAAAATTTTCTACTGATAAAGGCAACTATAAATAAAGATATAAGTACTGAAAAAATTGCTATGTATATAATGGTAAATCCGCCGGTTTTTATAGCTTCAAACAGGTATTTTCCTGAATTTGTACCTATTGTGGCAAGAAATACCAGCTGTCCTAAGGTTTTCATAAGCGTATTGGAATGAGGAGAAAGCTGCCATATTATATTGCCGGTTCTTCCGATTCTGCCGAGGATTAGAGCTGTAACCAAAATACCGCCGACAAAACTTAATTTTATACTTCCTATGATTGGAACCACAAAGGGTATGCTCCCTATAAAAATACCAAAAACTATGCCAAGAGAAATGGGAAGAAAATCAGCTGCAGGATATTTTAACAGGTCATTCCCCACTAAATTTGTTACTTTCTGCTTATATTTTTCAGGAGCAACAACATACAGTTTATCTCCAATCATTAGCGATAAGGATGGGTAGGGCGGTATATCAATACCGGCTCGTCTGACTTTTGTTATTACGGCTCTTAAGGATTTTAATTCTTTAATCTCAGCAATTTTTCTGCCTACTATCTGTTTTGATGTTACAAGCAGACGATAAACTTTCATATCATCATGAAATTTATATGCATCTCCTATATCTTCTCCTAATAAAATTTTTATATTTTCAAGTTGTTCACCCGTTCCGGAAACCCTTACAATGTCGCCGTGGTGTAAAATAGTATCTTTTTTATCCGGATCAATCGGATATTCCGATTCTACCCTTTCTATAATTGTTCCTGTCATCTGTTCTATTTGGGATTTGTATGTTTTCTTATTTTTAAAATTGTCGTTTGTAATCTTAAAGTTTTTGGTAAATATATCCGGATGAAGAGATTTTTGATAAATTTCATACTTTTCCACCTCTTCATTCAAATCCACTCTAAAAATTACGGGTAAAAATCGTATAAACAGCACGGTTGTAATTATTCCGAAAGGATACACAACACCAAATGCAATTGATAAAGACGGGGTATTTTTTATCTCCAAAGCGGCGGCAAGGGCAGGGGCACTTGCAATGGCACCTGTAAAAACACCATCTGTAATGCCAACAGGTAACGGTATAAGTTTTCCAAACGCAATAACAGATACAAAAATAAGAACAAGAAGTAGAGTTGAGAGTATATTAAATTTTATACCTTTATATTTGATTGTTTCAAAAAAACCCGGTCCTGATTGTAGCCCGACAGCATATATAAATATTGCGAGTCCAAAAAATTTAAAATCTCCCGGTATTACAACGCCAAAGTGTCCTGCAATGAGAGCCACAATGAGTATAGCCGAAATATCAAGCGAGAAACCCTTTATTTTTATATGACCAAGTAGATACCCGAATGTTATAATGAGAAACAGATAAAATATTTCGCTGTGCAACATCTATTATTTCCTTTAACCAATTAAATTGTTGCGGTCTTTTGTATTTGATATACAAGCCTCTTTAAATATGCATAAAAATATTATAAAAGCAATAAAAATAAGAATTTTAGGCTAAGTCGCACATTCCTCTCGGCAATGTTGGTCGCACACAACCCTGTTTCTCCCTGAATTTTTTGCTTTGTACAAATTTTCATCCGCATTTTTTATCAAACCGTCTATAGTTAAATTGTTTGCGTTGTCGTGTAGTAGTGTTGCGACGCCGGCAGATATTGTAATTTTTATTTTAGATCCATTAAAATTAAATACGGACTGCTCGACCTCTTTTCTTATGCTGTCTATTTTATTATAGCCTAAATTTGCATCCATATTACTTAAAATACATAGAAATTCTTCCCCGCCATATCTCATAACAACATCTTCGGTTCTAAAATTTTTCTGAAGTATTTTTGCAAAAGATAAGAGTATGTAGTCACCCGCCTGGTGTCCGTAGGTATCGTTCACTTTTTTAAAATGATCTATATCAAACATAACAGCACACAAGCAACTTTTTGTTCTTTTGGCTCTCTCATACTCTTCTGTCAGCCTTTTCATACCGAACCTTCTGTTGTATAGACCCGTTAATTCATCTAAAGCCGCTATATCCTGTATTCTTTCGTATGACACTGCGTTTTGATAGGCTAAGGCATAACTGCTCAGCAAATTTTCTATTAAGGATTTTTTCTCAGATGTAATATATGTAGTAAGATATATTACAAGCAATCCTACACCCATATTATTGTATCGAATTGGAAAATATAAAATTTCAGAAGGTTTTATGTCGCAAACCCCGAATTCAACCAATTCAACTTGATAGTCTTTTAATGAAACGGTTTTTTGTTCTTCTATTATACTTCTTAAAGAGTATTTTTTGTTTTCAGTAAGAGTGGTTTTGATACCCTTTGCATATCCAAGCAGAATCTCCTTGTCTTTATCTATATGATATATCTGTGCAGCTGCGGATTTTGTTATTAAGGATATAAAATCAATCGCATTTTTATCCAATTCTACCATCTCCAAACTCCGATTTAAAATTGAGGAAAACTCCTCCTCCCTTTCGTGTTGCCAGAAAAGAGATCTTATGAGTCGTATAAGATAGTTATATTTTTTGGATATGTTGCCTAAGATATCGTCAGATTCAAGTGATATATAGCAGTCATGGCATTTGTCTATATTCTCAATAGTGCCTTTTTTGTAGTTTAATATATTGTCTGTTATGCTTTCTATCTTGTTTGAGAGATTGTAAAGTTCTTTTAAAACCGTAAACCTAAGCACGAGAAAGGATGTGATACCCACCACCACACCTGAGCCTATGCAGGTTGCAATGTACACGAATTGATATATTGTTTTATTCTCAACTCCAAGCATATAATGTGAAAATGGCAAAAAAGTTAATCCCATAAGTATTCCTGCAACAATCATATAAAAAGCACTTCTTGTAACTACGCTTTTTTGTAAAAATCTAACCATAACAAACTCCAAAAAAAATATAAAATATTCTACTTTAAGTAATACAATAATCTATAGCCTCAGGTCAAGGAAAAAATTAAACTAATTGAATATAAATTAATTATTGACGCACAGTATAGATATAGTTTAACACCTATCTGCCCTTCTTGTGATTATGCTATTGACATTATTTATTAAATAATATATCATATTTAATATATTAACTTTAAGGAGGTATTGGAAATGCCAAAAATTACATGGATAGGTCAGTCTGCTGTTCTTGTTGAGGGTGAAAGGACAAAATTCATTATAGACCCTTATATTACGGATAATCCTGATATTAAGAATGGTCTAAAGCCGGAAGATATCAGTGTTGATTACATTTTGGTAACACACGGACATTGGGATCATCTTGGAGATACTATAAAAATAGCAAAAAATACAAAAGCCACGGTTATTGCACCTTTTGAACTTATTACATATTTGCAGGGAAAGGGTATTGAAAATGTTCATCCTATGCACATAGGTGGCGCTCACAGATTCAGTGATGATTTTTGGGTAAAATTAACAATAGCTCATCACGGAAGTGCTGTTATGAATGAAGAAGAGGGCATTGTTTATACAGGTAATCCATGTGGGTTTGTTGTTGAGATAGACAACAAGAAAATTTATCATTCGGGTGATACGGGATTGTTTTTAGATATGCAACTTATAGGCGAAAATAGGCTTGATCTTGCTATGATTCCAATAGGTGATAATTTTACAATGGGACCTGAAGATGGCGCAAGGGCTGTTGAGTTTTTAAAACCTAAGATGGTTATGCCTATGCACTACCTTGCTTGGGATTTAATAAGGCAGGATCCCGATGAGTTTGTTAAGCTTGTTGGAGATAAAGCCGAAGTGAAAATTTTAAAACCGGGCGATTCTTTAGAGATTTAAATAGTTTAACAAAGACCTGTAAAATAAATCTTTGCAGGTCTTTAATTTTTTAAGCAAATTCAGATAATTTTATTGCTTTTACAGGACATACCCCGACACAGTATCCGCAGGCTATGCATCTATCCTTGTGAAGATTGACCTTCATAGTCTTTTTATCGTCAATAATTAATGCTTCTGTAGGACATACGGCAACGCAAAATCCGCAATGATAACATTTGTCATCGTCTCTAATTATGCTCTCTTCGATTAGTTGAATATTTATTCCGTTATCCTTTAAATATTGAGTCCCCTTTTGAAAATCGGTCTCGTTTCCGGTTAGCTCAAAAATAACGAATCCTTCTTTTCTTGGAAATATCTGAGCGCTCATTATATTAAATGTTAAGTTATATGTCTTAGCAAGATTGGATATTATGGGTTGATTGGATGTCGCTTTATTGAATTTTAGCATAATTTTTTTAGAAATCATTTTTCCTCCTTACTTTTTGCATAAAGATAAATCTCCCCAAATCCCGAGAGTTTTATCTTTTATAAAGATACAGCCTGTTATATTTTTATTTTTTACAAAATCCATAGCCTTCTTTATGTCTTGTGTGCTTTTTATAATATTTGCACAAGCTGTGGCCAGTGCGTCTGACAAAGCCGCATTGTGCGACACTATAAGCGACAAATCGGCATCTCCATAGCTTAGAGATGGCCCTAATTTTGAGCTTGATGAACATACTCCAAAGGGTTTGTCGCTTTTTGGAAGTTTTATTTTGAGCTTATCTTGAAAATATTTATTTTTAGTGAAGATGCCTATTTTAGCCTCTTTATTTAATTTTAAAAATATATCCCCACCGTTTTCCACGATGCATTCTTCACATTTTTTTGAAATAAAGTTTCCAATCTTTTCCGCAAAAGCTCCTGCAACCGCAGCCATAGGTCCAACGCCTGCCTCACAAGAAGCTTTTATCATATTTTGAGCAACAGACGGGGCGTTTTTATCAAATTTGATTGGCGATAGGGCCGTAAGAAAACTTTTGTTTGCCGCTATATATCTTTCAAGCTCAATTCTTAAATGTCTTAAATATTGAAAAATTTCGAACCTATCACAAAGACAAGATGATATAAAAATGTCACTCTCTTTGTATGAGATTTCGTAACTAAGAAGGTTGCCGTTGTAGTAGGTTCTGTAAAATCTTTTCATTATTTATATATTACCCTTTACATATTTCATCGGTTCATAATCTTTAGAAGTAGGCAGTTGTTCGGCATATTGAGTTAGATAGAATTTTTTATCCATAATCCACTCTTTCAACTTTTCCGATATCTCCAATGCCATATAGTAACTTGATAATGGTGTTGCCGGCACTGTCTTGCCCTTTACGGTGATTTGACCTGAGCGAAGATCACGGTAGTTGGTTAATCCGTAGTTATTATCTATTCTTCTCGGGTAGTCGTATCCGTAATCAAATATGTAGGCATCTATATCCTCATCTTTAACCGATGTAAAAAATGCTATTTCTTCATTTAAAACGGGTATTGGAACACCTATGCCGATGCTTAAGGATGCACCATATCCCAAAATAGACGCACCTTTGATGTATTTAGAGTTCATATTTTTCATATCACCCATTACGGCGAGGGCGCCTGCTCCTGTCATAGGAACTCCGCGATTATTGCGCTTTTCATCGGGATTGTGTTGTGTTCCATTGTAAACAATGTATCCTGTTCCTCCACCCAAGAATATCTTTGTTCCTATTCCGAGAGTTAGGTAAAATGGGTCGTTCATTAATGGCGACATCTGTCCTGCTGACGAGTATGTTGCGTTTGCTATTTTTGGTTTTAAGACGCCCATATATGTATAAATTGTTTTATCTGTTGTATTTATGGCGACAGAGTAATTTTGATATGCATTTCTTGGATTTGCAAGCGTAGCCTGTTTTAAATCATCTATAGTAATTTCCATTTCTGCATATTTTGAAGGGTAGCAGTCCGTTCCGTATCCTTTTGCAATGAGTTTAAGTTTTTTACCTGCTATTAAATCTTCAATTACATGTCCCCCGCCATATTCAAATCTGCCTGGATGTACTGCATTTAACGGATCTTTGGCTTTTACGGCAGTTGCGCCTATGTACGCATCAACCGCTGCCAAACCTCCATAGGCGGCAACATCGTTTAGATAAACTTCAGATGCTTTAATCTTAGGTTTTGTGTGTCCGAAGTTAATCAGAGCACCGCTTGAGCACATTGTGCCGAATGTAGCTGTCGTAACTACATCAACGCTTTTTGCAGCTTCAATTATGCCTTTTTTGTCTACTATGTCTATCATTTCTTCGGCATTGACTATAACAGCTTCACCATGCTTTATTTTTTCGTTTATCTCTTCCACGGTTTTATTTACCTTAAACATACTCAACCATTGACCTCCCTTTATTTATGTTAGACTTAATGATTATCAATAATACAGATTCATAATACTGCAAGCACACATTATGCTTTGAATACCGTTCCTCCATACCTACGCAATCCTAACCAAAGTTAGGTTATGCTGTTGGATTCCTGCTTCAGCGAGAGGGTGCTTCTTAGGTGGCATAGTGCCACAGTCGTCCACAGAGCCTCTCTCCACAGG
>Ga0256842_1002457_pt1 | contig 13257 bp, 12 predicted proteins | sample 4559240metaG_FD_185973 | JGI IMG/M metagenome (GOLD analysis project Ga0256842, IMG submission 185973) | Hydrothermal vent microbial communities from Guaymas Basin, Mexico - 4559-240 | ecosystem: Environmental > Aquatic > Marine > Hydrothermal vents | place: Mexico: Guaymas Basin | collected...
CAATAGAGTTGCTATCATTAAGAGAATTACAACCTGAGATGTAAAGAGTTTAGTTGATGCAACCCCTATTTCAGGCCCTGCGTGGTTGTACACCCCTGCTGTTGTGAGTCTTGCTATTGTGGAACCCACTACATTTACAAGCCCTATTGTTAGGGCACCTTTTCTCTTTGCCTCTTTTAATGCTGCTATGGTATCCGCTGTTTCACCAGACTGGCTTATTGCCATGACCACTGTGTTTTCTGTGATGTTGATGTTTCTGTACCTGAATTCACTGGCATATTCCACTTCTACATTTATATCTGTTAATCTTTCAAACATATATCTTGCAATCAATCCCGCATGATATGAAGTTCCACAGGATAGTATTATAAGCCTTTTCATCTTTTTCAATTTGTCCAGAACGGATTCAAGGCCTCCAAGTTTTATGGTTCCTTCTTCCTTTAAAATTCTTCCCCTTGTGGCATTTAAAATTGTTTCAGGTTGCTCAAAGATTTCCTTTAACATGTAGTGGGGAAAACCATTTTTATCGGTATCTATTAATTTCCATTCAACTTTTTCAGGTTTTTTCTTGATCCTTTCTCTTGAAAGAGAATATATCTTGTAGTCATCTTTTTTTAAAACTGCCGCCTGGTTGTCTTCAAGATAAACTACTTTATCTGTCAATTTTAATATGGCAGCCACATCGCTACTTGCAACCATTTCATTTTTTCCTATTCCTATTATCAGGGGACTGCCCCTTCTTGCCACCACTATTTTATCGGGTTCATCTTTGTGTATTATACCTATTCCAAAGGTACCCCGGACAAGTTCCAGACTTTTAAGGACTGCTGTAAGTAAATCTCCCTGATAGAATTCTTCTATAAGGTGTGCCAGTACTTCGGTGTCTGTTTCTGAGTGGAATTTGTGACCTTTTTCTATTAGATCTCTTTTCAAGTAGTTGAAATTTTCAATTATTCCATTGTGAACAATAAATATTTTTCCTTCACAGTCAAAGTGAGGGTGGGCATTTTTTTCAGATGGTTTTCCGTGTGTCGCCCATCTTGTGTGACCAAGTCCAAGGTTGCCCCTTATTTCTTTTTCATTGTTTAATATTTCTTCCAGATGGGAAATTTTTCCCTTTGTCTTATATAATTTTACTTCCCCATCTTTGTTTTCAACCACAATTCCACAGGAATCATAACCTCTATACTCAAGTTTTCTGAGACCATCTATAAGATGGGGTAAAGCCTCTCTTTCTCCAATATAGCCGATAATCCCACACATTTGCAGTATCCTAAATATTTAACTCAAAATTTTAATCTTAATTTGCCTTCAATTCAATAAATTTATTTTTAAAAAATTTTTAAAAAACACTTGACAGTTTATGTATGTGTCTATATATTGGTGTTGTATGATTATGATATACAATATATGGTGGTGATATGGCGATAAAACTAATTAAAAAAAGAGATGGAAGGATTGATGAATTTGATAGGAAGAGGATCTCAAGGGCCATTTTTAAAGCGGCGAGATCTGTTGGGGGAGAAGACTATGAAAGGGCTGAAAGGTTGACAGATGAAGTTGTGGCCATATTGGAAGAACGGTTCAGGGGTAAAATACCGGAGGTTGAAGAGGTACAGGATATAGTGGAAAAGGTTTTAATAGAAAATGGACATGCCAAAACTGCGAAGGCTTATATCCTATATAGAAGGAAAAGAAGTGAATTCAGGAATATAAAAAAGTTGCTTGTCAATATTGAGGATACAATTGATGATTATCTGGGGCACAGGGATTGGAGAATTAATGAGAATAGCAATATGAGTTATTCACTTCAGGGACTTAACAATCATATTGCCGCATCGGTTACTGCAAAATATTGGTTGTATAAAATATATCCTGAAAGGGTAAGGGAAAAACATTTGGATGGTGACATACACATACATGATCTTGGGAGTTTAAGCGTTTATTGTTGTGGTTGGGATTTGAGGGACCTTTTATTGAAGGGATTCAGGGGTGTTGAAGGGAAAGTTGAAAGTAAACCTGCAAAGCATTTGAGAACTGCTCTTGGGCAAATTGTGAATTTCATTTATACTCTGCAGGGAGAAGCTGCTGGAGCTCAGGCTTTTTCAAATTTTGACACATTTTTAGCGCCCTTTGTGTATTATGATAAATTAAATTATAGAGAAGTAAAGCAAGCGATTCAGGAATTTGTTTTTAATTTAAATATTCCCACTCGTGTCGGGTTTCAAACTCCATTTTCAAATATTACCATGGATCTTGTGGTTCCTTCAAATTTAAGGGGTGAACACGTGGTTGTTGGGGGAGAGATAAAAAGGGAAAAATACTCCCAGTTTCAAAAGGAAATGGATATGATAAATAGGGCCTTTTGTGAGGTCATGATGGAGGGGGATGCAAGGGGTAGAATTTTTACCTTTCCGATTCCAACCTATAATTTATACGATGGTTTCAACTGGGAAAGTAATGTCTTTAAATATGTTTTGAAAATGACTGCTAAATATGGGATTCCCTATTTTGCTAATTTCATTAACAGTGATCTTTCTCCAGATGATGTTAGAAGTATGTGTTGTAGATTGAGATTGGATAACAGGGAACTGCGGAAAAGAGGTGGTGGACTTTTTGGGGCGAATCCCCTTACAGGTTCCATTGGTGTGGTTACCATAAATTTGCCAAGAATTGGCTACCTATCAAAGACCCTTGGAGAATTTAAGGAAAGGCTTGGGGAGTTGATGGAAATTGCCCGGGAGAGTTTGATAATTAAAAGAAAAGTCCTTGAAAATCTTACAGAAAATGGGCTTTATCCCTATGCAAAATTTTATCTCAAGGATATCAAGAAAAGAACTGGATGCTATTGGAGCAATCACTTTAATACAATTGGCATAATTGGGATGAATGAGGCGCTAAAAAATTTTAATGGGGCTGATCTAACAGTGGAAAAAGGAATAGAACTGGCTGAAAAAATGATGGAATTTATGCTTGATAAAATGAGAGAATTTCAGGAAGAAGATGGGGAACTATATAACCTTGAAGCCACGCCTGGTGAGGGAACCACTTATAGATTGGCTAAAATTGATGTGGAAAAATTTGGAGATATAATAACAGCAGGGGAGGATATTCCATATTATACAAATTCAACTCAACTTCCTGTGGGATATACTTCTGATCCCTTTGAGGCACTTATCTTACAGGATAGACTTCAGACAAAATATACAGGTGGGACGGTTTTACATCTTTTTCTGGGAGAAGAGATAGAAGATATTGAAGTTTGTAAGAAATTGATAAAAAAAGTTTCTACAAATTTTAGACTTCCATATTTTACTTTAACTCCAACTTTCTCGGTATGTCCCATACATGGGTATTTGAAGGGTAAACATGAGAGGTGTCCCATTTGCAAAATGGAAGAGGAAAAAAAGATATTGGAGAAAATAAATTTTTATAAGGATATTTTGAAGAATTTTAAAGGAGGTAAACATGGAAAAAGAGAAGGAGTTTAATGATGTCAGTGAAATACTAAAAAAAATTGAGGAACTTGAATTAATGTTAAAAAGTGTAAAGGGAACTGAGTGTGAGGTATATTCAAGAGTAGTTGGTTATCACAGACCGGTAAAAAATTGGAATCCGGGGAAGAGAGAAGAATTTAAAGAGAGAAAGGTATTTGATGTGAAGTTATGATCACTGATTTCTTGCCATTTTCACTTATAGATTTTCCAGGAAAACTTTCTTCTGTGGTTTATTTTGCTGGTTGCAATTTAAGATGTCCATATTGTCACAATCCAGAATTGGTATATCCACGAGATTGTGTGGACCGAAAGAAGGATTTTTTTTCATTTCTTAAAAGTCGCAAAGGACTTCTTGAGGGAGTTGTGTTGAGTGGTGGGGAACCTACAGTGGGAGGTGACCTTTTGGAGGTCGTTAATGGGATAAAGGATCTGGGGTTTTCTGTAAAATTGGATACAAATGGTACTAATCCCGATGTTTTAAGTAGGTTGCTTTCAGAAAATTTAGTTGATTATGTGGCAATGGATGTTAAGTGTGGCATCAGTAGATATACTGATTTTTTGGGCTTTAAGGGAAATCCGGAGAAAATTATAAAATCAATTGAAGTTTTAAAAAATTCGTCAGTTGATTTTGAATTTAGATGTACGGTAGGTTCTTTTACAAAAATGGAAGATTTGTTTGAGATAGCTCAATTGGTGAAAGGTGCTAAAATTTTTGTGATTCAACAATATGTAAAAAATGGAAAAGAATTGATACCCAATAACTTTAAAAAATTAGACAGAGAGGAATTGAAAAAAAAGGCTAACTTTTTAAGAGAATATGTGGGGAAACTTTTATATAGATTTTATGAAGATTGATTTCTCTTTTTTTTAAGTATTCTTTCGGCGCTTTCAATTATAAAAGGGTGTAAAACTTTATCATTTTTAACTTCAATTAAATCTTTTTCTCTGAGTAGGGGCAATATCTTTAATGCTATTTCAGGGGGGGTATATGGGTTTCTCACAAGGGCTACCTTTACTTCATAGTGGACAATCCACTTTTTAGATTCAAAGATCACCCTTAAAACTTCTCCTTTATTGGGTCTTTTGGCTGCTATTCTGATTACCTCTCTCAATCTTAAACGGGGATTTTGCAAAAGTTTTTTTATAACCATTGGGGATGGATCAAAGAGAAGTTTTTCAATTGTATTTATGTCTGTGCTCATTGCAAGAAATTTTCTTTCTCCAAGGGTTATTTCATTTGCCAGTTGATTAGGGTCGGGAAAGAAATTTTCATCTATTTTTTCCATTTTTTGAGGGATAGTCAGGAAGTCAACAACTTCAGAGTATCCCCAATTTTCCGCATATACATATGTATCATATAGAAATCCAAGTCTAAAACTCTTTCTGGATAGGTTTATCATCTTTAGGACTTCTAAAAATTCCATGAATGAAGGTTTACCCATCTGTGCCTGTCTCAGGATAAAGTGAAGCCCTTCTGCAAACTCCATGGGGGAGAGTTTAGAGACCTTTTTAATGAAGGAATTATACCTTGCCTCAAGATCTTCTATTTTGAGAATTAATTTTATCCACTCCTGAAAATTTTTATAAATTTCTCTTTTTTCTTCAGGTGTTAATTTATCTTTTATAGAGTCCAATTAATTCTCCATATCCCAGTATGTGATTTTCCATTTTCTCAAGCAATTTGTCCTTGGTTAGATCTTTCACATCAATTGTGGTGTCAAGGGCATATATTTTAAAAAAGTACCTGTGTGGTTTACCTGGAGGCGGACATGGGCCACCATATCCGGTTTTTCTAAAATCATTTATTCCCTGAAGGATTCCAGATTCTGTCTTTGAAACCTTCGGGAAATCTTCTTTGAGAGAATTACTTTCTGGTGGAATGTTATAAATAACCCAGTGAACCCACGTTCCCATGGGAGCATCCGGATCATCACAGATTATCGCAATTGATTTTGTGCCATCGGGGATACCTTCCCAATGCAATTGAGGGGAGATGTCCTTACCTTCGCATGTGTATTTTGTGGGTATGTAGCCATTATTTTCAAAATTGTTTGAGTAGAGATTTATTTTTTTCAAATTGCTACCTCCTGCAAAAATTAATATTGTGAAAAGGAGAGTAATAAAAAATAATGAGCAAGATTTTTTCATATTTTCCTCCTTTTATATTTTATTTTTTATAACTTTTAACTTTAATTGTCAATACCAACTTAAAAAGGTAGAAAATCTTTGTCTATCCTCTTTTTATTTATTAATATTACCCTGTTAACTTCAAAAAGGGGAATGTATGGGTAGTCTTTATTGAAGATTTCGCATGCTTTTGAAGTTAGGTCTTCATAATTGCCACTTTTCTGGAAATTTATTATGAGGTTTGACATGCGCTTACTTTCAAAATTTATGTAGTTAAATCTTCCATAGTTTACGAAGTTTCCTTTGATTTTTTTCATGCATACATCTGAGAAAAAAGAATGAATACCATTTTTGTAGAAATTATAGGAAAATAGAACCAGATAATTTTCCCTATTATTATTAGAAAAATTGTTCATTGACTTTATTTTTGCATAGTATCCAATTTTTTTTAGGTTTTCTTTTACTTCATATGCAAGATTTTTGAGATTTAATTGATAGTAAAGGTTGAATTTTTTGGGAAGATTTTTTTTCTTGAGAGAAGTTTTCTCCAGAATATACTTTTCCTGTAAATTGTATAACCCGGAAAAAATGGGGAAAAAGGTAGGAATTAAAAAGTTTTTATAAGTTTTACTTATCTTTTTTCTTGAAATATTTATGGAAAAGATTTTTTTTAAATAGAGTGAATCCATTTTAGAAAATTTTCTTTCATCAAGATGAATTCCCAGATAGATGGAAGAAAAAGAGGGTTGTAAGATAATGTTTTTGCGATAGGTATCAGAAATTTTAAGTGGAATTATTTTATTTATACAACATGCATCCAGTTTACCTTTTATGAAATCCTTTAAGAGAGAATTTACGTCGGAAAAAATCTTAACATAGAATTTATCGGGTAAATTTTCAATTTTTTCTCTATAGGAAGTGTTTTTTATGAATTCAATTTCTGAAAAACTTTTCCACCTCTTTAACTTATACATACCAGTTCCATTTGGTTTAGAGATTACTTCATCCTTTGAACCGTGGGGTATAATGTATACATTTGACAATTTAAATAGCAGATAGGGATCGGGGAAAAGCGTGTTTATAATTATATTCCTCTTTCCAAATCCCTCAATATTTTTTATTGTTGATAGATTTATTTTCGAATATTTTTTGTATATTTTTATTGAATAAATTACATCTACTGGTAAAAGAGGGGCTCCATTTTGAAAGTATACATTTTTTTTCAATACAAATCTCCATTGGTTGGGTGTGGGGTTATCCCAACTTTCGGCTAAGATGGGTACAATTTTGAAGGGAGGTTCTATTTTTACTAGGGGTTCATATACCTTTTGTATAATTGGGTTACATTGGGGGGGTAGATCAACTGGACTTAGGGATTTTATTGGCCCTGATAATCCTATGGTGGGGAATATCTCTACCTTTTTATTTTTTGTTGTGGGATTGAAAAAGAAAAAAAGTGCTGTAATGACCGAAATTATGATGAAAAACAATATAAGTTTGTGACGAGTAATAGAAAAAATGTTTTTCATACTTTTATTTTAATCCTTTTTACATTTTTTTACAATTAACTACAAAAGTTTACTAAAAAATGTTTTCTTAGTTGGTTAAAATGAACCTTTAGTATTGTGGAGGAAGTGTATGAATTCTCTTTCTGCTCTTGATAAGGCTTTAATTAGTGGAAACCTGTCCTACTTGTATAGAATGGATTCCTTTGATTTTTTGGTTTTATCCATTTACTTTTTGACTTTGATAGTACTTTCAGTATATGGAGTGAGACGATTTTACTATTTGAGACTTTTTAAGAAATATAAAAATTTCAGGTTTAGACCTCTGAAAAAATTTCCTGAAGAACCAATGGTTACTGTGCAACTTCCCATGTACAATGAAATGTATGTTGGCCCAAGGGTTTTAGATGCAGTGTGTAAACTTGACTGGCCCAAAAATAAACTTCACATACAGGTCCTGGACGATTCTACAGATGAAACGGTTGAAATAATGAAGAGAAGTGTAAAATATTGGAGAGATAGGGGGTTTGATATAGAATATATCCACCGAAAAAATAGGGTGGGATTTAAGGCAGGAGCACTTGAAAATGGACTTAAAACAGCAAAGGGTGAAATAATAGCCATATTTGATGCAGATTTTATTCCCCATGAAGATTTTTTAAGAAAGACAGTTGATTACTTTACAGATGAAGAGGTGGGAATTGTTCAAACAAGGTGGGTACACATCAATAGGGATTATTCCCTTTTGACAAAACTCCAATCCATTTTACTTGATGGACATTTTATGCTCGAATCCCTTCCCAGAAGCAGGGCTGGTTTTTTTGTAAATTTTAATGGAACGGCGGGACTCTGGAGAAAAAGAGCAATAGAAGATGCAGGTGGATGGGAACACGACACCATAACTGAGGATTTGGATTTGAGTTTGAGGGCACAACTTAAAGGATGGAAATTTGTTTACCTCCCTGAGGTTGTTTGTCCGGCTGAATTACCTGTTGAGATGAATGGATTTAAATCCCAGCAAAATAGGTGGGCAAAGGGCGGAATGCAGGTCTGTAAAAAGTTGCTTCCTAAAATTTTAAAAAGTGATATAGATAAAAAAATTAAGGAGGAGTGCTTTTTCCATCTTTCAAGTAATATATCCTATCCCCTCATGATATTACTTTCAATTATGATACTTCCAGTAATAATTGTGAGGTTTAATCAGGGTGTATTTGAGATGTTATTTCTGGATTTGCCAATTTTTGTGGCTTCTACCCTTTTTGTATTTTTATTTTATCTTGAATCTCAAAGAGCTTTATATGTGGATTGGAAGAAAAGGGCCTTTTTGATACCCCTTGCAATGTCTCTTGGTGTTGGGATTTCCTTAATAAATGGGAAAGGCGTTATAGAGGCAATTTTAGGTATAAAATCTTCCTTTGTAAGGACTCCAAAATATAGTATAGTCAGTAAGATAGATTCATGGACAGGTAAAAAATATCGTGAAAAAATAAAATTAACCACTCTTTTTGAAATTGGATTTGTTATTTATTTCCTCTGGATTTGTGTTTATTCCACATTGATGGGGAATGTAGGAGTTGTACCCTTTATGTTATTTTTTATTTTTGGCTTTTCCTATACTGGATTTTCATCACTCTTTAGTTCCTTAAAGATTGGTTCACCCTTTTCCATTTTTAAATTTAGGAGAAATTTGGAAGCAGATTAAAACTTTTGTGGTAAACTTTTCCTTATTGTTAGTTTTAAAAAATTAAGATGAAAATAGTAGTTGGTGTTACAGGGGCAAGTGGTTCCATATACGCTTTTAGATTGTTAAAATACCTTGTTAAAAGTAAAGATGTAGAGAAAATATTTTTAGTTGCTTCTCATGTTGGTGAAAGGGTTTTTCAATATGAAATGGGATTTCCCATCTCCAATTTAGGGAAATATGACAGGGTGAAAATTTTTGATGTGGATGATTTTTTTGCCCCAATTTCAAGTGGGAGTTTTAAAATAGATGGAATGGTTGTGGTTCCATGTTCCATGAGTACACTTTCTTCTATAGCAAGTGGAGTAAATTTAAATTTAATCCATAGATCAGCCGAAGTTTCCCTTAAAGAGGGAAGAAAATTACTTCTTGTTTTAAGGGAAATGCCTTTTAATTTAATACATGTTAAAAATATGGAGAAAATTATTTTAAGTGGGGGAGCCATTTTATCTGCTTCTCCTTCTTTTTATGGGAAGCCTTCTTCTATTGAAAATTTGGTTGATACTGTTGTGATTAAAATTTTGGATTTTTTAAAGATTGAAAATGAAATTAGAGGAAGGTGGGGTGGCGATGAAGAAGGTTAATTACCTTTTAAATACTTTCAGAATGATAAAGATAGAACATACCATTTTTGCCTTACCCTTTGCCTTTTGGGGAGCGTTATTGGGGGGACATGGTAAAATCCCGGTGAGGGTAATTTTTTGGATATTTTTAGCCATGGTAGGGGCAAGGAGTGCTGCCATGGCATTTAATAGAGTTGCAGATTTAAAGTATGATAGACTTAATCCGAGAACAAAAAATAGAGAACTTCCTTCAAAAAAGATAAGTAGAGAGTTTGTGGTAATTTTTATTATCCTAAGCAGTGTGGTTTTTATATTTTCTGCCTATAAATTGAACCCTCTTTCCTTTTATCTATCATTTCCTGCACTTTTTCTGGTTTTGTTTTATTCATATACAAAGAGATTTACCCACTTTAGCCATTTTGTCCTTGGTTTCTGCCTTGGAATAGCGCCTGCGGGTGGATGGATTGCGGTTACCGGAAGTTTTGATTTGAGACTATTTTACCTTGCTTTTATTGTGATGTTCTGGGTTGCTGGTTTTGACATAATCTATTCCTGTCAGGATTGGGATTTTGACACTAAAATGGGGCTTTATTCCTTTCCTTCTAAGTTTGGAGTTGGAAAGGCTTTGAAGATTTCTTCTGGTTTGCATGTTTCTACTGCCCTACTACTTTTATACTCCGTTAAACTTTTTTCTCTTGGAAAGATTGCTTTTTGGGGCTTTTTGGCAATGTCTATCGTTCTCATTTTTGAGCATTTTTTAGTTGATGAAGGTGATTTAAGTAAAGTAAATATTGCTTTTTTCAATTTAAATGGTCTTTTTAGTGTAGGGGTTTTTTTCTTTACATTTTTAGATTATCTTTTAAGAGGGTAGGAATGGAAATTTTGAGTAATGATTACATAATCTTCAGGGGCATTGAGAAGAAAGTTCTGGAGGGGAAGAGACTATCCTTTGAAGATGGTGTTTTTCTATTTAATTTTAAGAATTTAGTGGAAGTTGGAAAACTTGCTGATTTTGTGAGAAGAAAACTACATGGAGATAAGACCTATTTTGTAGTAAATAGACATATAAATTACACAAATATATGTGTTAACAGGTGTAATTTTTGTGCATTTTATAGAAAAAAAGGCGATGAGGATGGCTTTTCCCTTACTCTCTCTCAAATAGAGGAAATGATAAAAAGATCAAAAGATATGGGAATAAATGAAGTGCATGTGGTTGGTAGTTTAAATCCAGATTACCCTTATACCTTTTATGTTGATATGATAAGAACGATTAAAAGGGTTTTGCCACATGTTAAAATTCAAGCATTTACCCCTGTGGAAATAGATTTTATTTCTAAGATTGGTAAAAAGGGTTATGAAGATACCTTGATTGAACTAAAGGAAGTAGGCCTTTCTGCACTTGCAGGGGGAGGAGCAGAAATTTTTTCATTGAGGGTTAGAAAAAAAATATGTCCCGATAAACTTTCTCCTTCTGGCTGGAAAGATGTACTCAGATCTGCTTCTAAGGTGGGGATAAAAGTAAATTCCTCTATTTTATATGGTCATATTGAAACCTTTGAAGAAAGGGTTTCCCATCTTCTGGAATTAAGGGAGTTACAGGATGAAATTGAAAATATTATGGCTTTTGTTCCTTTTCCTTTTTTTCCTAAAAATACCAATATGAGGGATTTTGGCAATAAAAGAGGGTATGATGATTTAAAGATGCTTGCTGTGGCAAGACTTTTTTTAGACAACATTCCCCACATAAAAGCCTTCTGGATAATGATTACCCCTATGCTTGCCCAGATTTCACAATTTTTTGGAGTTGATGATCTGGATGGAACCGTAGAGGAGGAAAAGATAATTCACAGTGCGGGGGCTGAAACAAAGGAGGGAATGGGTAAAGAAGAAATGATAAAACTAATTAAAAAATCTGGAAAAATACCCGTTGAAAGGGATACAATTTATAATGAAATAAAAATTTATTAATTTGTATGGAGGATATGATGGATATTAAAATTTTACTTGTTGGATGTGGGAATGTGGGAAAAAGTTTTATAAAACTTCTTTCAAATATTGATTCTGGAAATACCTTTAATATTGGCTTTGTAGGTATTGTGGACAAAAAACTTGGATCTTTTATTTCGAGCAAGCCCATCAGTCCAAAAGAGATTAGTAGATTTTTTTCTAATGAGTATACTTTTGAGGAATTTAAGCCTGATTCTGGAACTATTTTAAGGGATTTAACATTGGATTCAATTTTGGAGGAAGTGGATTTTAATGTAATGATAGAGGCCACTTCTACGAACTATGAAAATGGAGAACCTTCTATAACATATGTTAAAAAGGCTTTTTCAAGATCTGCCCATGTTATTACTGCAAATAAAGGTCCTGTTGGATTTGCTTATAATTTGTTGAAAGATATGGCGAGGGAGAATGGGGTAAGTTTTAGATTTGAGGCCACAGTTATGTCAGGAACTCCTCTTTTTTCCTTTGTTAGAAATAATCTTAAGGGGATAAAGATTAATAGAATAAGGGGAGTTTTAAATGGGACATCAAATTTTATATTTTCTAAAATGGAGGATGAAGGCCTTGAATTTGAGAATGCTTTAAAACTTGCTATGGAAAAGGGATATACAGAAAAGGATTTTAATGTTGATATTAAAGGAATAGATGCAAAATTAAAAACAGTTATTTTGGCAAATGTATTGATGGGAGGGTGGTTAAAGATATCTGATTTGCCGGATGTGGATTTAAATGGTATTTTACTTGAAAAGGTTAAAAGGGGGCTTGAAGAAGGTAAGAAATATAAATTGATAAGTGAAATAAGGAGGGAAGGTGATAGTATTGTGGGGGATTTGTATCTTGAACTTGTGGGGAGTGAAGATCCCCTTTATTCAGTTAATTTAAATTATAATAAAGTGGTGTTGTACACTGATATTTTAGGGAAAGTTTCCCTTGCTGGACCGGGTTCCGGGCCTGATGAAACCGCCTATGGTTTATTTCTGGATTTATATGAACTTATTAAGGAGCTGGGTTATAATAAGTGACAGATAAAAGAGAAATTTTTTTAGAGGATCTTTTAAAGAAATCAAGGGTAATGGTTTTATCCTTCATGAAAGATGGTGAATTGTGGAGTGCTCCCCTTTATTTCATTTTTAATGATGGGTGTTTTTTCTTTTTTTCTTCAAAAAATTCCAGGCATGTAAAGGCTAAAAAGGTATCCTTTGTTGTTTATCTTGATTCCAATGACTTTAGAGAAATAAAAGGAATACAGGGATCTGGTACTCTTTTTGAATTGGACAATTCCCCTCTAAAGGGAAAAATTCTTTTTGAATATATGGAAAAATATCCTGAATCAAAGAGACTCATTTACAAAGTGTTTGAAGTGAAGAATGTAGGAATTTTTGGAATTAATGTGAGGAGGGCCATTTTGACTTACAATGACCCTCTTTTATTTACCAGGGAAGATATTACTCAAATTCTTTGAGGACCTGTCTTGCAACGACTATCCTCTGAATTTCATTTGTACCTTCGTAGATTTCAGTAATTCTCTGATCTCTATAATATTTTTCCACCGGATATTCCTTGATAAAACCATACCCACCACAGATTTGCACAGCCTGATGACACACAAAATGGGCAACTTCTGAGGCATACATTTTAGCCATGGCGGAAAGCTTGGTAACCCTTTCGCCCTTATCTTTCAACCATGCGGCTTTATATGTTAATAGTCTTGCTGCCTCAATCTGAGTGGCCATGTCTGCCAATTTAAACTGAATTGCCTGGAAATTTATGATGGGTTGTTCAAATTGAACCCTTTCTTTGGCAAATTTTATTGC
>Ga0256842_1002458_pt1 | contig 13257 bp, 13 predicted proteins | sample 4559240metaG_FD_185973 | JGI IMG/M metagenome (GOLD analysis project Ga0256842, IMG submission 185973) | Hydrothermal vent microbial communities from Guaymas Basin, Mexico - 4559-240 | ecosystem: Environmental > Aquatic > Marine > Hydrothermal vents | place: Mexico: Guaymas Basin | collected...
AATCCGGGGCGGAACGTTTCCGGCGGTTGACCTGGATTATCAGGAGTGGTTCGTCAAGTGCGCCTTCAAGGCGATGAACGACTTTCCGTATTTCAAGGACATTGAGAACCTCGAGGAGAAGCTGATTAGGTTGATAGTGAAGAAGGACGAGTCCGTTTTTGAGGAGGACCCTAAGTTCCGTGAGGCTTGGCAGAAAACCCACTCCAAACCCTACTACTACCTTGAAGACGAGCAGAGGAAGAACGAGAAAGCTAAGGTTAGAATGGTCGGCCTAACCATAGAGACCCGTCCGGACTGGGCCTTCGAGAGACACATAGACAGGATGCTCAAGCTGGGAACCACGCGCGTTGAGCTGGGCGTCCAGACGATATTCAACTTCATCCACGAGAGAACTAAGAGAGGTCACGGCGTCGAGGAGATAGTAAAGGCCACCCAGCTCCTCCGCGACGCTGGGCTTAAAATCAACTACCACATAATGCCCGGCCTGCCTGGGAGCAACTTCGAACGCGACCTTTACACCTTCCGCACAATATTCGAAGACCCCCGCTTCAGGCCCGATATGCTGAAAATCTATCCAACGCTTGTTACGAGGGACGCCCCGCTCTACCGCTGGTGGAAGGAAGGTAAATACCGCCCCTACAGAACGGAGGAGGCCGTTGAACTTCTCGTTGAGGCCTACAAGCTCTTTCCGAAGTGGGTTAGGGTAATGAGAATCCAGCGCGACATTCCGGTTCAGCTCATCGTTGATGGCGTTAAGCACTCAAACCTAGGCCAGCTGGTCTTCAACGAGCTGATAAAGCGCGGTATAAGGCCGAGGGAGATTCGCTTTAGGGAAGTCGGCCACATGATGGAGAAGTTCGGAATCCAGCTCGAGGTCGAGCATATCAAACTCCTCCGCGAGGACTACGATGCCGCTGGCGGAAGGGAGATATTCCTAAGTTTTGAGGACGTCAAGAACGATATCCTAATCGGCTTCCTCAGGCTTAGAATTCCGAGCGAGAAGGCCCACAGGAAGGAGATAAACTGCTGTCCTTCAGCCATAGTCAGGGAGCTCCACGTTTACGGCCCGCTCGTGCCGATTGGAGGAAAGCCACGCTATGAGTGGCAGCATCGCGGATACGGAAGGGAGCTTTTGGCCGAGGCCGAGAGGATAGCGCGGGAGGAGTTTGAGGTTAAGAAGATGCTCGTCATCAGCGGCGTCGGCGTCAGGGAGTACTACAGAAAGTTCGGCTACAGAAAGAACGGGCCCTACGTCGCGAAGAGGCTTGATAAGGGTTATGCAGAGTATAAAAAGAGCAGGGAGTTCGACGCGCACCTGAACACTTAGGCAAAGATTTAAAGAAGTTCGGGAGTTAACACCTCCAGGGGTGTATGAATGCGATTAGGACGGAAGCTCTCATACGAGGAAAGGTCCTCAATAAAGATCGTCCTGGTTTTTTCAGTGGTGTTCCTTGGGATACTGGGGGCTATTCTCTACCCCTTACTTCACAAGGAGGTTGTCTTTGAGGTTTCTGTCCCCAAAGGACAGCCCCTTATGGCCTCCAACATGAGTATAGACGGGGTCTCGTACAAAAACGCAATCGCCTTCGGTGCTTTTTATAACCCCTTCATACTCCACTGCAGTGAGATGACGCCCGCCAACGTCACGATAAGGCTTACCACCCCCGGCTGGTGTGTTGATCTCTGGGTGTGGGGGGGCATTGAGAGGGGATGGATCCTCAAGGTGAACTGCAGCGACACGGTTTCCCTTGATTACTATTCCTTCTACCAGAGGGGTGCTCGCGAGAGCGGTGAACTTTACTGGTACCTCACTGAAGGCAACGTGCTCGTGTTCCATAAAAGGACAGAGGTAAATAATTACGAGATGGTGAACTTTACGGTCAGCTATCTCGGCAGAAAGGATGTGGGTTATTTCCTGGTCTCCCTCGGGAAGGGGTAGTTGCCATGCGCTTCAAGCCAAAACCCTTCACTGAACCCGTTGGCTTCCGCTGTCTTTACTGCCTCGACTGTTGCAGGGGGAGGCACGTCTACCTCACTCTGAAGGACGTTGAGCGAATAGCAAAAGCGGGCCACGATCCTCAGGACTTCGTGACGTTCTCGATCGAAGGCGACAAGATACGCTTCGTTCTCGCGATTAGGGAGTGGGATTTGGGTTGCGTCTTCCACGACCCTGAAACCGGGAAGTGCAGGATTCACGCGGTCAGGCCGCTTATATGCCGTATCTACCCCTTCATGGTCTCGCGAAAGCCCCTTGGCGTTGAGGGCGAGAGGCCCTTCCATCACAAAGGCGAAACCCTCTGGCTCTACTACGACGAGAGCTGTCCTGGAATAAACGCTGAAAACCCGGAAACGACGATAAGCCCTGAGGAGATAGCGGAGCTCGGAATTGAGTTCGAGAGGGAGTTTGAGAAAACCGATATGGACGGCTTTGCAGAGCTGATAGAGCGGCTTGAGGGGGAGAAGGATGAGTGAGACCCTTCGCTACCGCCGTGCCTCGGCATGGGAGTACGACCTAATCCTCCGCGAGGCCGAGAAGTACGGCGAGTTAAAGCACCATTTCTTCGCTATCGTTGAGGGTAAGTTTAGAGACGTCTATGCGGTGAATGAGAGAGTGTGGGCTGAAGTAGAGAACCTTGAGGTAAAGCCCTACGCCTACGGGACCTTCGTTGGTACGATAAAGGTTGACAACCTCGTTGAAAAGTTCTACCCAAACGTTGAGTTCTTCTACTTCGTTAACGTCGAGAAGAACTACGCGGTTCTAAGCCCAAAGGCGGGCTTCCTATTCACGACTGGCAAGGATGTCCCAAGGAGCGGCGTGCGGAAATATGTCTGGCAGGGTACTAAGAAGCTCGTTATCTACGATGAGAACGGGGTTATCCTCGGCATTGGCAGGATAAACCCGGAGAGCAGAAAAAAGTTCATCCTTAACGTTACCGACATAGGAGAGTTTTTGAGGAGGAAGCACTAACTTTTCTAACCGGACGTAATCTTTTTAAGACCTTTTGCGTAGAGGTTAATGGTAACTAAAAGTTACTAAAGGGGGGTGGCGCTCATGATCAGGAAAGTTAAGACGGGCATCCCTGGCATGGACGAAATCCTTCACGGGGGAATTCCCGAGAGGAACGTCGTCCTGCTCAGCGGTGGACCCGGGACTGGAAAGACCATATTCAGCCAGCAGTTCCTGTGGAACGGCCTTGGGATGGGTGAGCCCGGCATCTACGTTGCCCTTGAGGAGCACCCAGTTCAGGTAAGGCAGAACATGGCCCAGTTCGGCTGGGACGTGAGGAAGTACGAGGAAGAAGGATTGTTCGCGATGGTCGACGCCTTCACCGCTGGAATCGGCAAGAGCAAGGAGTACGAGAAGTACATCGTTCACGACCTTACGGACATCAGGGAGTTCATAGACGTCCTTAGAACGGCCGTGAAGGACATTGGGGCCAAGCGCGTTGTTATAGACTCGGTTACGACGCTCTACATCAACAAGCCCGCGATGGCGAGGAGCATCGTGATGCAGCTCAAGCGCGTTTTGGCCGGTCTTGGAGTTACGAGCATACTCGTGAGCCAGATAAGCGTCGGCGAGCGCGGGTTCGGCGGGCCAGGTGTTGAACACGGCGTCGACGGTATAATAAGGCTCGACCTTGACGAAATCGATGGCGAGCTCAAGCGCTCACTCATAGTCTGGAAGATGCGCGGAACGAGCCACAGCATGAGGAGGCACCCGTTCGAGATAACCGACAAGGGAATAGTCGTTTACCCCGACAAGGTTCTCAAGAGAAAGGCCATAGTCGAGATTGAGTGAAAACTGAAAGGAGGTGAGGGTATGGAGGTCCCGCTGAACCCCGTCGGAAGGGAGGAGATACACAGGCTCGAGAGCATACTGCTCTTCGCGACGCTCTTCAGACCAGAGGTGATAGAGCTCATCAAGGACCCGGCCGAGAGGCTGACGTGGGTTGACAGCCTCGCGGTAGCGGCTGGAGCCATAGCGAGAGAAAAAGCTGGAATGACCGTCAGGGAAATCGCTGAAGAACTCGGCAGGACAGAAGCAACTGTCAGGAAGCACCTCAAGGGCGAGACAAAAGCAGGACAGCTCGTCAGGGAAACTTATGAGCTCATAAAACAGGGCAAGCTGGACGAGCTCGTCAGGAATGTTGAGGTTCTCGCCAAGGGTGGTCAGCTCGTCGCCCTCGAGGAGTACGAGAAGCTCAAGAAGGAGAAGGAGGAGCTTGAGGCCAAAGTGAAGGAGCTCGAGGAGAAGGTCAAGGGCCTTGAAGCGGAGAACAGGGAGCTCAAGGCGAAGCTTGAGAACGTCAGGAAGATACTAGGAGATACCCTCGAAAGGATAAGGGAAATAGAGAAACTGCTGTGACTTATCCCTTTCCGTTCTTTCTGAGGCTCTCCTCCCAGGTCATTATCATGTGGGTGAACGTGTCGTCGTCTTCTTCTATCCCGCGCTTTATCTCGGAGACGTGGGCGTACTTGGCCCTGAACTTCTCGAGTATGTAGTCAACGGCCTTCTCGGGCTCAGCCTTGGTTCCGCAGGTGTAAACATCAAGAGCCGCGTAGCCCTTCTCCGGCCATGTGTGAACTGATATGTGACTTTCTGCAACGATGACAACGCCACTGACGCCTGTAGGTGAGAACTTAAAGAAATAGCTGGATTTGACCTCCATGTTGCCGACCTTCGCCGCTTCGAGGAATATCTCCCTAATCCTGTCAGCGTTACCGAGGATCTCAGGATCGCAACCGGCAGCCTCAACAACGTAGTGGAACCCGATGGTCTCAATCTCGCTCATGGCTCTCACCCCGAGGAGAGGCTATGACCTTCCCTTTTTAAAGTTAATCCCAAATTGAAGAGTTTTGAGCGGGCTTTTTTGGTTTTAACCGGCTGAGGTCTGGCCGGTAATCCATAGAACTGTTAGTTTCTGGCAGTTTTAGAAATTTAATGGAAGTTTCTGGCCAATAGGCAATATTGCCGGCCATTTGGCTCAATTTTGGGTTTGGCCCCTTCTTTTCGGGCCGATTGCAACCACTAATTTTAAAACTGGCTGGCCTTCATTATCCCTAGTGGTTCAGAGAGTGATCACTGCCCTTTGGAAAAGAGCAGTGGGGTGTTGGTATGGGAACCAAGAAACAGAAAACTAAGAAGAAACCTTCCGACGAAATACTTAAAACCAAGCGGAAGCGGCTCTCCTTCCTTGTGAGGATGGAACCGCGAAAAATGATCCTCTATCCGCTCGTCGTGTTTTTAGTGGCGGCTTTGATTCTGGCCGTTCACTTCCCAGAGAAGGGCATAGACCTGAAGGGTGGTGTTGTCGTAACCGTCTACCACGTTTCCGCATCCCCCAATGAGCTTGCGAGCTACGTTAAGGAGAAAACGGGGATAGATGTTAGAGCCGAGGAGTTCAAAGACCCGATAACGGGTCTGTCTGGAATAAGAATTTACGCTCCCGCAAAAACCGCTCCAAGTAAGATCGCAGACGAGATTTCAAATGCCATACGGCTGAAGTACAAGGACGCCGACGTAACGCCCAGAGTCGTTGACCCGACCTTCGGGAAGATAGCACAGAAACAGGGAATCAAAGCGGTCATATACGCGTTTATTGGAATGGCGATAGTTGTCTTCCTGTTCTTCCGCGATCCCGTTCCATCGGGCACGATAATATTCTCGGCCTTCTCGGACATGGTCATAGCCCTCGCGACAATGGGTATCCTGGGTATAGAGCTCACCACCGCTACGATAGCGGCGTTGCTGATGCTCATCGGTTATACCGTCGACAGCAACATCCTCCTGACAACCCGGCTGCTCAGGAGAAAGGAGGACACAATCGAAGATGCCTACCTCTCCGCCGTTTCAACAGGGTTCACGATGAGCACGACCACACTGGGTGCACTCTTCATCCTGTGGCTCGTTTCGACCTCCGAGGTCATCGACAGCATAACCATCGTTCTCATCTTCGGTCTCCTCGCGGACTTCATGAACACTTGGATTTTCAACGCCGGTGTGTTGAGGTGGTACATAGCCAGTCCCCTCAAGTTTAGCATAAAGCTCAGGAGGGGTAAATGATGGCCCGTAAAAAAGGCGTTAAAGCCCTGCTCCTTAACTGGAGGGTTCTCCTTCTCATACTGTTCCTCATTGGTTCGGTAGTTTCCATGTCAATCAAGGGATTGACGTACGGTATCGATATAGGTGGAGGAGTTGCACTCATAGCCGAACCCGAAAAACCCGTCAGCAAAGACACCTTAAACGGCATAATAACCTCCCTCCAGAACAGGCTTAACACGTTCGGTGTCAAGGACATAACGATTGAGGCCCAGCACGATCCAGAGACGGGGCAGAGTTTAATCGTCGTCAAGATAGCCAACGTCACTCTGGATGAAGCCAATCAGATAAAGGATCTCATTGAGAGTCAGGGTGTTCTCTACATGGAATTCAACGGGGTTATCTTTGCGACCGGTGCCGACGTTACGGTTCACTCAAGCGACTACGGTCTGGATCTTCAGGAATGTCCAACCTGCTGGTACGTAGGGTTTGAGCTGTCCGGAAAGGCACAGAACAAGTTCAAGGAAATCGCGGCTGGTAAGTTGGGGTGGCCCATTGACATTTACCTTGACCCGCCGGTGAACTCGCTCCTGGTTGTTTCACCAAGGGTTTACCAGGAAATGAACTCCGGGGACTTCATGGGAGCACCAAGCGAAGGAACACCAAAACCCCTCGTTGAGAGGCTTAAGGAGGCCTTCAACATTACCGTCGTGGAGTACTCCAACCAGACCGCTGAGGACATCGTTGAGAACGCTACTGCCCTGGGCAAGGACAAGATCATCCTCGCAGACGTTCCGGAAGAACTCTACAACGATGTTAGGGAGTTGGTACTCTCCAAGGATCTAAAGTTGAGGGTTTCCCATTACACCCCCCAGCAGGGTGAGGATCTGAAAGACTTCGTCAAAAGAATCCTCAACCTCTACGGACCATACGTACTAAAGTTCGACCCGGCGAAAGGTGAAACGACGAGACTTAAACTCAGCGGGAGTGCCCCCACGAAGGAGGAAGCCCTCCAGGAGGCTAGGAAGATATACAGTGTCCTGAGGAGCGGTTCCCTCGCCGTTAAGCTCCACGTGGTCAGTGAGGAGTACATCTCACCAACTCTCGGTGCCAGCTTCAAGAAGCAAGCGATTATAGCGGGGATCGGCGCGCTGATCGCGGTTCTCCTCATAGTCTATTTCCACTACCGGCGCTGGAGGATAGCGATACCCGTTGCGAGCACCAGCCTCTTTGAGGTGATCATAATCCTCGGTATAGCCGCCCTCATACGCTGGAACCTCGACCTTCCGAGTATAGCCGGTATCATAGCCGCGATCGGTACCGGTGTTGATCAGCAGATCGTTATTACCGACGAACTCCTTGGGGGAACGGCAGGCAGAGTAACCAGGAGGATGAGTGCCCTCAGGAGAATGGCAAGGGCCTTCTTCATTATCTTTGCTTCGGCTGCAACTACGATAGTGGCCATGAGCTTCCTGCTGGTTTACTTCGTTGGAACGCTCAAGGGCTTCGCCGTGACCACAATCCTTGGTGTCCTCATCGGAGTCCTCGTCACGAGGCCAGCCTACGCGGAGATAGCCAAGTATCTGCTCTCGCTTGAGTGACCCTTTCTTTTTCCGTTTTCAATTTCAGCGGTGGTGATGGGTATGTTCGTTGTGATAATGGGCGCCGGGAGGGTCGGCTATCTTGTGGCCAAGATGCTTGAGGAGGACGGCCACGACGTTACCGTTATTGAACTCGATCGGCGAAGGGCCCAGGATCTTTCCCTTGAGATAAACGGTCTGGTGATAATGGGCGATGCCACCGATCCCAAAACCCTTGAGGAGGCCAACATAAAGCAGGCCCACGCATTCGCCGCCCTCACGGGGAAAGACGACGCCAACATACTCGCCTGCATACTCGCCAAGAACCTCAACCCCAACGTCTATACTGCCCTGAGGATAAGCAACCCCAAGAATAAGAGGATCTTCGAGAGGGTTGAGGATCTCAAGAAGTATTTCAACTTTATAATCTCACCCGAGGAAATAGCGGCGGAGTACATCTCACGCAACATTTCAACCCCCGGTTTTGACAGGGTTCTTTTCCCGAGGGAAGGGGCCGAGATAGTTCGCTTTGAGATAACTCCCCAGAGCTGGGTCGCTGGGAAAACCGTCAGGGAACTCAACCTCCCAAAGGATGCTCTCATCGTTGCCGTCTACGACAAAAAGGGCAACCTCATAATACCCTCCGGCGATACCAAGCTTCCCGAGGAAGGTTCGCTCATAGTTTTTGCCAAAACCGGGGCCCTTGACGAGGTGAAAGAGCTCTTTGAGAGGGTGGGGAAAAAGGATTAATCCCCCTCTTTTTTCCTCATTGCGAGCCATGCCAAAGCTCTCGCGGCCCTTTCTGGAGTTGGGAAGTTCTTTATGGAGTGCTCCTCCAGCAGTTTCACACCATCCCGAACGAGTTCACCGGCCATGAAGTTAACTATAACCGGCTTGTCGCAGTCCGCCTCTATTACGGCTTTGGCTATCTCCCCACTCGGGATGAAAATAGGGGGGACACAGATTATGAGAATTGAATCAACGTTCCCGTCCCTGCAGACAATTTCAATCGTTCTTTTATAGCGCTCGTAGTCCGCATCTGCGATAAGGTCAATCGGGTTTCTGGTGGAGCACTGCTCTGGAAGGAAGGACTGGAGTTCCGCAACGGTGTCCTCGCTCAGCTTTGCAATCTCAAGGCCGAGTCTCTCCAGCTTGTCGGTAGCCAGAACACCGGGCCCGCCGGAGTTCGTGATTACGGCCACCCCCTTCCCGGCCATTGAATACATCTCGAAGGCTTTAGCGGCGTCGAAGAGCTCCTCCATCTCCTCGACCTCGATAGCTCCGGCCTGCTTGAAGGCGGCCCTGTAAATCTCGTAGCTCCCGGCTAGAGAGCCAGTGTGAGAAGCGGCAGCTTTAGCTCCACTGGCACTCTTACCGGCCTTGAGAACTATGACCGGCTTTCTCTTGCTCGCATAGCTGAGCGCCTTCAAGAAGCGTCTGCCGTCTTTAACCCCTTCAATGTAAAGCGCTATCGCCTTCGTGTTCTCATCGTCCGCAAAGTACTCCAAAAAGTCGCTCTCGTTCAGATCTGCCGCGTTTCCGTAGGAGACGAAGGCCGAAAAGCCGATGCCCTCTTCGTTGCCCATTGCCAAAGCCGCTCCGCCGAAGGCTCCGCTCTGGCTGATTAAAGCCAACCCGCCAGGATTGACCCGAACCTCAAAGGAGCCAAAGAACTTCCCGTGAACGCCGAAGATTCCGGCGCAGTTGGGGCCTATGAGTCTGACGCCGTGCTTTCTAGCCTTTTCAACCAGTTCGCGTTCGAGATCAGCGTTCCCGACCTCCGAGAAGCCGGCGCTTATCACTACGGCGCCCTTGATCAGGGGGCCGATTTCATCAATGAGCCCCGGCACGAACTTTGCCGGAATCGCAATTATGGCGGTATCGACGGGTTCGTCAAGCCTCTCACGGATTTCAAAGACTCTCCCCGCGACCTCGACGCTTCCACCCTTTGGGTTCACGGGGATGATCTTCCCCTCAAACCCTCCCTCGACGATGTTTCTAAGTATCTCGTAGGCGATTGCACCCTTTCTGAAGGATCCAAAGACCGCTACACCCCTCGGATAGAAAAAGAAGTCAAGGCTCATCTTTTCCACCTCCAGAGTGCTATGATAACCGCGATAAAGATTACGGGAACTGCAGTTTGAATGCCCGCGGAGGATCTCTCCACAGTTATAACGATGCTTCCGTTTTTCCCCAAGGATCCACCCACCACCTGCGGGAACTCTTCGGGCAGCTCTATCTCCGCCCTCCACTCCCTCCGGAAGAGTCCCTCATCGTACTCCAGCCTGGGTACGAAGTAGCCCCTGACCTCCGTGACGTTGCCCCTTTTGATGTAGGTCACGTTTCTGGCACCGGGCAGTGCGGGGAGACCGGCTTCACATATGTAAGTTGCGTTGAAGAACACCTTTCCCTCCTCCGGTGAATAGTGGAGCTCTATCCTGAGGGGTTTGCAGGAGAGGTGTTTGCTGGTTCCCTCGCCGGGGCTCCCGGTGGAGACCCCGATCATGGGGAGGTAGTCGGCGTTCTCCCATATCAGGACGTTTTTGGCCCTGTCTGCTGGAGATGGGAACGTATACAGAACCGTCCAGTTTCTGGGTAAAACGAGGATTATCCTCCTGAACTCGAAGGAGTACACCTTTCCTCCAGACACAAAGTCGAGTGGACCGGAGTAGGGACATTCGAGACCCCTTTTGCCCTTCGTGAGGAACGGAACGATGTAAAAGTTCACCCTCGCGCTCCAGTTGGCGGTGACCTCGACCGGACCGGATGAAGGTAGATAAACCGTGAAGTTTCCGTACCTTTCGTGCAGATCCTCTACCAGGTTCCTGTAAACCAGCTCTTCCACGAGCTTTGTGAAGTCGGTTTCGTTCTTCACAAGTTCGCGGTAGGCTGGGTTCGTTAGCCTTGCGGAGATATCGAAATGGGCACTTCCATCCGGATTCACCTGGATGAGCATAACCATGTCAAAGACGTTCTGCTCGCTCTTTCCTCTGACTGGCTGGGTCCAGGCCGCTCCAAGAAGAACCAGTGCCAGGATTAGTGCTGTTCCTCTTCTCACGCTCATCGTTGGCCCTTGGATCTGTCCCACAAAAACTTTGCGGGTCGAAAGTCTTAAAGGGATGGTGAGGTATCATATTGCTTAGGTGGGGCGATGAGGTTCGGTATAGTTGCCAGAAGGGACAGGGAGGCCGCTCTAAAACTTGCCTACCGTGTTTATGACTTTCTGAAGGTTAGCGGCTACGATGTTCTGGTAGATAGGGAAACTTTTGAGAACCTCCCCGAGTTCGAGGAAGGTGACGTGGTTTCCCTTGAGGAGTTCGACGTCGATTTTATAATCGCGATCGGTGGGGACGGGACGATACTGAGGATCGAGCACAAGACGAAGAAGGACTTTCCGATCCTCGGCATAAACATGGGTACCCTGGGCTTTCTAACGGAGGTCGAGCCCCATGAGACTTTCTTCGCTTTGAGCCGTCTTCTGGAGGGGGATTACTGGATAGACGAAAGGATGAAGCTCAGGACGTATTTAAACGGTGAAAACTCCGTTCCCGATGCCCTCAATGAGGATGCAATCCTCACGGGCGTTCCAGGCAAGATAGTCCACCTCAAGTACTACGTTGATGGTGGTCTTGCCGATGAGGTGAGGTCCGATGGAGTTATCGTTTCGACCCCGACCGGTTCCACGGGCTACGCACTCTCCGCCGGAGGTCCCTTTGTCGATCCAAGGCTTGAGCTCTTCGTTATAGCCCCAATAAACCCCATAGCCCTCAGTTCCAGGCCTATGGTCGTGCCCTCCTACAGTGAGATAGAGATCGTTCCCCTTCCCCCCGAGAGGGGGCTCATCCTTACGGTCGATGGTCAGTTCTACACCCATCTCAGCCCGGACACGGAGATCAAGATAAAGAAATCGCCGCGAAAAGCCCGCTTTGTTCGCTTTTCCCACGAGATTTATCCTAGGTATCCCTTTCGCCTCAAGAAGAGGTTCTAGCTCTCTTTCGGTTTCAGGCCAAGGTGGGTTACGATGATCGCCCCGAGTACCAGCGGGAGCCAGAATGATATCATCCTGTCGAGTATGCTGGAGGTCACTGCCATCTCTTTTGTGACCCCCAGGGCTACGTAGACTCCCGAGGTTACGGCTTCGATTATCCCCGCCCCACCGGGGATCACGCTTATTATCCCAACCGTTGTGGCTATCATCTGCACGGTGACAACTGCCAGGAGACCTATTTTATAGCCGAGGCTAAGGAAGACGAAGTAATTTCTCAGCACAACGAAGATCCACGTCAGGAATGAGTAGAAAGTTGAGAGTATGAACGTTTTCCTGTCCCTGACCACCACCCTGAGCCCCTCGGTGAAATGGGGGATGTTGGTGTCCACCAAACAGTTAAACTTCTCCTCGTGCTTTTTGATCCTCGATGGGATTAGCCTTGCCAGGAGGTTGAATATCATGTAGAGTATTCTCCTGACCCTGCGTTCGCTCGTTATGATCAGCGTGGTCAGTCCAGTTAGACCAGCCAGCATAAGACTCAGGAAGAGTATCACGGCGAAGAGCCCCGTGAAGCCGAGCGAGTATACGTAGACCGCCGCCATGAGGAGCATTGTCATAACCGGAATCAGATCCAGTATCCTATCGGCCGTGACAGTTGCAAAAAGCTGGCCGTAGCTGCCCTTGGAGCGCTTAACCAGGTAATACACCCGAAAGGCCTCGCCGCCGCCCCTGGCTCCGGGGGTTAGGTTGTTGAAAAGAACACCGATGAAGAGCGCCGCGAGCGTATCCCTGAACCGGACCTCTATCCCGAGCCCCTTTATTATGACGTGCCACCTCATGGCCCACGTGACTATTCCCCCGAAGTACATGAGAACGGCTATGAGGAGGTAATAAACGTTGGTTCGTCCCAGTACCCGGAGCACTCCCTCCGTTCCGGCCCACCACACGAGAGCAATGATGACGAGGACGCTTGCTACGAAGGGCAGAATCTTTTTCCAGTTCATTCCTCACACCTTCCTGAGCTTTGCTATGAAGAAGCCCTGGGTCAAGTGCCTGTTGGGGTAGAAGCGCTGAACATTCTCAAGTCCGATTCCTTCGGAGCCTATGAAAACGGCCTGCTCCTCCAGCTTTAGGCCCTTCTCAAGCATGAACTTCACGTTGGCCTCGTTCTCCTCGTAGCTCAGCGTGCATGTTGAGTAAACCAGAACTCCACCCGGGCGGAGCGACTTTATCGCGGCCCAGATGAAGGCCCTCTGGTAGCGGGCGGTTGCGATTATGTCCTTCGGCGTCCTGCTCTCCCAGAGCTTCGGCCTTATTCCTAAAGCGGTGCAAGGGGCGTCGAGGAGTATCTTATCGGCCTGAAGCCCGAGTTCAGGCAGTTTCCTCGCGTCCATCCTGATGAGCCTGACGTTCTTGACGCCGAGCCTTTTTAGCTCTTCCTCCATCTTCCTCAGCCTGTTTCTCGACTTGTCAATCGCGATTATCTCGCCCCTGTTCTGGAGGAGTTGCGCTATGTGGCTCGTCTTTCCGCCGGGAGCGGCCGCCATGTCGATTATCAGCTCCTCCTCGCTCGGCTCGAGGACGTGGGCGACCACCATGGACGGTAAGCTCTGGGCGTAGAACAGGCCCTCTTTGAAGCTCTCCAGCTC
>Ga0256842_1002459_pt1 | contig 13252 bp, 17 predicted proteins | sample 4559240metaG_FD_185973 | JGI IMG/M metagenome (GOLD analysis project Ga0256842, IMG submission 185973) | Hydrothermal vent microbial communities from Guaymas Basin, Mexico - 4559-240 | ecosystem: Environmental > Aquatic > Marine > Hydrothermal vents | place: Mexico: Guaymas Basin | collected...
ACAGCACTCAACACTGAAATCAACTGCCACCACGGATGCCCCAGATCGGGGCAACCATACGGTCGCACCCAAAGAACAGTTGCCCGTTTCGATATATATGAAGTTGGAAGTTACCAGGGGGTAACGGGATATTACCTCCCATTTCTACGGGTATTTCTTCCTTTTTTTGAGTCCCGAGGCTGAAGGATCCGGTACATCTTCATATGCTGGAAGATCGCCACGATCAAATAGGTAAGGGATGCAAAAACCAGGAGGAGATTTCCAAACCACAGCGCGGTAACGAGGAATATCACCGATAAGCCAGCATAAAAAGTGCTCCAGCTTATATCGTTCCTCTGGACGACCTCCATATAGAGGGTAACGTTATCGGGAACCTGGAGGAGTGTTATGACCCCACGCTCAAAGGCAACTACCCCCTCCCTCTCAAGCTTTGGGATGTGAGTCTGCATCAAACTGACATAAACACTCTTTCTGTGCTTCCTGTCCGTGTTACCCTCTTTCTCCGCTATGTACCCGACTATGTCCCTAAGCTCAGCCCGTCCATTCCTCATTTGGAGAAACTCTATCATAAGCATGCGTCTCTTGTTACCAAGGATAACGCTCGAGGAAGCTGATGAAGCCATCATTCCTCCCGCCTCAGCTGGTAATGCTTCCGTCTGTTATAACGAAGTGATGCCTCAACAACCCCCTTTGAGACGAGATCTCTGAGAACCCTTTCAACCTTCTGTCGGGTGCACTCAAACCCCATCTCGTTCAAGAACCTTGTAATAAAAGCGACGCTTAACGGTCCCTTCAATCTCAGGAGGTTCCTGATCTCGCACTCTAACTTCAAATTTTCGTTCATTATCAAACCTCCCGATATCCCTCAGATTAGAGCAGTCCGGATTGGACATATTACCAGCTCCTTGAATAACTTCATATTTACCTATTCTGTGTTCTTCTCCTTAAAAAGCTTCCTAGAAAGTTTGAATTTGAATTTTCTCAATTGAAAGTTTTCAGATTGATCAAAAAAGGCTAGAAAAAAACTAACGGACAAAAATGCTGTCTCCCAGCTGGAAATTAAAATAAATCATAGGAAGGTGAAACCCTGAAGAAATCCAGCATAGATAAAAGATTGGAAAATAACCCACATTTTGGAGGTATGTTGAGCAGAGAAAGAAAATACTGAAAAAGTGCGGCTGAATGTCCAGCTGTTAAATTTAGGAATGAGAGTAAAACATGGGGTTCGAATTTCGTCTGGAGCCCAGTTGAATGGTAGCCCCGCGGGGATTCGAACCCCGGTCGCGGGATCCAGAGTCCCGCATGCTTGGCCGCTACACCACGGGGCTGTGCCCGTTGATAGGTTCCGAGATGGATTTATAAATTTTACCCCCACAAGCTTTGCTTGTACAAAGCTTGACCAAAAATGCTCCCCACCAACGGGCAAAAATTAGCTGTGCACTGGAGAACTGGATAATTTTAAACGGGTTTACCACAAAAGAGAAACCCATCAAGACAGCTTCAACAACTCCCTATCGGTGCCCAAAGGGCGCATTCTTAAGTAAAACCCCACAAAAGGAGCAAATTTAGTAGAAACCCCCTCTAAAACTTGCACTTCTAAAAAGCACTCACTCTTCCGCCAGCACCGAAGCTTTTGGGAAAAGCTTCACCAAAGAAACTTTGCTGGGCAAAGTTTCATCAAAGTTGTGATTCTTTTAGCAGAGTCACTTTGAGAGTGTTCGCGCTTTTAATGGACTCGTGTAAAATGCGAATTCTTAGATTTTAGAAGCTTTCTCACGTGGGTTTACTTTTTCCCGCGCTCCAAAGGAGCGCTTCTTAGAGAAACCTCTCCTAGAGGGTTCCTCGAAAAGAATTCTTTGAGAGTACTATCATTTGAAAGCGCAAACTCCTTAGAATTACCTTTTAGACAAGAATCACAAACCTTGATGAAACCTCGTGCAGATAAATTTTGGGGGTGTTGGGGCGGAGCCCCCTTGTCTTTCGTATGGCGGGCCGGGCGGGATTTGAACCCGCGACCTTCGGCTCCGAAGGCCGACGCCCCATCCAGGCTAGGCCACCGGCCCTTCGGAACCGTTTTAAGGCGACCCAAAATAAAGCTTGCGGTGGAAAGCCATGATGCTCCCAGACTGGAAGATCGAAAAGGAGATACTCATCGAACCCTTCTCGAAGGAATCACTTCAACCTGCAGGCTACGACCTGAGGGTCGGAAAGGAGGCATACGTAGAGGGGAAACTAATCGATGTTGAAGAGGCCGGCAACGTGATTATCCCACCAAAGAAACATGCCCTAATCCTAACTCTCGAAAGGGTTAAGCTCCCGGACGATGTTATGGGTGACATGAAGATAAGGAGCAGTTTGGCAAGAGAGGGGATACTCGGCTCGTTCGCGTGGGTCGACCCTGGATGGGACGGCAATCTTACGCTCATGCTTTTCAACGCATCGAACGAACCAGTCGTTCTGGAATACGGGGAAAGGTTCGTTCAGATAGCGTTTATAAGGCTTGAAGAACCTGCAAAAAGGTCATACCGCGGAAACTATCAGGGGAGCAGGAGAATAGCGCTCTCAAAGAGAAGGGTCAGAAAGTAAAGAAAATGGGAGGAGTTCAGCCGAAGAGGGCACCGAGACCAGCGAGGGCCTCCTCCTCGCTGACCTCCTCTTCTTCCTCCTCTTCTTCCTCCTGGGCCTCCTCGGCACCGCCCTCTGCAGGGGCAGGAGCGGCGGCGACCGCGACCGGAGCGGCGACCGGCATGGCGGCCTTCTCAATGACCTCGTCGATGTTGACACCCTCAAGGGCGGCAACGAGGGCTTTTATCCTGGCCTCATCCGGGCTAACACCGGCGGCCTCAAGCACCTTCTTGAGGTTCTCCTCGTTTATCTCCTTACCAGCGGCGTGGAGCAGCAGAGCGGCATACACGTACTCCATCTTTTCACACCTCCAATCATCTTCATTTTTTCATCCATTTCACATGGATCCACAGGATACGAGGGAAATTGAAAGTTTCAGCCGAAGAGGGCGCCCAGTCCAGCGAGGGCCTCCTCCTCGCTTGCTTCCTCCTCTTCTTCCTCTTCCTCCTCGGCCTCCTCAACCTTCTCCTCAGCTGGCTGAGGGGCCGCAACGGCCACTTGGGCTTGAGCGTTTAAAAGCTCTTTGGTCTTCTCATCGAGCAACTCCTCGGGCAGGTTCTGTGCTATGAGCAGGAGAGCACGTATCGCCCTGCCAAGGATGTCCTCGACGGTCTCAGGTGTGATGTAACCGGCCTCGACCGCGACGTTCTTGGCTCCAAGATAAGCCTTCTGGATGATGGCCTCGATGGTCTGCTTGGTCGGATAGGCGGTGTTAACCGACAGGTTGAAAGCGTGCATGTAGGCCTGCTGGAGCATGTTGATGTACTCCTGCTCGTCTATCGCGAGAACGTCCGGAGTGTAAATGATGCCATCCTCGTAAGCCGCGAGCAGGTTGAGGCCGACTTCAAGGGGCTCAATACCAAGGGCGTTGAGGATTCTCGCGAGCTGCTCGGTTATGACTTCCCCCGCCTTGAGAACGGTGTAATCCTTCTGTATGGTGACCTTACCTTTCTCAATCCTCGCTGGAATTCCAAGGGCCTGCATCTCACCGACTAAGGGACCCGGCGCAAGGGAAGTCGGTCCTGCAGGGATAACAACGTCCTTTGGAACGACTGCCCCTGGCTTTGCAGGAGCTGGGGTTTTGCTCTCCTCGAGGAGCTTGTAGAGCTTGAACGGGTTCATCTCGGTGGCGAGTATGGCAGCACCGCCCTCGATGTAGTCGGCGAGCTTCTCGAGGTCAGGCTTGTTGAGCTCCTGAGCGGCCCTTTTTATGGCCAGCTCGATGAGGGTGTTCCTGCTGACCCTGAGGAGAGCCTTCCCGCGGAGTTTGTCACGCATCTTGCTGAGCGGATAAGCGGGGACACCGGCCACGTCAACTAGGGCAATCACTGGGTGGCTCTTGATGATCTTGGTAAGCTCTTCCACTTCTTTCTTCTTCCACTCGGCTACGTGGGCCATCTCCCTCACCTCTCAACCTTAACGGCCGGTCCCATTGTGGTCTTGATGTACACTGACTTCACCTGGTTCTCGCCGCGCTCAAGCTTGTTGATGATGGCGTTGAGAACCGCCTCGGCGTTCTCCGCTAACTTCTCGTCGTCCATGTCCTCAGTTCCAATAGGAGCGTGGACAACCGGATTGTTCTTGAGCTGTATCCTGACGGTCTTCTTGAGCCTGTTGACTATGGGCTCGAGGTTGGTCAGGGTCGGCGGAACGACCTGTGGCATCTTGTTCCTCGGACCAAGGTACCTACCGAGGTACCTACCTATCTTGGGCATCAGCGGAGCCGCGGCAATGAAGAAGTCATAGCGCTTCGCCAGCTTTCTCGCTTCCCTCGGGCTCTTCGCGAGTTCCTCAAGCTGTTCACCACTAATCACATCAAGCCCGAGCCTTTTAGCCGCCTCGGCAACGGCACCATCAGCGATGACCGCGATTTTGGGCTCCTTCCCACGACCGTGAGGCAGTACAACCTCAAGCTTAAACCTGTTCTCCGGCTTGCGGAGGTCTATATCCTTGAGGTTGACTGCCATCTCGACGGTCTGTGTGAAGTTACGCGGCTTGGCCCGGGCCTTCGCCTCCTTCACCGCTTCCACGAGTTTCTGCCTGTCGAAGGCCACTTTACAGCCCTCCCTTTCTTTTTTGATTTTAGCAAGGACGAAGAATCAAAGATGCGTAAAGGAATGAGTTTTTAAACTTTTCCATGACCCCTAAATTCGGAGAGAAGAGGCCTCATTCGGCCTCTTCTGCCTTGGCAAAGAGCTCATCGTAAAGGCCCTCGTCGATCTCTCTCTGGACTTCCCTTGGATCCTTGCCCTCGACGGTGACTCCCATGCTGAGGGCTGTGCCTATGACCTCCTTCGAAGCAGCCTTCAGGGTCGGAGCGAGCATCTGGTCGATCTTCATCTTGGCTATCTTTATGACCTGCTCCATTGTCAGATTCCCAACCGGGCTGTGGACGGGCTCGCTTGAACCCTTGGGGATGCCGAGTTCCTTCTTGATGAGCTGGCTTGTGGGCGGGATACCGACTTCAATCCTGAAGGTCTTCTTCTTGGGATCCTCAACGATGATCTTAACGGGAACCTGCATTCCCTCGAACTCTTTGGTTGCCTTGTTTATCTCATCGACGACCTGCTTGACGTTTAATCCAAGTGGACCAATTGCCGGACCAAGTGGGGGTCCGGGTGAGGCCTTTCCTCCCTCAACGAGGACTTCAACGACCTGTGGCATCGTTCTCACCTCTCAACCTGTAAACCGTTCACTCCTTTTGGTGCTTGCTTATAAGTCTAACGTATTCTCCCCTCACGGTAACGGGGATCGGGACTATTGCACCGATGAGCTCAACGACTATCTCATCCTTGCTCTCATCGACCCTAACGACCTTGGCCTTCTCCCCCTTGAACGGGCCCGAGATGAGTTCAACTATATCGCCGGGCTCGAAGCCACTCACAGCCGGCTTCTCCTCAAGGAAGTGCTCTATCTCCTCGAACTTGACCTCGCCGGGCAGAGTCCCCCTAGCGTGCCTGATGCCCTTTATTGCCTCGTCCACGGCGCTTTTGCTGGGGGCCTCAACGAAGATGTAACCCTTAACCTTGCTTGGAGCGAGGATGGCATAAACAGGCAGGTTGTAAGTTTTAACCTTGCTGTAGATCAGCTTCGCGGTGGTCTCTTCCTGACCAACCGTGACCCTCACTGTGAATATCTTGCCCTCGCTCATGGGAACCACCATCAGAGACCGGTGCCCATGACCAGATAGCCGATCATAGTTATGAGCAGACCAATTGTTCCAATTATGATCATTCCAAGCCCCGTTATCTTAGCCGCGAGCTTGTACTCCTTCCAGCTTGGCTTTCTGGTTACGAGGAGGACCCTCCTGGACTCTGAAAGGAAGTTCTTGATCTTCTCAACGTAGTTCCCGCTCATGATGAACACCCCTACTTCGCTTGCTTAAGGCGAGATTAAAAGCAAATAAAAAGGTAACGGTTTCAGAACTCCTCAAGATCGAGCCTTACTACCCTTCTCTCCTCCTCCCCATAGGGGGAGCTCTCTTCCTCGGTGACGGCGTACGGAGAGCTAACTCCAGTAACAACGAGGAGAATCCTGATCATCTTTTCAAGTTCCTCGTCGAGCTGAATACCCCAGATGACCTGCGCCTCGGGATCGAGCTTGCTGGTGACGAGCTCAATGATCTGCTGGGCCTCCTCAAGCTTGACGTCGCTTCCGCTGATGCTTATCAAAGCGCCCTTGGCACCGCTGATGTCAACGTCGAGGAGCGGACTGTTGAGTGCCTGCTGAGCGGCCTCCAAAGCCCTCTTCTCGCTGTCGCTCTCGCCGATGCCTATCATCGCCACACCGCCGTCTTTCATAACTGCCCTGACATCGTTGAAATCGAGGTTAACAAGTCCTGGCTTGGTGATGAGCTCGGTGATGCCCTTGACGGCCTGGACGAGTATCTCGTCGGCGACCTTGAAGGCCATGTGGATCGGGAGGTTCGGGGCAACTTCCATGAGCTTGTCGTTCGGGATGACTATAACGGTGTCACTGGCCTTCCTAAGCCTCTCAAGACCGTATTCGGCGTTCTTGATGCGTCTTATTCCCTCAACGGTGAAGGGGAGTGTCACGACGGACACCGTTAGGGCGCCCATCTTCTTCGCCATCTCCGCTATTACTGGGGCTGCACCGGTACCTGTTCCACCACCGAGACCGCAGGTAACGAAAACCATGTCTGCTCCTTCTAGGGCTTCCCGGATTTCCCTCTCACTCTCTTTGGCAGCCTCTTCACCGACCTTGGGATTGTTGCCGGCTCCAAGTCCACGGGTGAGTTCCTTACCTATGAGTATCTTCTTGTGAGCCCTGATCTTGAGGAGGTCCTGGGCGTCAGTGTTGACTGCTATTACCTTGGCCCCCTGAATACCAACCTGCATCATCCTGTTGATCGTGTTGCAACCAGCTCCGCCGACACCAACAACGTAAATCTTTGCCTGAATCTGCTCCAGAAGCTTCCTGAGCTCCTCATCAATGTCACTCTGAACCTCAACCTGAGGCTCAGTCTTTGACTGAACGGGAGCGGCAGTTTTATCAATGGCATCTTCAATCAGTTTCAACATCTTCCGACCCTCCGGGTGCAATTTGACGCCTGCACGTAAATGCAGGCTGCAAGTATATAAACTTAGCTACATAGATGGCCAACGCTGGGTTATGTTGATCTTGAAGTCTTTAAACCTTTCGTCATTTTTCAGTCCCGGATGAATTCAAGATCGAGCTTTTCGGCCAAGTCTCGGGCCTTCCGCCTCATCTCCCCCTTGGTCCCTTTCCAGTCCACGTATATAACCTCGACCCCACCTAGAGTTCTCCCGATGGCCTTCGTTAGCATAGCTTCGTCGACAGGTTGCGCGTATTTGGGGAGTATATGGCCGAAAGCCAACTCACCCTCCAGGGCACGCTTTGTCTGCTTTGGGGCATAGTGCCCTCCTCCTATCCCAAGGGCTGGCTTGAATTCATGTTTTTTCCCGGCGTTCTCAAGAACGTGAACTATCGTCTCCGCGAGAATTTCACCGGCACGGTCGTTAACCCACTCCTCCTCACTCGAACCTATCTCGATGAAAAGGCTGGGCACATTGAGCTCACTTGGCCCGTGGTGAGTGGCCTCATAGCAGACGGTCCAGCCGAGATCGTTGAGCTCATTGAGCTTAAGGAGGGCGAGTTTCATAGCTGTGGGATGGGCAATGGCCAGAGAACGATCTTTGCCACCGTACATGGCTTTCCCCCAGTTCCCTGTCACGTGGGTTGTTAGGGCGGGCATCTTGGCCTTGCTCGCGTGCCTCGAAGCGAAGACGATGAGTTCAGGCTTAATCCCCAGCTGGGTCTCAATCGCAGCATCCAGGTTGTCATAGTAGATCATCTCCTCGTTGGTTGTCAGTAGAAGAACATCCCCCCTCCTGAAAACGGGGTTTCCATCAAAGAGGGCGTCGGTCTCGCTGAAGCCAAAGTTTTCCACAAGCTTTTCCTTGATGTTCATCGATGCCAGATCGACCTTCGTGGACATAACGACCTTCATTCCAATCCCCATTGTTAGGTAAGGAGTGGGCTTATAACGTTAAGGGATCAGCTCAGGGCCATGTTTATTATCGTCTCCCCTATGTTCTCAAGGTACTCGAGGATCCTGCGGTAGCTCTCCTTTGCGGTCGATTCCTTGGAGTCTATGGCCTTTATCTCACCCTTGAGGCGAAGCATGAGTTTGTCTATCTTCCCGAGATCCCTATCGGAGATCCTATCAAGGACCTCGGTAAAGAGGGCCTTTAGAGTGGTGAAGTCAAGGGGCTCAGGAACTTCCGAGATGCGGATTATATGATCCCCGATGCGTTCGATGTTGCGGACTATGAAGAGTATGCCAATGAGATCAAAGTGTCTCCGTATGATTCCGCTCTCCTCAACCACCGTGCGCTGCGAGAGAAGCCTGTTAACCGTTCGTATTGTCAAGAAGTAAAACCTGTCGAGCTCGTTTTCGAGATCGTGGAGATCCCTCAGGATTTCCCTCTCCCCAGGTTTAACCGCAAGAAGTTCAAGGTCACCGAGCATCGAGATAACTATCGAACGGATCCTCATCAGGATCTCCGAGAGGTTTACCTCCCTCTCGTCAAGGAGGCTCTTCGCTATTATCCTCGTCGGCTCATCGAGGATTATCTCAACACCGGGCAATCCCTGAAGTATCTTCCTGATCTTCACCTTGTAGAAGGGCATCTCCTCCTGGAAGATGATCTCGAAAGTGTCGTACCCCTGTATGTAAGCTGATATAACAAGCCTCACCGCCATATCCGGCGAGTATTCCTTTGATATTCTGAGCTCCTTTTTTTCACCTGTGCCCTTAGGTTCCCTCGGAAATATAGTGATGCTGCCGTCGGGATTTATCACCATTGGAACCGTATCGCCCTGTTTAAGGCTGTTCTCCACAACCCACTTTTTGGGGAGAGAAACTATGTAGGAACTTCTGCCTGTGAACTGTATCTTCCGGAACTCCATACCTCATCCCGGAAGCTATAGAGTTGGGGAGGTTAAATATATTCCGGAAAAAGAAGAGGTCAAGAGGTAGAGACCGCACAGGCCGTCGAGTTAAAGCTCACACCAAAGGCCTCTGGATGAAGGAACTCGGCCATCTCCTCTATGGCCACGACTATCCTCGGGCTGGGCCTCTGGTAAACGTTGGAGTCTGTGGCAGTGTAAACCCTGCCCTCCTTGACGGCTGTGGTGACAGAGAGCGGACCGTTGCAGAGCTCGGTGGCGTTTACGCCGGCGGTCGGGAGAACCACTATGACATCAGGATCCCTCACTATTATCTGCTCATCGCTGACCTTGACCCAGCCCTTCGTGTCGTTGAAGATGTTCCTCCCGCCAGCGAGCGTTATCACGCTGTCCATGAATGTGCCCCGACCAGCGGTCCAGTAACCCTTGTAGTAACTCAGTATGAAGAACACCTTAGGACGTGGGAGATCCCTGACCTTGGACTCGATGTAGGCTATCTCCCCCTTCATCTCACCTATCACGAGTTTTGCCTGCTCCTCCCTGTTGGTAACCTTCCCGAGGAGGTCGATCTGCCTGTAAATTCCGTTGATGTCCTTTGGATCGACTATTACAACGGGGGCTATCTTCTCGAGCTGGTCAAGGATCGAGAGGGAATAACTGTCCGCTATTATAAGATCCGGACTAAGATTCGCTATAAGCTCAAGGTTAGCATACTTACCATAACCACCTATCTTGGAGATGTTCTCAACGGCGGGCGGCCAGTCGGCCCACTTGGTAACGCCCACTAGCTTACCACCGGCCCCTATGTAAAAGAGGGTCTCCGTTATGCTGGGTGCGAGGGAGACTATCCTCTGGGGCTCTTTCGGTATGGTAACGGTCCTGTTCATGAAGTCCGTTATCGTCATCGGGTACTTCTCCCTGAAAGCCTCAGGGTGGAGGAGCTTCGCCAGTATTTCAAGTCCCCTGACAACCCTCGGGCTCGGATGGATGAGATCGTTCTCGTTCTCCACCATGTATATCCGTCCGCTCTTCGCAGCGGAGGCGGCAGCAAATTTCTGGTAAGCATCGTCCAGCTTCATGCCACAGTGGGGGGTGAGGATTATAACATCGGGATCCCTCGCTATGACCTGTTCCATGCTAACAGCAGGCCATCCGCTCGTGTCGTTGAAGATGTTGATTCCACCGGCAAGGGCTATTATGTCGCTGATGAAGGTATTGCCTCCCGCAGTGGTCAAGGGATCACCCCAGACAACATAGAACACTTTAACCTTCTCAAAACCAGAAACCGCTGAGCTGAGCTCCTCGAGCTGGGCCTCGAACTGGGAAGAGACCTCCTTAGCCTTGTCCTCAACGTTGAAGATCCTGCCCAAGAGATCCAGTGCCTTCGGAATGTCGTTTATGCTGTGTGGATCGACTATTACAACGGGGGCTATCTTCTCGAGCTGGTCAAGGATCGAGAGGGAATAACTGTCCGCTATTATAAGATCCGGACTAAGATTCGCTATAAGCTCAAGGTTAGCATACTTACCATAACCACCTATCCGGGTTACGTTAGCGACCCCGGGGGGAAAATCATCAAACTGGGTAACCCCAACGACCCTGTCGAAGAGACCAAGGTAGTAGAGATCCTCCGTGAGCGAGGGTGCAATGGTAACCACTCTCCTCGGCTCCTTCTCGATTGTTACCGTTCTGTTCGCGAAATCTTTGATGGTTATCGGATAGTATGCCGTTTCCGTCTGGGTGTGCTCTGCTGTAGTAGTTGTAGTAGCTGTCGTGGTAGTGCTTGAAGTAGCGGTAGTCTTTGTAGCCGGAGTGGCACTGGAAGAAGCTGAAGTCGTGGAGGTGCTAGAGGAACTGGAGGATGTACCCGAACCCCCAATACAGCCTAGAGCTATCACAGAGCCCATCATGAGGAGGACAATAACAAAAACCGTTGCCTTTTTCATCCCCATCACCTGGATTAATTGTCCAGTGAGAAGAAGGTGAAGGCATATATTAATGTTTTGGATATAACGTCCAAGAATGCAACGGTTGGGAATTGGTGGGGCCGCCGAGATTTGAACTCGGGTCTCCGGCTCCCGAAGCCGGAAGGATAGACCAAGCTACCCCACGGCCCCCCAAGAAACTGGAGCCCCGGGCGGGGTTTGAACCCGCGACCTGCCGCTTACCAAGCGGCCGCTCCACCAGGCTGAGCCACCGGGGCGTCGATGATACGATGAAGCCGAGCATTTATAAATTTTTCTCTTCCCTGACCTTCTCAACGAGCTCCTCAAGAACTTCCTTGAACTTGGCGGCGTCTATCCACTTAATGCCCATCTTTTGGGCCCAGGTTAATATTCCAACATCGGCCGAAACTATGGTCGCATCAAGTTCTTTTGCCAGCAAGATCAGCTCAAAGTCCTCCTTACTGTCAACTATCCCCTCCCTAAGGGCCTTGCGGTAGTTTCTTCTGAGTTTCTGGATGATCTTATCAACGTTATCGGTCTCGATAACGCTCTCCCTAACGGCCTTTTCGGCAACGCGAAGGCCTTTATCTATTCTCCTCCTGATGTCGTCTATTAGTTCGTACACCACAAAGGCGGGAATCTTTATATCGTGAACGTTCGGGGGCTTCTTTATGATGTAGAGCTCGAGCTCAGGCGATAGATCCTCCTCGTCCACGAAGTTCATGACCTCCCGGTATATTCCGGGAGGCATGTAAAACTCCACCTTGCCGAAGAGGACTTTGGCGTATTCGAGAAAGGACCTAACTGCCTCGGTTGGGTTCTCCCCGAAGGAGGATCTGATGTCAGGGTTGACAAAAATGCTTGTATCGAGAACGAACCTCATGATTACCCCCAATCTGGTACGCAATTCATATTAAAAACCGTTGTGGGTAACCAAAGGGTTTAATAGAAGGTTTACCAAACTTATTAAGGGGTGAGAGCATGAAGCGGGCCCAGGCGGCCGTTGAGTACCTCCTGATGATCGCGGTGGCCCTGATGATGGTCGCAATAGTTGTCAAGTACGTTAGAGAGGCTGCGGAACGGGCAGGCAAAACCATCAACGAGTCCTCAAAGACCCTTTCCGAGTACCTGCAGAAAGAGTGGAGCAATGTGAGCGGTAGCTGAACCAGAAGTTTATGTTTTCCCATTTTCACAATTTAAGCACATGGTTTTCTCTATATTAACCTCGATGACATGTAGCGATCTATCCAGTGATTCAAGGGTTCTTACGCGTCCGATCCCGAAAACTTTATATAGGGCGTTAGGCCTAAAATAAAGTGCAAAAGACTCCTATACAACTTGATGGAGGTGTATGAAATGGCCGAGTTGCCAATTGCCCCGGTTGACAGGCTTATAAGGAAGGCCGGTGCTGCCCGCGTCAGTGAGGAAGCCGCCAAGGTTCTCGCCGAGCACCTTGAAGAGAAGGCCATTGAGATCGCCAAGAAGGCCGTCGAGCTTGCCCACCACGCCGGCAGGAAGACCGTCAAGGCCGAGGACATCAAGCTCGCCATCAGGAGCTGATGCCCCTTTCCTGTTCTCTTTTACCAGAGCTTTATCCTTTTAACCAAGATCTCTTCACCAGTTCTCAGAAGAACAAATCCCGCATTATCCCACCGGGGAAACGTGGGGGAGCCGGGGTTTAACAGGTAGACCTTTCTCCCATAGAGGCTGAAGGTGTCAAAGTAAAAGCGATGTGTGTGGCCGAACACGAGCAGGTCAACCCCCATATCAAGGGCCTTCAATGTCAAAAACTGTGCGTTAAGTGAGAGAAGCTGGTGTCCGTGTATCAGGCCTATCCTTATCCGATCTATCTCAACAGTTTCTTCCTCCGGAAGGTGTAGATAATCGACGTTTCCCCTAACGGCGACGACAGGGGCGATTTCCTCAAGCGTCTCCAGAACGGACGGATCTGTCACGTCCCCCGCGTGGAGGATAAGTTCGGGTTCGGCGTTGCGCATTTTCTCAATAAGAACGGGAGGGAGGGCCCTCGCTTTGTCCCCAACGTGGGTATCGCTGAGAACGGCAACCCTCAAAAAGAAACACCTCACATCGGGACCTTGATGTTGAGCTTCTCGACGAGTTCCTTATAGCGATTTCTCACGGTGACCTCGGTGACGTGGGCAACCTCCGCAACCTCACGCTGGGTTTTCTTCTCTCCCTCTAGGAGAGAGGCAACGTACAGAGCAGCT
>Ga0256842_1002460_pt1 | contig 13251 bp, 11 predicted proteins | sample 4559240metaG_FD_185973 | JGI IMG/M metagenome (GOLD analysis project Ga0256842, IMG submission 185973) | Hydrothermal vent microbial communities from Guaymas Basin, Mexico - 4559-240 | ecosystem: Environmental > Aquatic > Marine > Hydrothermal vents | place: Mexico: Guaymas Basin | collected...
ACAACACTGTGATGAATATCGAATTTTACATGAACAACCGTTGCATAGGTTGCGTCAAATGTGATCTTTCCTTCATCACCCATCCCCGCAGCATAGTAATTCTTGCCATTGAAGTAAAGGGCTTTATCTGTGTTTTTGTCGCTCCAATTATTAACGGGCGTTATTTTGAATGGTACTTCCCTTAGGAGATTGACGTCGACATCTCCTTCAAATACGCCATCACCATCTTCATCTTTAAGTTCCGTCCAAGTGTTGAAATCTTTAGGACCTACAACATAGAATGTTTTTCCGTCTTTAACATTATCTCCAAGCCCCACTATGCTATTTGGATCTTCTGGGATCTTAGCGTAAAAAGCAACCGTTGCATCATCTGCAAGAGCATCGAAATCTTCTTTCAAGAAAGGAACACTGGGACAAAGATCGCACGTTCCCCCATAAACAACCCATTTTGAAGTATCTGTTGCGTCTGTTACCTCAACGACATTCCACCAGTAAACCCCATCCTTATCGTGTCCAGCGATGAAATCTTTAAGATCGGCTTTTTTGATTTCAAGTACGTATTCTCCATCTTTTTCTGTCATCTTAAGAGCTTCGTTGAGAAGAATTTCTCCATCTTTGAGATCAGGGTTATCCGCCTTTTTGAACTGGAAGTTGAAGATAACGTAGTAACCTTTTTCATATTCTTTCGGCTGCTCTTGTTGCGGCGTAGTTGGGAAACATGAACTTAAAAAAGCAGCAACAACAAGTACCGCCAATGATGCCCAAATCCACTTTTTCACAGCTTTCCCCTCCTCTTAATAAGATTTTTTAAAATAAGTTTTCCAATTGCATACTAACACAATAAATATTATAACAAATTCCTTAATGCTTCAATTTTATTACACAAATGCATAGGTAGAGCATGGCAAAAAATGTGTAAGGTAGTGGAAAGAAAGCTTATATTGAATCAGAAGTCTTTTGAAAAATGAGAACCCCGCTTCACGCGGGGTTAATTCGAAGCTTCTGCTACACCAATCCAAGTTCTTTGTGCTTTTCGTAAATGAGTTTGGCATATTCGTCAATTTTCTTTAAGTCCTCTTCCTTTGGCATACCTTTTATAAGGAAAGGTTCCAAAAATTCTGCGTTGAGTCCTTTAAGAAGCTCTTTTGCTTGATCTACCATTCTTCCTCCCCAGCCGTAAGAACCCATTATTCCGATGTACCTTAGTTTGGGCCGCAAAGCTCCTGTTAAGGAGACAACGAAAGCCGCTTGGGGGTGAATTCCACCAAGGACAGTTGGAGATGCTCCAACAAGTGTGGCGGCTTCAACAAGGCTCATAGCATATTGGCCAACATCAGCCTTTATAAGATTGTAGTATTTAACTTCCATTCCCAAATTAACAAGACTGTTATATAGCTTTTCTACCATCATCTCAGTGCTTCCATGCATTGATACATAGGCTATTACGACTTCGTTTTTTACATCATCGCTTGTCCAGTTTTCATAGGCGCTGATTATAAAGTCGGGATTTTTATAAACAGGCCCGTGGCTTGGTGCTATCATCTTTGGGTTTATCTCTCTTACTTTTTTCAAATTCCTTCTTATCGCAACTCTGAAGGGCATCATTATCTCTGCGTAATACCTTTTTGCGGCTTCGTAAACAACCTCGTCATCAGAAGAAAACAGGTTACTTGTTGCAAGATGAGCACCGAAAAAGTCGCAGGTAAAGAGTATTCCATCTTCTACAAGATATGTAGACATAGTTTCTGGCCAGTGGACCCATGGAGTCATATAGAAGGTTAGAGTCTTTCCTCCAAGTTCTATCTTGTCTCCTTCTTTTATAACCATGAACTTGTCTTCTTCTATGTGGAGAAGATCCATTAAAAAACCTTTTGCTTTCTGATTTGTAACCACTTTTGCATTGGGAAACAGGTCTAAAAGTTTTGGAATCGAGCCTGAATGATCTTGTTCTGCATGGTTTGAGACTATGTAATCTACCTTTTTTACATTAAGCTCTTTTAAATTTTCAAGAAGAATATGAGTCTTTTCTGGATCAACGCTGTCTATTATCGCTGTTTTCTCTTCTCCAAAAACTATGTAGCTGTTGTAAGAAGTTCCCTCCGGTAATGGGATGAGCTCATCAAAGAGCCTCCTGTCCCAATGCTGAACACCAATCTCATATACACCTTCTACAATCTTTCTAACCGCCATCATATCACCTCAATCCAAAGGATCAAACGCTTGTTTTGTAGCTCCGCAGAGTGGACATACCCAGTCATCGGGTAGATCTTCAAATAATGTATCCGGGGTTATACCACCTTCAGGATCGCCCTTTGAAGGATCGTAAATATAACCACAAACGCGGCACCTATACATTTTGTATTTCTTCTTCGGCACTTCTTCCATAACTGGAGCTGTTTTTGGAGCTGTACCTCTTTTTACCTGGTGATAGTACGCATAGGTCATAGGCTCGCCATCTTTGTAGACTTCAGCATTTACAACTCTTCCAATAAAGAGCGTGTGAGTACCAACATCAATTGCTTGGTCTACCTCGCACTCTATCGATGCAAGAGCGTGTTCTGTTACAACCGGAGCTCCAGATGTTCCCATCTTGTATTTGACGCCTTCGAACTTATTAAATTCCCTTCCGGATTTAAAACCGAACTTTCCTACAAAGCTTATTGGTGTCTCCCTTTCAAGGATGGTAACGGAGAATACCTTTGATTTTTCTATGAGCTTGTGGGTATAGTTGTTTTTGTTTATGGATGTAGCTATCTTCATAGGCTGTGATGTAACTTGAAAAACTGTGTTTGCTATCTGCCCATTTAAATCATCACCATACCTCGTTGCAACTATATAAAGACCATAACTGATATTCCACAAAGCTTTTTCATTCATATACCACACCCCCATCAATAAGGTTATCCTAATTTATTATATTATACTACACATGCTCAGTAAAACCTCTTGTTTCACAGTAACCTGGATGGATATGAAGACATTGACCTTTATTTTTCCCACTTATCGGGGTGTATTCAAATATATAATCACCAAAAGGAAACCCCCGCCGATCTGGCGGGGGTTTCCTTATTCACTTCTTATTACGGTCTTACGCTGTTTCTTAGCTCGTCAAGTTTTTCTCTTGGCATACCAAAGGCTGTGTCAACTTTAATCTTTCCTTCAAGTATGAGCTTTTCTATTTCCTTTATCTTATCTCTGAATTTCTTTGGAACTATCTTTTCATAGTATTTGTTATCTGCAAGTCCTATACCTTTTTCTGCAATACCGAGGGCTTCTGCTTTTCCGTACGGACATTTTCCTTCGATGGTGAGTTTAAGCGCCCTGTAAATGGAGAGGTCAACATTTTTCATCATTGATGTGACGATATGCCATGCCATGTCCGGATCTTTTTCTTCAACTATGAGAGCCTGGTCAGAATCAACACCAATTGCCCATTTATCCATCTCTTTTGCAGCTTCAAGGAGTCCTATTCCGGTTTCTCCAGCAACGTTGAAGGATATATCTGCACCCTGTCTGTATTGTGCAAGAACGAGCTCTTTACCTTTTGCAGGATCGTTGAACGCACCCGCGTAGGAAATTATTACCTTGATGTTTGGATTTATGTACTTTGCACCCTCAATGTATCCAACCAAAAAGTCGTTGATAACTGGTATATCCATACCACCAAGGAATCCAATGATCGGCTGTGGGTTGGTTTTCTCCATTCCGGAGGTTGTTATCATAGCTGCAAGAGCTCCTGCAAGGAAGGATCCTTCGTTTTGCTTGTAGAGTATTGAGTAGACATTATCAAGATCACCTTTTGAGTAGTCAACCGTTGTATCGAATATTATGAACTTCTTTTCTGGGTACATTGGTGCCACATCTTCCAGTATTTCCTGCATCTGCCATGTTCCGACTATTATTACATCATAATCCTGATCGGCTATGTCTTCAAGGGTTGGCCTCCATGCAGATTGGTCGTAGCCCATTTCGATGATGGTGGCCTTGATTCCAAGGTCTTTTTCCGCCATCTTAATGCCCCTCGCCGCCGAATCGAAGAAAGACTTATCTCCCAATGTTCCGTTAATTAACAAAGCAACTTTGAGCTGTGCAAAGCTCATCACCACAAAAACTGCCAAAAGCACTACCAAGAGTTTCTTCATAAAACCACCTCCCTAAAGATGTTTAAGCTTTCTTTTCTTCCTCTTTGATTTTCTTTATTTGAAGGAGTTTTGACCTAGCATAGATAGCTAGAGCGATTATCGTAAATATGAACGGAAGCATATTTGTGAACTCTGATGGAATTCTTATAGCTTGCAATGTATAACTTGCGGCTTCTGCAAGACCGAATAAAAGAGACCCCCACATGCTTCCAAATGCAGAATGTCCTCCGAGAGCCTGCGCTGCCAAGCCTATAAACCCTCTTCCATTCGTCATATCCCTTGCAAACCAAGAAACATATCCCATTGATAGAAACGCTCCACCAAATCCAGCCATAAGACCACTCAAAAGCATAGAGATATATCTAATTTTCTTTACAGATATCCCAACAGATTGTGCTGCATCTGGGTTCTCTCCAACGGCCCTTAACCGCAACCCTAATGGCGTCTTATATATAAAATATTGGACGACAAATACGGAAATAAATGCAATATAGGTAAGAACGTGATGGCCGCTCAATATGTCTCCAACAACGGGTATATCTTTTATCAATGGTATATCTATCTTCGGAAGAACGTAACTTTTAAGAGATGAGGAAGAACCTTTATCACCTGTGAATAAGTAGAGAAGGAACACAGTTGCACCTGAGGAGAATATATTAAACGCTATACCAGCAAGAACGAGGTCCGTCTTTAAATTGAGATAAAAATAGGCAAGTGCTAAGGAAAGCAAAACGGAAGAAGTTACTCCTGCCAAAAGCCCTATCCACGCACTACCAGTCCATGCACTTACCATAACTCCCCAGAAAGCTGACATGAGCATCATGCCTTCTATCCCGATGTTTGTAGATCCAGCAACATCACTTAAAAGAGCCGCAAGAGCTGCGAAAAGAATTGGTGTTGTAACTCTTAAGATAGAATAAAAGAATTGAGGAGAGAGTATTCCATGCACTAGTTCATTCATTTTTTCTCCTCCTGTTCCATGGCAGCTTTTTCTATGATCCTCTTCTTCCAGAAACTCAAGAATGCTTCAGCAGTTATGAGAAGAATTATAATGGCCTGAAGCATCATTACTATTTCTGGCGCGATACCTGTCATTCTTCCCATGATCAATGCTCCCGTTCGCATGTAAGCTACCAGGAACGCCGCTGGTATCACAGCTAATGGATTATTCCTTGCAAGGAGCGCGACGATTATTCCATCAAAACCGTATCCTGGTGTCATCTGCCAAACAAATCGTTTATACAGCCCCATTATCTCAACAGCTCCTGCAAGCCCCGCCACCATTCCACTTATTATCTGAGAATATATGATTACATTTTCCACTTTAATTCCACTAAACCTGGCAAATTCTTTGTTTTTTCCAACCATCCTAAGTTCGTAACCATACTTCGTTCTATAAAGGAAAAACCATACCAAAATAGCAAAGCCTAACGCTATAAAAATTCCTGGATAAAGGTTGTATCTTCTCAAAAGTCTTGGAAGCCATGCAGTCCTTGGAAACTTATACGACACGAGAAATCCAGCATTTACATCTCTCATGTGGTAATTGATTATATAAAGTCCTAAATAGAACGCCACATAGTTCATCATAAGAGAAGAAACAAGTTCGCTGGCGTTCCACTTGGCTTTCATGTAGGCTGGCACAGCTGCCCACAATCCTCCTGCCGCCATCGCAAAAATCAAAACGATTATCACATGTAAAAAGGGGATCTGAGGAAAGTAAAGTGCTGCAAATGTAGCTGCGACGGCTCCGAAAAAGAGTTGCCCCTCCGCTCCTATGTTGAATATCTCAGCCTGGAAAACGATACTGACGGCCAGTCCTGTGAATATCAAAGGGGTTGCTCTGTTTAAGAGCTCAACGAATCTTCTAAGTCTACTTATAGGACCATATATAAACCATTTGAAGGCAGTATTTGGATCATCGGTCGCAAAAATCAATATAAGATATCCTAAGAGAAGTGCAATAGCTATCGTGAGAGCCGTTCTTACAACCTCAAAAAGTACCATTTTGTTTCTCATAATGCAAAAGCCTCCTTGATTTTATTCTCATCATGTCTTTTAACTCCAAGCATGTAGTAACCAAGCTCCTCTTCTGTAAGGCCTTCGTTCTTGTCGAAATACCCAACGATCTCCCCTTTATACATAACGATAATTCTGTCAGAAAGTTGCAAAATCTCCTGAAGATCAGCTGACACTAAAAGGACCGCAACCCCTTCATCTCTAACCTTGATAAGCTCCTTTCTAACGAATTCCGTTGAACCAACATCTATTCCTCTCGTCGGCTGATCAGCAATAAGAAGCTTTGCCCCCGCTGTGAACTCCCTTGCAACAACAACTTTCTGCATATTTCCTCCGGATAACATTCCAACAGGAGTGAGAGGACTATCAGTTTTTATTGAAAAATCTTTAATAGCCTTTTTGGCATATTCAATGACTTTCCTTGGAAAGAGCAAAAGTCTTTTAGAAAATGGTTCTTTATAATACCTATCGGAAATTAGGTTCTCTGCAATGGAAGCCTTCAAAGCTGCTCCTTTTTCTACCCTATCCTCTGGTATATGAGCAATCTTTTTTCTTCTTAATGTGTAAGCATCATACCCAAGAATCTCTTCCCCTAATAGTCTCACACTTCCTATAGCCCCGAACCTCAAACCTGTTAATATCTCTACGAGCTCTCTCTGTCCGTTTCCTTCAACACCAGCCACACCTAGTATTTCTCCTTCTCTGAGAGCAAAGGAAACGTTTTTAAGCACTTGAACTCCATCTTCTCTGAAATAATTCAAATTCTTAACTTCAAGAACTATCTTTCCGGGTTTTGGCTCTGGTCTTTCTATAACAAGTTCGACATCTCTACCAACCATAAGGCGGGATATATCTTCCTCGCTTACATCTTTCGTGAGAAACGTTCCCATAGTCTTTCCATCCCTTAAAACTGTCACTCTATCAGAAATTTCTTTGACCTCTTTCAACTTGTGAGAAATGAATATTATCGTCATTCCCTTTTTTGCAAGGTTCTTTAGAGCTACAAAGAGCTCTTCCGTTTCCTGTGGCGTCAAAACTGCTGTAGGTTCATCCAATATTAGAATCTTTGCACCTCTCACAAGGGCCTTTAAAATCTCTATCCTTTGCTTTATTCCAACGGGAAGATCTAAGACCCTTTCCGTTGGCGGAACCTCAAGGCCATATCTTTTGGAAGCTTCCTCTACGATTTTTACTGCTTCGTCCATATCAATACTGAAGCCTTTCTTTGGTTCCATTCCAAGGACTATATTCTCTGCTACGGTAAAAGAGGGAACAAGCATGAAATGCTGATGAACCATACCTATTCCCTTTGCAATCGCATCATGGGGAGAGTGAATGTGAACTTCCTTTTCAAATATCCTTATCTCTCCACTGGTAGGTTGTTCTATTCCGAAGAGGATCTTCATCAACGTCGTTTTACCCGCGCCATTTTCTCCAACAAGTGCATGGATTTCCCCTTCTTCAACTTCAAAGTTAACTCCTTTATTGGCCACAATCCCATTGGGATAGACCTTAACTATATCTATCATTTCGATAGCCTTCATACTTAAATCCCCCTAATTTTTTGTGAATAAATTATACCAATATTTTTCTATCTAAACCAAAAATTTTCTATTCCAGGAATTCACGGATATTGAGTAGAATGAAACGATAAAAAGTGAAACGAACATAGTAAAAAGCATGAACAGTGAGGTAGAACTTATGAGGCAGGGTGTAGGTGGGGCTTTAAATTTATTTCACAATTTTTTACAGTTTTATGTATCCTGCAAAGTATCTGGTTAACTGGTAAAGAATCTCTTTCATCTCTCCGTTGGGATAGTCTCTGATAAGAAGTGCAGTTTTCCCCTTATCGGACAGTGAGAGAACCTCAGCTATTCCTCCCATTTCCTCTGGAACTACTACTTTCCCGTTCCAATTTTCAAGATGCATTGGCTTTTGAAGATTTTGGCACATGAAAAGCTCTTCAATACTCATGCCGTTTTTCTTCGCGTAAAGTTCAAAGAAAGATGCCGATATGGCAAATGTTACCTCTGGATGATTTGGAAAATGCTTCAAAAGACGTTGGGATATGACTGCAAAATGGTGAGAGGAGCTTTTCTCAACGAAATGCCGATACTCTTCTATAGCTCCCATAACGGTTTTGTAATTTTCACCTTTTTCTCTGTTTGGAATCACAGCCCCCACTCCGCTGAAACCATCTTCTTCAACTCTTACCACTACATATTCACCAAGTTCGAATCTTTCAAGTTGGTAAAAAAACTTCATTCAACCACCCTTTCTACAACAACATGCGCTCCTTCAACTCTTAATACCTTCACCTTTTCACCTTTTTCTATTATCTCGTCATTATCTGAGTATGCTCTCCATACATCCCCATCAATTTTTACGAGTCCCTTACCTTTATCATTGTCGATCTTTTCTATAACTATAGCAGTTTTTCCGACGATCTCTTCTATATGAATCTTTTTCGGTGGTTCTCCGCCCGTTATCTTTTTTGCAAAAGGCCTTGTAAGAATCAAAAGAGTTGCTGATACAACTGCAAATATAACTATTTGTAACGCCACGTTAACAAACAAGGAAGCTGCAGCTGCAGCAAATCCTCCTATTCCAAACCATAGAAAGAAAAACGAAGGAGTTAATATCTCAAGAACTGAGAATACAACTCCCACACCTATCCAGAAGCTAAGCAATTTTTACCACCCCCAGCTTTTAATAACGAATCCCCCTTCTTTCTTTCTCATGTAACATAAAGGAATATCTTGCTTTTCAAAGGATCCATATCTGTGAAGAGAAACTGCTCTGCATCCACCATAACAATCTTTAACAAGCGGGCAATCAGAGCAGACTTTAGGAAGAGGCAGTTCTTTATCGGGATCATAGCTGTTCCATATCTCACTAAAAGGTTTCTCCCTTACATTACCCATATAAAGCTCTTTGTTATACCTGAAGTGCCCACACGGAACAACATTCCCATCCACAAGAATAGAAGCGTGAGATTTCCCCGCTGTGCAAGGGTCACCCGTTATGTTCTCCTCAACATAGAATGTGATTTCATCTTTGTATTTCTCTATTATATTTCTTACATGCTCTATCGCTACTATCCATTCTTTATCATCCATGTCAAGATACTTTTTACTTTGAACACCCCTTCCAACGGGTATGAACCTATCCACATAAAGCTTTTTAACGTCAAGCTTTTTTGCAAGTTCAATCATCTTTTCAAAATGTTTCCAATTCATCTTGTTGACCACGTGCAAAATTACTGGGTCAAATCCACCTTCGACAAAGAGCTTTATCCCTCTTGTAGCCTTTTCAAACGAACCTTTCCCTCTTACAAAATCATTGAGCTCAGGTGTTGGGCCATCGAGGGAAACCCCTACCATCACGGTGGGATTGGATTCTTGCAATTTTTCCATTGTTCTCTCATCCACAAGTGTTCCATTTGTGTTGACCATCATCTGGAGGCCTATTTCTCTTCCATAAGATAATATCTCAAATATATCTGGTCTTATAAAAGGCTCTCCTCCAACTATATCAAATGCCCATATTCCCATATTTTTTAAATCATCCATTACCTTTTTGATTTCATCAGTTGCAAGCTCATTTGGATCTCTTTTTCCTGCCATACAATAACAATGTATACACCGCAGGTTACATGCAGTTGTTATTTCAAACTCCACAATTTTTGGTGGTTGCCTCAACTTTTTCACCTCTTCACTTTTTTATAGTGAACCGGTCAAGAATTTTATCTACTCTTTCGAATTTTCCCCAATCGTATTTAGCAACAGCCTTCACAGTAAAGTATATTCCATCATCTTTGACTTGCGCAACTATATAATGTATGTATCCAGCGTAACCAGCTTTGGTTCCCGGCAGATACTTTCTGTTCTTAGAAAGAAGACCATATCCAAGAGGTGCTCCTCCACCACCGGTTGTTACATAAGTTATACCATTGATCAAAAATCTTTCGTAGTGGTGTATATGCCCATTGAATACAGCATCAACATGATATTTTTCGAAAAGCTCTTTCCAATCTTCTTTCAAACTTGGTTCTCTGTTGGGAGAATTAGTGAAAAACGGATGGTGGAAGTAAACTATTTTGTACTTTGCATTAGATTTTTCCAAGACGAACTTCAGCCACTCAAGCTGTGTTTTATAAATCCCTGTGCCTGGTGCAATATTACTATCAAGAACTATGAAAAGAACATCTCCCACCTTGTAGGAATACCATCTTCTGTAGAAATCACCTCCACCTTTTGGCCCTGGAAAAGCTTGATAATACCATTCAGAATTTCTTTCGTGATTTCCAAGAGTCGGGAATATAGGGGTAACTGCAAAGAGCTTTTGCGCTGACTGAAAATACTTGTCCCAATCCTCGAGTCTGTCCCCACTTTCAACTATGTCTCCAGTGTGTATCAGAAACAATGCTTTTTCCTTTGCCATTTCATCGGCTACTATTTTATGCCAATCTATGTTAGTTCTCGTATCTCCATAAACTATGAATTTAAACTCTTTTGAACCCAGTGTCTTAACGTGGAGCTTTTTCCTAAATGAACCTGCCTCTACAAGTAATGTGTATGTTGAATTAGGTTTAAGTCCATCAACTTTGATCGAATGGAATGTATCAACAAGATCGTCAGTGTAAATCTCACCAGTTTCTAAAACTTTAACATAGGCTTTATCAGGTTTATATAATCTCAGATTAACGTAAACACTATGATCTGTAAGCCCTGACATGTAAGGTGGCCATCTAAATCCTTCATCTTTTGTGGCAGAAACTATTATCTTGTTTCCTTCAACTTTGTTTACATAAAGCTCGTCTATATACAAATGGGAGAATTGGGGTTTATCCAGTATAAAATGGAACAATATCTTACCTTTCTCATCACTTGTAGAAACATCAACACTTTTTTCATTGTTTTGAAGAACGACTTTAGAATATGGAAGAGGATCTCCAAGTTTATCCTCGACCTTATATTCCATAGCTCTGCTTTCTTCTTCATAACTAGCTATTATGCTGTCAATATCTTCATCAACTACTAAATCTGTACTCACAACCTTGGTGTTATCTTCGTTCTTGATATTCCTCGTAACGAAAACTAGCTTTCCCGCCATGTACATAGATATCGATCCGGGCGAATAAAGGCCGTAAGCTACATGTCTCGTTTGAATGAACGTCTTCCCTTTATTCCTAACAAAAACAGGATGGAAGTCGCAGGGAGTAATGAGCAGCTTCACCATTCTCATTGTCGAAGCGGATACCTTTATGCTGAGAACATTGCCCGATAAAGAGTACTCAATTTTCACTTCACTATTCCCCGCTTTTCCGTAAAATGTTACCTTACCATCACTAATTTCAAACTTTTTTGCTTTGAATGGATACCTATCTATCATAATTTCGATATTTCCCAATGCATCAAACATGTTTGAAAACATAGCTATATTTTTTATGTTTCCATCCTTAGAAAACTCGATCACAACTCTTTGATTATTTAGGAATAAATCGTTCTCATGGGAATACGGACACATCCCTTTAAATTGATAAGAAGCGAATACTGATGTGAGAATTGCAATTAGGATAGCCAAAGTTGCAAACCACTTTTTCATGATTTAGCCACCTCCAAACTGCTTTTTTAGAATTTTTGCTATAGAATATTACCACCTTCTTCAGCTATTTTAAAGCTTTACTTGTGCAAAGTACCCAGCTATATGGGGAGATAATTGACTTACTTACACTAAAAAACCAATATAGGGAAGAGCAAAATCAGATCCTACAGTGAGAATGTGACTGGGGGTGCATAGTGTCAGGAAAAAAGATAAAGAAGGATAAAGATAGTCAATATTCACTCGATTGGTGTCTGAGATGATTCGAAACAATTTTCCGAAAGGCTGCATGAGTCAAAAAAACAAAAAGGGGCTATTTAGCCCCTTTTTGGTGCCGAGGGCGGGACTTGAACCCGCACGGGCCGAAGCCCACATGGCCCTCAACCATGCGTGTCTGCCAATTCCACCACCTCGGCATCCGAAAACGTATTATACCATATCTGAAATTATTCTTCAAGTAACTTTTTGAAAGACCCATTGCACAAATTCCGTTTCTATAAGATACCACTTACAGGTATTTTTATCAATATTTTATATTTATCTAACAACGAATGCATTCAAAGTAAAGTGATTTCCTTCCAGTAACTTCCTTTTATCCATTCTGCAGTGATTTTTTGTAAATACTCAAGATCACAAAGGGATTATTATAAAATGAGCATGTAATCTGTGTTCGATAATGTTTTCAATCGAGCGTCGTAATTCACTTTGATATAATCCGCACTGGTATTATGTCAAAAGGAAGGGAGAAGCTGTTGTGAGACTTGACAAATACATTTCTAAGGCTTTGGGGATTTCTAGAAAGGAAGCAAAGAGGTTGATACTTTCCAAGAGAGTTAAGATTAATGGAAAGGTTGTGAAGGATCCATCTTATAAGGTCTCCAATGAAGATATAACATTAGATGGGAACCATGTGGAGAAACCCAAGGAGAAGATTTACATTATGCTCAACAAACCTGCTGGTTTTGTTTCTTCAACCAGCGATGTTGAATCTACCGTGCTGGATTTAATAGATCATCCAAGGGTTAGAGAGTTGCACCCCGTGGGAAGGTTGGATAAAGATGCTACAGGGCTCTTAATTCTAACCAACGATGGGGATTTCACCCATAAGGTTACTTCTCCTAAGCACCACGTGGAAAAGGAATATGAAGTAATTGTAGAAGGTGAGCCGCAAAACGCCTTAAAACTTCTTCATGGTGTGAAGGTTGGAGAGTATTTTTTCAAGGCTTTAAGTATAAAAGTTAGTGAAAATGTAATCCACATTGTTATAGACGAGGGTAAATATCATCAGGTAAAATTAATGATGGAAACGGTAGGACTTTCTGTTAAATCCCTTAAAAGAGTTAGGATAGGCGGTTTGAAGCTTGATGTAGAAGAGGGTCACTGGAGAGAACTCTCGGAGGAAGAAGTGAGGAGGGTGATGGAAGGGTGAAAAAATTTTTAGTTTTTGTAGCGTTGGTGTTGGTATTTTCTTTTTATTTCTCCAATG
>Ga0256842_1002461_pt1 | contig 13251 bp, 13 predicted proteins | sample 4559240metaG_FD_185973 | JGI IMG/M metagenome (GOLD analysis project Ga0256842, IMG submission 185973) | Hydrothermal vent microbial communities from Guaymas Basin, Mexico - 4559-240 | ecosystem: Environmental > Aquatic > Marine > Hydrothermal vents | place: Mexico: Guaymas Basin | collected...
ATTTTTTAAAAAATTAGATATATTTTTAATTACTTTTTTATCTGAATTATCTTGATCTAGAAAAATATAACAATTCATAGGTATCATAAATGTTTTATATATAAAATCTATTGCAGAATATAATGATTTTTTACCTCCTAGACAAACTAAGATATCTGGATGATGTTTTTTATCAAATATGTTATCATAATATAAAAATAAATTTAATATATCAAAAATTCCTTCAGCAACCCATACATTGATTTTATTTTTTAATAATAATTTTTTATTTTCTATAATTATTGGAAAATCTTTTCTATTTTGAAAACTATGGACAAAATAATATCTTTTATTACTATTCGTAAAATTTCTTACATATACTTTATTTTTAAAGAATGAAGTCCATATAAAATTATTGTTATTATTTAGAAAAGTATTTTTAAAGAATAGGTTTCTTTTTTCATCTTTTATATTTATTTTACTATTTAGAAAATATTCTATGTAACTAAATAAAATAAGTTGATGGTTTCTATTCATTTCTATAAATTTATCTAATTTAGATAGAAATCCAGTTCTATGATTAACATATTGAACAACTGGAGAATTATAATCTGTAATTTCTGTATACCAGTAATTATCTATTAAGTTTTTATTTAAAAGGCTAGAAAATGGTAAATATTCATTTTCATATTTATTTAATATACCTTGTTGTTTTATTTTTTTATAAAATTTATCTAGTTCTTTTCTAGCAGAATAATAAGTACTTATTCCTAAGACATGTTTTATAAGCTTTGTAATAAATCCTTTTTCATCACATCTAAAACAGTTAAATAATCCGTTTATTTCTGATACATAGAGATGACCCTTGTGGGGACTCTTCTGAGAATCCCCACAAAAAGGACATCTAAATACTGCATTCTTCGTACTAGTAGTATTTATGTAAACTAGTTTCTTTTTCAATAGCTCTATATATTTAGTATACATAAGAAACTGGTTACCTCTTATTATTAGATAGTACTGTTATTATTCCTTTATAGATAAGCTCTATAAGGTTCATATCTTGGAACATAACTTTATCATTTTTATTAGCATATTCAGATATTAAAGCTTTTAGTCCAAGACCCTGAACCTTATCAAATAATATTCTATATATAAGAGAAAAATCTACTACGTTTTCAGTAATACTTTTATTGATTTCTAAATATAATTTATTAGTATTAGGATTGTTTTCTAATGTATATTTCCATATAGTAATTATTTTTTCAACAATATCAAGTTCTATCATAAAGTAAGAACCATCTGAATTTCTAAGAGACATTCTTCTGATACCAGATGGGTCATTTATTATATATTTCTGTATCTCATTAAGAAGTTTTCTTATATCTGGATAAACTAGATCTATTAATTGTACTAATTCATTTTGGTCATAAATTATATTTTCATTATCTAAAATATTAGATACTATATTTAGTATCTGATCTTTTGGAAGTGCTTTAAATATATAAGTTTGAAGCCTAGATTTTAAAGCATCAGATATTTTATGCAAATAATTACATGTCATTATAAATCTAACATTTTCAGAATATGTTTCTATGATATTTCTTAAAGCATCTTGTGCATCTGCAGTAATTTTATCTGCTTCATCTATAAATACAATTTTAATCTTATCCCCTACTCCAGGGGGAGATTTACAATACTCTTCTATAGTGTTTCTAACTATGTCTATACCTCTAGCTGCTGATCCATTAAGTTCTAAAACATCTTGTTCTGGATGTTTAATTATATAATTTATAAGAATGAATGCTATAGTAGTTTTACCTGTACCAGGTTTACCTGCTAGTAATAGATGTGGCACTTCTTTAGAATCAATCATTTGTTGAAAGGATTGTTTAGTTGCTGGATCTAATATAACTTCATTCAAGTGAGATGGTCTGTACTTTTCTATCCATAAGTTTTTAAAAGTATCTTTTCTACTTTCTATTATCACTTTAAATCTCCTTCCCCCTGAAAATATAGATATATCTAAACATATTTAATATGTTTAAAAATCCTACAAGAAATATATTCCAAAAACTAAAGTCTTTAATTAATATTGTAATTTCAAAAAAGATTAATCCTATATCTCTTATTTTTTTAAGTTTATAGAAATTATCTAAAGTTGGCTTTTTCATAATTATTATAAATAGAATAGATAAAATAACTAAAGAAAATAATAATCCAATATCATTGTAGATAAAGTAATTTAAATTTGCGAACATATACGATAATATTATTATAAATGGTTCTATTAGAAATGCTTTTAGTTTATATGAAAATTTATTATTATGTGGTAAATAAGACAATTTAAATTTTTTAGCCATTATCGGTTTCCCCCTTTTTTAAAAATTAAAAAAAGTAGGGGTATCGATATAAGTAGATACCCCTACTGATATTAAGATTTTATTCTATTTATTTTTCTTTTTTAGTTTCTTTTCTAGCTCTTTAATTTTAGCTTCTACTTCTATATCGTATTCTTCTTCTTCCATCTCTTGCAGAATGAAAATTTCCTGAAATGCTTCTTCTTCTGCTTTTAGTGAATCTTCCATCTGCTTGATATATTCTTCAGTATCTTTTAAGGTACCATTATTGATACCATCAAGAGATATATTAGAAATAATATTATGTAATTCTTTTCTAGCTTGAACAGAGTCTTTTTTAGCAAGTAACATATTTCTTTTAGATTCAATTTGTTTTATTTTCTCATTTAGCCTAGTAATTTTTTCGTTCATAATATCGATAGCTTTATCGCTATCCTGATAAGTTTTCTTGTATTCTTCAGTTATTTTTTCTAAGGTAATGATTCTTTCTGCTATTTTTCTAGCAAGTTTCTTATTCTTGCTCTTAATAGCATCTTTTATTGTTGATTCCCATTTTTTAAGCTCATCCATAGATTCTTTATACTTTCTTTTTAGGGTTTTGTTATGCCTAATTACTTTAATTAAACCCATTTTAGTATTTTCTACCTTATTTTTTAAATCCAGAATATGTTGATTAAGTAATACCTCAGGTTTCTCAAATTTGGCAAGCCCTGCATTGATCCATGATTTCAAAATAGTAATTGTTCTTTTAATTGTACTCATAATTTTAAATCCTCCTTGTATTTTTCTTTTTTTTTTCTTTAGTTATTAGACTAGTTTATTTCTAATTATTATTTTAGATTATTATTATTAGATATTCTATTTCTAATTGTACTAAAGTTTTCATCTATTAATAGTTTACCATTTCTAAAAATTGGACGAAGAACTTTTAATTTAGGAAGAACACCAGTTGCATTTGGATCCAGAGTAGATACTGTTTCAAAACCATTTTCAGGGCTTTTAATTAGAGTTAATAAGCCCTTTTTTGATTTTTTCCAAGGTGCTGTTACTGGCTGCTTATATACTGGGTGCCAACGTTGACCATCAAATCTTGCAGAGCACTTAAAAGCAAACTTATAAGTGTCTCTATTAAGTTTTTGAAGCAATCCTGCACCCATCCCGAACGCTATATTATCAGCGGAATAGCCTTTTAGTTTTAAACCATAAAGAATTTTTTCCATGTCGTTAATAGTAATACCATCACCTTGAATGACTCTTACATGGTTTAAAATTTTATATCCCTTACTATTGATTTTAGATCCAAATTTTTCATCTAAAAGTTCAACAACTTTAATAGGGGTTTCAACTGGGTCACCAGAATCTGGTCTAACCACAATAGTAGCACCAGATTCTATAATTTTTTGTCTCAATTGCTCTCCCCAAAGTTCAGATACTGCCCTCCAGATATCGTACGAGTCGGAAACACAAGCCATTATTCTACCAGGTTTAGCAAAATTATTAAGCATGTTTTCAAAAGCTTCTTTCTCATGTTTCCTACCCCAAGAAGTTATAGTAGAGTGTTCACTAGCAGGAATACTAAATGCTGGCATTTCCTTTTTCCCTTCTGGATCATACCATTTCCATGCTCCTTCTATGCCAGCTGTAGTATCAGTGCCCATAAAGTTAACAAGATGTGCCATGCCTCCTATCATAGCAGATTGATAAGAAGATACTCCTCTATATCCAAAATCATGTAACTTAAAAGGTAAGCCTTCTAAGTTATCTGCTGTTTCTTGGAGATATTTCATTATTATTTTTCTAGCTTTAAAGCTATTAGTTGCTACTGTGATTGGATACCATACCTGCATCAATAGAGTTTCAATCCAACCGGGTAGCCAATAGAATTCTTCTTCTGTATTAACTACAGAAAAAAGAATGTGTCCACTTGGTATCACCATACCCTCTGGTGCGGCATATATCTCAATAGGTAAGTATCCCATTTGAGATACCCTTTTCCAACCTTCATAGTTGAATATATCTGGGAACCCGTGACGTTTCCAAAAATCTTCAGCTTCTTCTATTTGTTGTAAAGTGGGAACTTCCATAAAGTATTCTTTAATTATTGCTTGTAACCCAAAGAACAATATTTCTTCTTCTTTAGATCTGGATTCCCCATAATAGAATAATTTCTTAGTATCTTTTGGAAACTGAAGATAATGAGAAACCTTATAAGAATCTGTCATAATTGCAAGATTATACTTATTTTTTTCCATTTTTTTTTTGACCCTCCTTTTTCTTTCATAACATTAAGAATAAACGTATAAAGTTATTTTATTTTCAGTAAATAGTTGTATAAGATTATTATATTTTTTTAGAAATGGATCATCTACTAAAGGTTCTTCAAAGTAATCAATTGGAATATATCCTTCAGAGTCTGTTTGTTTAAAAGCTGGAAGATCTTTATGTAGAATGCAAAGGTTTTTCTTAAACCAATAAATATAATGTAATATATTTCTAGACCAAAAGTCTTTATAGTTATAAATATTTTCATTCAATTGAGTCCATTCTATGTCTTCAGATGAATAATATAGTACTAACCCTATAAGTGGATAATAAAATTTATAACCATCAGTTTTAAGTTCTATTATTATATTAAATAATAGTCTAAGATTATCACTAGATAAACTATTTAGAAAAATTACTGGATTTGTAGAAAGAATTAATGCTAAAGTTTTTTCTATAGATTTAGCATAATTAATTATACTAGTTAAATATATATCTTTAGAATAATTAATTTTAGAAACTTCAGGGATTTTAGTTTCTAAAATTGAAATATTGTGACTTTTTATTGTTTCAGATAATGTTTCTTCAGATATTGTTTCTAATATGTCAAGTACTCTTTTTGTTGATAATTTATAACTCATGTCTGTTCCTCCTTTTTTTAAGTAATATTTTATATTTTCTTAAAAATATTGTTTTTCTTTTTTAATATACGCATCTTTTTTCTTTTTCTAAAATTTGTAGTTAATGTAAGTCTTTTAATTCTTGTTTTTTCAATTAAAGTTAATTTCTTTTTCATAATTCTCATCTCCTTTTAAATTAAAAAATTATATGTTTCTGTAATCATATTTTTAAGATTTAGTCTTTCTTGTTCCTTTCTAATAGATTTTTGTATATCTGGTATATCAAAATCGATACTTAATAAAGAATTAATTGTAGTATTAGAAAATAATTCATTTATCTCTTTTTCAGGAACTGATAATGTTTTAGATAAACTCTTTTTAAATTTATTTAATAAAGAAGATGTTATCTTCTTATTATTTTCTAAAAATGATTGTAGAAGAGGTCTAACTTTTTCAATTAGAAGATATTTATTTAATTTTTTAGTTAAAGATTCTATACCCTGTTGTATAGATATTTTATGATAATTTAAAAAGTAATTAAAAGTATACAAAAGCCAATAATCTACTCCTACTATAGGATAATCATTAAAACCTCTGTACACTAAAATATTATATCTTAATTTAGCTGTAAGTTTTTCTTTTATTAATTTAGCAAAAGAGTTAAAATCTATGGATGCATTTTTAATATATTTATTATGAAAATTAAGTACTATTTTCATTTTATTTCCTCTGCTGAGATCTTTAATTTTTAAGCCACCTATTTTTTCTAGTTTCTTATTTTTTAGCAAAGAATTAATAGCTGTAGAAATATTTATTTCTTTGCATACATCTTCAATAGTAATAGTACCTTTTTTAGAATCTACTTCTAATTTTGGAAGAACAAGTATTTCTCCAGTACCTCTTTTAAAAATAGATTCCAGATCTTTAACTTTAACTTCTAAATTTTCAAAAAATGGAAAAGGATATTCATTTTTTAATTTGCTATCTATGTCTTCCTTTATTTTTTCCATATCTTTTTGTATCTTATGTATACTATTATATACTAATAGATATAATCTAAAAATAAGATCTTCGTATTTAAAGGGATAAATAGAAGATACTCCTATTCCCTTTACTATTCCGTGAAAACCATATAATAAAGCATAAGGAATAGGTACAGGTATAAAATCTGGTTCTAACTCATTTGTCTCTCCTACTATGAGTTTAGCATATTTAAGATAATGAAGATACTTCTTAGAAAAATTTCCAAATTTAGCTTCTGTATATCTCATAGCAGCAGCTGGAGAAGGAGTTAGTGTTTTTCTATAACCCCAATTACCTTTACCATAAATAATCTGATTGCTGCTATCATTAACCATGTTAATTAAAGAAGAGTATATTGATTGGTCACCATGTGGGTGATACTTGATAGTTTCACCTACTATGTTAGCAGATTTAATTAGTTTATTATTACCCTTGAGAAGATTGTACATTGCCCATATAATTCTTCTTTGTACAATTCTAAAACCGTCTCTAATATCAGGCAACATTCTTTCTTTACAAAGCATAGAAATATATTCTTGTTCATAGTTTTGAATAATTGTTTTTATATATTGCTGATCTATATACACTGATTATAGTCACTCCTTTCTTATAAGTTTCATAAGCTCAGTAAAGTTTTTAATTTTCTTTACTTTATATAGTTTATTTTTTATATTGTAACTATTAGTGACGAACTCTATAAATAAATTAATCCCTGTTGCATTTTCTTTAGATCTTCTAATCATCCAGTTTATATTAGAGTCAAAATCACAAAATAAAATTTTTTTAAATTTTAAAGAAATATCTATTTTTAGATTTTTAATAATTGATTGTATAAATAGATCTTCTATATTATTACTTACTAAATTTAATAAAGGTACTTTAACATAATTATTCTTTTTCTTATTAAAAAGAATAAACTTATTTTTTTGATTAGTAAATATTGGAACTATATTAAGAAAATGTAAATTACAAGGTTCTTTTCTATGGTATTCATTCCATATAATACCCTTAGCAAAATCTTTGCTATTTAGTAATTTGATTTTTTTTCTATATTCAGAGCTATGCTGGTTATTTTTAGTTATTATTTTTCTAATATTAAATTTAGTAGATTTATTTAGTTTTAAATAAGTTTCTAAAAACGAATCAGGGCCTCCATATAAAGTTACTATATCTTCAGAAAAAGTTAAATTATTTATCATAAAATTTAAATTATAAAACCATTGTTCATCAGTTTCTTGATCTTTTATCATTAGTATTATATAATCTATATTTTTAGAATCCAGAAACGATTTAATAATACTCTTTCTATATTCGAAAGGGAGTGGATCTCTTTTACTGGTATATTCTGAAACTCCGATAAATATAATTAAAAAATCATTTTCAGAAATCATAGTATTAAATAATTCTATATATCCAGGATGTAAATCAAATAGTTGGAATCTTCCAACTGTTATTCCTATTTTTCTAGACATAATGAAAAATCCTTTCAGTTATTTTTTCCATTTTTTTGAGAAGAATCATTAATTAAAAAAGATAAAAGTAAAATAAATAAAAGACTAAACAATGCTAACTTAAATAATGGAAACAAACTAATTAAAAGATGATATCCTATAAAAATAAGAGCTAAAAGTAAAAGAATATTCTTAACTGTTTTTGACATAATTATTACCACCGCCTTTTAATGTTTTTTTGTCTTTAAAAATAATCAGTATTTTCTTTATTTAACACATTTGAAAAGTAACACTAATTAATCTAGGATTTTTTATAGCTACAATTTCTAGTTCATCCGGAGAAAATTCTCCCAATCCTTTATGACGAGATATCTTGTACCCTTTATTTAAGTATTCTTTAACCTTAGATTCATCCCATATTGGGATGAATTTTTTAGTACTTTTATCATAAGTTCCATAAAGTGGAGTAAGTCCTATAAATAATTTACCTTGTTCTATAAGTTCTTGGCCAAACATATTAAAAAACTTTAAAAGTAGAGTTACAATATGTTTACCATCAACATCTGCATCAGCTAATATTATAACTTTAGAAAATCTGGAATTATCATTTATTTTATTTAGTTTACCACTTTTAATAGAATAAAGACCCAAACTTAATAATAAATCTTTAGCTACTTCATTAGTAAGTATTTTTTCTAGTTTAGATGTTTCTACATTGACAAGTCCTTTACCTTTAAGTTTATATATAGCGTGCTTTTTTGGATCTCTACATTGTATAAGTGTACCAGCCGCTGATTCTCCTTCTACTATAAATAAAGTAACGTCTTTATCACCTTCAGCTTCTACCAGGTTAGGACTGAGCTCTATTTTATTATTTCTTTTCTTAGTTCCTGATTTTTTATTTTCTAAAGATTTAATGTTCATTTGTAATCTATATCTAGAAATATGATTCAATAAATTAGTAACTAGGGTTGTATCATTATTGAAAATATTTTCTAAGTGTTTTTCTAGATCTTTAAGAAAGTTTTTATTGAACCAGGAATGAGATTTTTTTAATTCATCTTTAGTCTGAGAGCTATATTTAGCTTCTTCTAAGAAGCAGTTCATAAAAAGTCTAAGACCAATTAAGAAATCATCTTCTTGCGGTTTAATGTTTTTAAATTGTTCATTTTTCTTATATTTTTTATAGAGAAATTTTTTAAGAGAATCATTAAACCAAGTAAGATGATCTCCACGTTCTAGTTCTAAATTATTTATCATAGAATATTGTTGTTTTTCTATTCTAGAATAATCATAATAGAAATATATATCTAAAATATTATTACCATTTTTTAAATGAACTTTTTTAATTTCAGATATATATTGAGAATTTTTAAAAAAATTTTTTAGAAAGGTATCTATATCTTTATTTTCAGAAGATTTGAAAAGTATTTCGTTATCTACAATAAGTACAATAGTAAATTCAGTATTTTCAAATACTGATATTAACTTTAATCTTTTAAGTAATCTATCAACATCTATTTTAGTAGATTCAAAATATTTAGAACTGGGTTTAAAAGATATAATAGTACCAGTCTTATTTGTATCTACTGGTTCTGGTTTATTTATTATCCAGTCTATTTCTTTATCATTTTTATATTTCCCCAGATAAGAAAATTTTCTATTATCTCTAATGATATCTATCTTAATAAAAGCACTAAGTGCAGCCACTGCTACAAGCCCTATGCCATGTAATCCAGAGCTAACTTTGTAAACAGATGATTTATCTTTCATCTTAGCACTAGTATGTAACTTACTACATACTAGAATAGGTATAGGAGTACCATTCTGTTCTCCAGTTGGTATACCTCTTCCATCATCAGAAATAGTTATTATATCATTCTTAGTATCTATAGATATGATTATCTTGGAAGCAAATCCATTCATAGCTTCATCTAAAGAGTTATCCAGAACCTCTTCTAGGAGATGCATTGGAGTAGTTACATCTCCTATATAAAGCTGTGGATTAATACGTACTGATTCTATGTCTCCAGCAGAATAAATTGTATTATAATTAGTCATTATTGTGCTCCTTTCTTATGTTTTTTTACTCTCCTTCTAAAATGTTTAGAACTAATTTCCAATCATAATTATCTTTATCGTAAACTTTTTTAATAAGTTTTTTGTAGATAGAAAAATCTTTTTCAGATAAATTATTATCTACTATCTTTTTTATTAAATTATTTAATAAAGTTCTGATTTTATCTTTTTTAGAATATCCTTTTCTTTTTAAGTAATAACTGATTACTAATAGTGGATGAATCATTTCGATTCTCTTAGCGTCAGTAATTTCTTTTTTATATCCAGATTTTAAGTTATGCACTAACAGATATGAATCTGCACGTTTATAAAAAGATTTATATAAAGTAAAACCAAATTCATATGCTATAAAAGTTAAATTATCTTTAATCTTAACAATATTACTAATATTAGAGATATTCTTGGTAGTATTTTTTTTAAGAAAATAATTAGGAAAATAAATCAGAAAAATAATAAAACTAAATAAGAAAAATTTTTTCTTACTTTTTAGTTGTGGTTTTTTACTAAGAATTTTAAGTTTAATTTTATTGTACCAATTTCTAAAATTTCTTTTTTCTGGTAAATGTTCTTTATATAGTTTCATATCTGTTTCCTCCTTTTTTTAATTATTAATTACATTAAGTTTAAATTGTTTGTAATCTTTATATATCTCTTTAGATTTTTTCAACCTTTTTAGTAATACATTATTGAATTCTGACATAGCTATTTCTATTGCTTTTAAAGATTTATTATGTATTACTTTATTAGAATAATCATACAAACTATGTACTATCTTACTCATATTTCTGAAATAAGCATAAGTATCTTTAAACTTACTAGGTGGACTTTTAATAAATTCTAAATAATGAGAGATTACATCTAATTGTAACATAGTAAAAGCAGATTCTAAATGTTTAGCAAGTTTTGGATCGTATTCTTTAGTAAAAATAACTAGATCTTCTTCAAGAACATTAACTATGTTACTAACATAAGAAGCAATTTTAGATATCAATATAGCTCTTTTACTCCAGATCTGCATATCTAGTATCTTTTTATTTTTGCTAAAAATTTTTATAAAATAATATATGTCGTTATTAGTAGTACTGTATGGACCTTCTAACAATATTCCATTAGAAAATTTTTTTGATTCTTTTTGATAAATTCTAGCCATTGCTTTTGAAGATAAACTTCTTTCGTAAATGTTATCATTACTAATTACATTTGCGTTAGTAATTATGTAAGCTATACAAAAAAATATGAATGATATAAAAATATATAAACTAAATAATTCACTTTGTTTCATAATTTATTTCCTCCTCTAATTTTTATTTTTATATTTAGATTTTTGTTTCTTCAAATTGTAAAATATAGAATAGTACACAATTTAATATAGTTTCATAACTTTGATTATCTCTTATTAATTTAGATAAATTTATAAAAAGTTCAGATTCTACCTCTTCAAAAGATATAAATGTAAAAAGTAAAGTTCTTTCTATTAACCATAATAGTTCTGGATCTTTTATTAATTTAGATATTTTTTTTAAACATAAAGACATAGTTAGATATAAATATGTATAACTTTTACCAGGAATATGTAAAATAGATCTTTTAAAATTAAATATATCTACTATTTTACTTTTAACATCTACTATTAAATCTAAATTGATAGATGTATAGTAACAATAAGAAATATGAGATAAGATATTACTAACCTCTTTTTCAGTAATATCAATAATAGTAGGGATTTTATTTTTCATAAAATGAGAGACCCCCCTTTTTTTACATAACAGATAATAAGAAGGGGTGCCATCTAAGACACCCCTAAGTAAAATTATATTTAAAAGTAGTATAACAATAGTTTAAAATTTCTGTTCTCTATGAAATGGACATTCGTGATGTTCCCCTGGTATATAACCATGAACTGGACATATACTAAAAGTTGGAGTAATACTAATATATGGGAGATGAAAAATTTGAGTTACTTTTCTTATGATAGTTTTAGCAGATTCAGGAGGAATTAGTTCTCCCAAGAAAAGATGTAATACTGTACCACCAGTATACTTACATTGTAATTCATCTTGAAGTTCTAATGCTTCAAAGACATCATTAGTAAAATTTACTGGTAGTTGAGAGCTATTTGTATAGTAAGGATATTCATCATTTCCAGCAGTTAAAATGTTTTTATACTTTTTCTTGTCATGTTTAGCTAATCTATAACTAGTACCTTCTGCGGGTGTTGCTTCTAAATTAAATAATAAACCAGTTTCAATTTGATATTCAGTAATTACCTCTCTCATAAAATCTAATATTTCTAGAGCAATAGATTGCCCTTTCTCTGTTGTTAGATCAGTAGTATCTCCAGTAAGGTTTCTGATACACTCATTCATTCCTACAAGACCTATGGTATTAAAATGATTAGACCACCAGCTACCAGTTTTCTTTTTTACATCATCTAGATAAATTTTAGAATACGGATACATATCTTTTTCAGTAAGGTGTTCTATAACTTCTCTTTTCTTAAGAAGGCTTCTTTTAGCTATATCCATAATATTCCTTAAATTGTGAAAGAAATCTTTCCTGGAAGTTGATATATACCCTAAACGTGGAAGATTTATAGTAACTACACCAATACTACCAGTTAAAGGATTAGACCCAAATAAGCCACCACCTCTTTTGATAAGTTCTCTGTTATCTATTCTGAGGCGGCAACAATTATGTGTCAATATATCATTAGCATAGAAACAATTAGTAAAATCTTGATCATCCTTTGGATATAATTCAAAATCATATACTTTTATTTCGAAATCTTTAGATAAAACATTTGAATTAAGATATTCTATTTCAATTATGGTTTCTTGTTTTAAATTACTATCTTTATCTTTTATGAAAACAATATCACCAAGTTGTAAATCTTTTGCAAAAACTAAAAGATTTCTTTTAAATTGTTCATCAAAAATTAAGTGAATATGATACGGTGACATTTTTAATTTCAATCCAGATTCAGTAGTAATAATAATAATTTCATTAACAACTTTAGTAATAAATTTTTTTACTTTTTCAAAACCATAAGGGGTTTCTATTAAGATATCCTCTGGTTTATAATTTTCTATTACAAAACCTATTTCAATATCTTTCTTTTTATCTTTATCTTTTTTATCTATGATTGTAATTTTAGTATCATATACAAGACACATTGACCTGGCATCTTCAGGGTTCATATCTGAATTAACATAGTTAGCAAAGTAAGGAATACCATACTTAGCAGTCATTTCCCATAATGGGTTTAAATTTGGATTATCCCAATCAAAATCTTTAGTAATATTATAGGTAGGAATTGGAAAGGTAAATATTCTATGATTAGCATCACCCTCCATCATAACTTCACAAAAAGCACGATTAATCATATCCATACCTTCTTGAAAGTCACCATAAGTATATTTAGGATGGTATTCCCCTCCTATAATAATTGGCTCATTTTTCATATATTCTGGCACTTGTAAA
>Ga0256842_1002462_pt1 | contig 13250 bp, 16 predicted proteins | sample 4559240metaG_FD_185973 | JGI IMG/M metagenome (GOLD analysis project Ga0256842, IMG submission 185973) | Hydrothermal vent microbial communities from Guaymas Basin, Mexico - 4559-240 | ecosystem: Environmental > Aquatic > Marine > Hydrothermal vents | place: Mexico: Guaymas Basin | collected...
TGTCTGTATTTTTAGGTATTTTATGAAATTTAATCCTAAATGCCACTTTATCTGATAACACCAGATGCGAAATAGCACCTGGAGCTATGTCTTCAGATAAACCAGATATACCAACCTGTTTTTTTGAAAATCCCAAAAAAGCATTAGGTAGCCTAGGGAAAAGGACAAATAAAAGAACTATGAGTGGTATTGAATATAAAAAAATTAAACCACATTCTTTTAAAAAAGGCGTCCAACTTAGAATATAATCGTTGGTTAGTATAATAAGACTCAAAAAAAATATAAAAAAATACACTAAAATATAAATAAAAACCCACAAATCCTGTTCATACAGACAAGTGGCAACAGGTAAAAAAGAGGTCAAAAAGACCAGGATATATAAGTCCCTTTTACTAGATAACTCAAAGGTCTTTAATGCCAACTGAAGGGACAAAAAAGATACAAAAAAATCAAGGGAAACCAAGTCAGGGGTGTAAATCAAAAAAAGAAAAATTAAAATCAGGCCAAGCAATATTTTTTTTAAAAAAGCAGGTGTTAACTTGGGATGTTCCAAAGAAATATACCCAAAAAACACTAAACAAAAAAACGCAACACTAATACGTTTAGCTAAGAAAAACACCAAAGGAAAGTAGCTATATAAAAGAATTAAAAAAGCTACCTTTCTGCTTTGATTAATTTTTATTTTCTCCATTGTTTAATCTTTACCCCGTTAGAAGGCGCCTTCCGCAAGGGAATGGATGAGTATAATCCCTTCTTCATCTAGTAGTTTGGGTGGAGTTGAAAACCCCTTTCTAACTTCTTAAGGGGTTTTCAGGATATGTTGCCAAGGCCTTTAAACATTTTTGTTTATGTGCGTCTCCTATCCCAGGTCCAATTATTAAATTGTCCAGTTTAAGACCATAATGGGCCCCAGTTTTTGCTGCCTCCAATATTTGATAGCACAAAATCCCAAGTGCTTTTTCAAGGTCATAATATGGCAAATAGTTGTTTAAATCTAACCAGATGATAGTGCTTCCTTCTCCACCGTAGAACACTTTTTTTATTAACTTGTTATTTTTTGCATATATTTTCCAGTATATCTTAGAACTGGGATCTGTTGGTTGGTATTCATCAAGGGACATAAAGTCCTCTACTCCTAAGCCATATTCTCCTTCCATAACCATTGTATCCTGTTTGTTTCTTTTATTTAGCTCAGGATAAAAAACTGGTCTTGGATATACAAAGGCATGATCTGAGAATCTTTGTACTGTCCAGCACCTAAATATTCCAAATGGATAATATGACAAAATAGTTAATTTTGGAGCATAAATAATTCCTCTAGATTCTGCTTTAACCCTGTATGTTACCACGATATTAGAATTTGGATAGAGTATAAAGTCCTTGTAATAGTCTTTTGTTTTTATTTTAAGGTATCTTATTTTTCCTCTATTTTCTTGAACATAGAGGGAAAACTCGCTAAATTCTCCTGTAAAACAATCTTTTCCATTACCTGGAGACGAAATTTTTAGATCATATAGCTGAAAAAATGTATATATCATAGATACCAAAGAAAAAGATACAAGGCCAAAACATAAAGTAAGAACTAAGTTGTTTCTGTAATTTAAGCCAATTAAAAACATTATACTCAAGAGGGCAAACCAGATAAGACCTAATTTTGATGGAAAAATATAAATATTTTTGTGGGTCAAAATAATTGGAGTGTCGTGAGGATCAGGGCCTTCTAATATATTTTTTACTATTTCTGGTTTAAGTATAAATTTTTTCAATAATACACCTCAAGGAATTGGGATTGTTTTAAGCATGTTATCTATTATGTTAAAAGGATCTTTAGTTTCATAAGACTTGAGTCTGTGATTGCCCACCCAAATAATCATTTCCTTGACATCTTCTGGAAGCACAAAATTCCGTCCATGTATAAATGCCCATGCCCTAACTGAACAAAGGAGCATAAAAGATGCACGTGTTGAAAGTCCATATTTAAACTGATTAGAACTCCTTGTATATTCCACAATTTCTCCAATGTAATCAATAATAGCATCTGATACCACCACATCCAATACCTTATTTTGCATATCTAAAACCTGCTGCCTAGTTACTATTGGTCTTAGAGAATTTAGTTTATCATCTATATTACCCTGTTTTAACAGGGTCTTTTCTGCATTTTTTGAGGGATAACCAAGGCTTATTTTAAGCATAAATCTATCAATCTGAGACTCAGGCAAAGGGTATGTGCCTACCTGTTCTTTAGGATTCTGAGTTGCAACCACAAAAAAAGGTTCAGGCAGAACATGGGTATTTCCTTCAATGGTTACCTGTCCCTCGGCCATTGCCTCTAGTAATCCGCTCTGTGTTTTAGGTGTGGCTCTGTTTATCTCATCAATTAACACAATATTCGAAAAAATTGGCCCTTGATGAAAAAAGAACTTTCTTTTTTGCGCATCAAAAATGTACGATCCCAAGATATCTCCAGGTAGCAGATCATTGGTGCACTGGATACGCTTAAAATCCAGCCCAAGCAATTTTGACATGGCCTTAACAAGGGTAGTCTTTCCAGTGCCAGGGACATCTTCAATTAAGAGATGCCCTCTTGCCAAAAAACAGGAAAGTGCAAGCTTTATCTGTTTTTCCTTATCCAATATAATATTTTTCATCCCATCTATTAGGGATTGGACAATTTTGAAATATTCCATTATATGGACTCCTGTAGATTCTTAATATCTATCAACAGGGAAAAATAGATGCTTTTGTTTGAACCATTTCATTTTCCAGTCTCCAACATAGATACTTATCTATTTTTACCACCACTTATCATGTTTATTATCTCATCTATAGTATCACCAGCAGGAGTTTCTGGTGCCTTTATTTTGCTTCCATTACAAATGAGTATTTTTGGATATATATCCCCTGGGGTTAGTGGAACCAACTTTATTTACAACATTACATCAATTCCCCTAGGATCTTATCAATACATACGGGAAAAACGCATTTCCTGGACCCTACTTCTATTATTTCTCATTGGAACTGTACCTGGAATCTTTTTTGGATACTGGATACGAATAAAATATTTACCCAATCCTATGTATTTTAAAGTATTTGTGGGTATTATCCTTTTTTATTTGGGAGTTAGATGTCTTATGGACGCCTTTGTCTCAAAAAACACAAAACCAAAGAAAATAAAGGTATTGCAAGAAAAACTAAGTCTCCTAGCAGCAAGCATATCAACTCCTGATGCCAAAATCAATTACAACCCTATAGCTGTATTGGTCCCATCTCTGTTAACAGGGGTAATAGGAGGCGCATACGGTATAGGAGGTGGTGCGATTATGTCTCCATATTGTGTGGCAGTTTTGAAATTACCAGTCCAGGTTGTGGCTGGAGCAACTCTAATCTCAACATGGATTTCTTCAATAATAGCTGCATGTTTTTATGGTTTTGGCCCGTTTTCCTCTGACCCCTCTACAGTACCAGATTTCTTATTAGGGCTACTTTTTGGCTTAGGTGGCATGGCAGGGATTTATGTGGGTACAAAACTTCAGTCTAAATTACCTGCATCCATTATAAAATTTATCCTTGGCATAGCAGTATCCCTTATCGCTATAAGATATATTTCCACTCCTTTTATCAGATAATATTTCTATTGCCTTACCAATTAAAACTGATTATATTTTTGTATATTAGTTCTTAATCAAATTTATAAATTAAAATAAAAAAATGGCGAGAAAAGAACCACCCCCAAAACAAGAAGAAGGCGCACCTGAGTGGTTGACTACGTTTTCTGATCTTATGTCCCTTCTTTTGACCTTTTTTGTGTTACTTTTATCCTTTGCCAACATGGACATCCAGAAATTTCAGGATATGCTGGGATCAATAAAAGATGCCTTTGGAGTGCAGGTAAAAAGACAGCAGGCTGATTATGTGGCATTTTCTCCGTCAAAATACGAAAGCAAAGTAAAGCTAACAAAACAGGACAAAGATATACTTGGGATGGTTTTAACAGTAAAGTCGTTGTTAACTGATGTCCAACAACAGACGCCAATGGATATTTCCTCTGAAGATAATGGTGTATTGATTAGAATTCAAAGTGATGTGATATTTAAAAAGGGAACAGCCAAGCTGCTGCCTTCTTCAAAGAAAGTTTTAGATTCTATAATAAAATTACTCAAAAAAAACGACTGGATGGTGGCTATTAGAGGACATACTGACGATATTGAAGCAAAAAATTCTAAATATTCATCAGCATGGGAACTATCAACAGCTCGGGCAGCTGCAGTGCTTCGATATCTTCTTGAAAAGGGTAAATTTAATCCAAGGAGATTTAAAGCTGAAGGATATGCTGACACCCTCCCAATAGTTCCCAATATATCAGAAAAAAATAGACAAAAAAATAGAAGAGTTGAATTTTATTTCTACCGTCCTAACGTGTAACCTTACTTTTTCTCTCTCAAGGCAGGGGGTAAAAATGCCAGGAGTTTTTCTTTGGTTATTGCAGGATGTTCACCATTTGCAATGGAAACTATCCCTTCAATAATAATCTCCATATAAAGGGCTTCTTCTTTTGACCTTTCTTCTAATTTTTTCGCAATGGGAATAAATGCAACATTTGCCAGGACCGCACCATAAAATGTAGTAAGCAGTGCTACTGCCATCGCAGGTCCAATGGATGAAGGGTCGTCCAGAGTCTGTAACATTTGAACAAGACCAATCAGCGTCCCGATCATTCCAAATGCAGGTGCCATGGAGCCCATTGATTTAAATATATCCTGACCCGTGGAGTGCCTCTGTTGCATAAATGCAAGCTCAATCTCCAAGACAGATCTGACTACCTCACTGTTATTTCCATCAGCAACTAAAATACATCCTTTTTTTAAGAATTCATTATCCGTAGCTGCTTTTTCCAAGGCCACTAGCCCATCTTTTCTTGCAACCTCTGCAAGAGAGGTAATCTGGGAAATTATCTGATTAGGGTCCATGGCTTTAGTAAAAAATGCCTTCATGGCGACTTTAATGGCTCCAAATACAGTGCCCATGGGAAACATAATAAAGGTAACCGCTATTGTTCCACCAATAACAATTAATATAGATGGTACATCTATAAATGCCCCAAGACCACCACCCATAAAAATAGAACCAATAATAAGTCCAAATCCTGCAAGAAGTCCTATTAAGGTCCCAATATCCATATTGGCGCTCCACTATTAAGAATACATAACTGTTTTGCGTTATTATTTTTGTACGGTTAAACAATAATCACCATAAGTTACTATTAATTGAACATCCTAATATAAAACTTGTTCAATTACTAATACCCCTTCAGTTTTTCAAATTTTGAGATATTCACTTCACCATCTTTAAAATAAAAAGTAGTTCCTTTAATAAACTCGTCCACTTTATAATATGCAGGTCCAATGGATATTTCTACTCCTGGATGAATCTCACCACGTACGATAACGCGACAATTATTTAAATTTTTTGACCTAATGGAAGATGCTATACGATTTAAGTGTTTGGTAAGTATCTTAATTTTCTTTCTAATTTCCTGTATCTCCAGGACTATTTCAGGGTTATCTTTTGATTTTCTTTTTAATTCCAAAAAATCCAGCCTCTTGTGTAGTTTCTCTAATCTCATCTCCAAATTTGAAAATTTATACATATCAACTGGATCATATCCCAGGACCAAAATTGTTGGCACATTAAAACCACCACCTAGCTTTCCTTCTATCAAAATCTTCTCACCGCAATAAATATTTCCCCCAATTAATTTATCACCGATTTTTATATTCTTACCTACGTATAAGTTTGAGTGAAGACAATGTCTGTCAATTAATATAGATCTCTTGGCTAATAATATTCCATTTTCACAATATCTACAGTGAATATTATTTTCTGCAGTTAAAATCGCCTTATTTTCTCCCTTTACTCCCCCTTCTACAGAAATTGAGTTAAGGGCCTTTATTTTTGCGCCTTCCACAATGCCTTTTACTAAAATAGAATTTCCCTGCACTTCAAAGCCATTTTTTACATCCCCATGAACTACCACATTGTTCACAAAATATATATTACCTGTATGGAAATCTACGTTACCCCTTACATTCAAAAGGTTTTTTACTGAAATATTGCCATCTTCGTCATAATAAACATATCCATTGACCAAAGATATAAGCTGGTTTGGATTTTTAGGATTTACAGCACAATTGGAGCCAATAGGGAACTTCTTTTCTTTGTAAATAAATCTGTCATCATATTTGTCCACCTCTTGAGGTGAAATTTCCTCGAACTCAGCAATAACTTGATTCCTAATAACATTTTGAACATAACCGAGATTATAAAAATCCATTTTACCATCTTCTTTCTCCTTTGGTTTTAAATCCTTATAGTTAAAATCTGGATCAAAAAAGTGACGAAGGTAATACATAAATTTTCCCTTTGCCATATAAATACCTACGAATCCTTACTCCAATAATTATCCCTAATAATATCCCCAGTTCATTAGCACAAATATCCATAATTGAAAATTCCCTAAAAGGCACAAAAAACTGTATATATTCCAATATGATACCTACCATTAAACTCATAAGGGATAAAAAAGTTGCTTTTGTGATATTAATTGAATATACAAAAGGCATGAGTGATAACAAAAAATACATCCCCATATGATAAAATTTGTCAGATTGCTCAAATTCATATGGTGGTCTTACTCCAGGAGACAAAGATAGCCATATATCCGTGACTAAAAGAAAGACCCACATGATAGCCAAAATCACTTGAAGTCTCTTAATTCCTTTGACTGCCATATAATATTTTGTCTATATTTATATATCTTAATGGTGACTTCATTATTACCTAACCTAATCTTGCATATAATTACAAGTAATTATATCTTCAGTTGTGAAACTTAGAATAACCTGAATTTTGCAAAACCTAAAAAATTTTTTATTCTTAAATAAAGGGGTTAGTCAATGGATAATAAGGAGAAATTGTCATTTTTGGTGCTCCATGGATTTGGAGGCTCTCCATTTGAGGTAGAACCAGTGGTTGATGTGTTAAGAGAAAATGGTTTTAAAAACATCGTTTGTCCAACTTTACCTGGACATTGTGAGGACATTAATGCCTTTAAAAAAACACGGTTTAAAGATTGGGCATTGGAGGCAGAAAAAAATTACTTGGAACTTTTTCATAAAGGGCTTAGACCAATTGTTATTGGGCTTTCAATGGGTGGGAGCATAGGAATGTATCTTGCCCAAAGATATCCGGTCTCTGCACTAATTACAATAGCTTCTCCAGTTTATCTATACAAATTATTTCCTTTTGAGGGTCCATCTAAATTACTACCTTTAATCGGAATTTTGCGATTTATAAAACCAGTTGTAAAAGTGCCAAAAGCAACTAAAGAGGCCAGAGAAATAGCACCATTTAAAGGATACGATGGATTTTTTGCACTAAGCCCGTTATATAGCTTTATAAAGGCATTAAAAAATATAAGATATAATCTTCCACTGATCAGTTGCCCAATACTTGTTTTACATTCGCCCCATGATATAGTGGTGCCAGTCTCTAATGCGTGGGAAATCATAACAAAGGTAAGATCTGAAGTAAGAAAACTGGAGTTGTATCCAATTATGGAACAAATAACCACAAGACATCTGCTCACCACCCACAAGGAAACCAAAGACAAAGTAAAAAAGTCCATTTTATCTTTTATCTATGAAATAAATCAAATATGACATATATCCCAATAACTAATCATAATAATGACGAAAAAATTAATGAGTGGTCATTGGTCTTAACAGCACTATGCATTGATCATGTTATACAAAAAACTGAGAATGGATTTTATTTAAAGGTAAGATCCGAAGACAAAGAACGGGCTATCAAAGAAATTTTGGAATTTGAGAAAGAACTAGAAGAAGATCTAAAGGAACAAAACCACGAAAATACTAAAAACATCAAATCTGGATACAGCATAGAAAGCTCCATCTGGATATTATTTTTTATTTTTTTATTTCACATAATATCAAAAAACCTCTTCCCACCATTAGAACAACTTGGATGTGCCAATAGTTGGGCAATTTATAAAGGAGAATGGTGGAGGCTTATAACAAGCCTAACCCTCCACAAAAATATCCCTCATGTCCTCTCCAATATATTTTGGGAGGGAGTATTTATCTACTTTCTTTTAAAAGAGATTCCTCCATCTATTGGCTGGGCACTGATATTTCTAGGAGGGGCTCTGGGGAATTTGTTAAATTATTTTTTTCATCCATTAAGTCACATTAGTCTTGGTTTTTCCACGTGTGTATTTGCAACAATTGGAATCTCTATTGGCATTAGAGGTATTCAAAACCCGAAAGATATCGGAGTATATGCAATGAGTGGATTGGGACTCTTTGCCATGCTTGGAATTGGTGCCCAAGGTGTTGATGTAGGAAGCCATTTCTTTGGACTCATTACAGGGTTTATAATTGGCGCTGTTTTTCAACTACTAAATTTAAATATAACAAAGATAAAAGCAGGATATCTCTTTTTTGCCTTATTTTTAATCATTGCTATATCTTGGGCCTTAGCTATATTTTGGGGTAAAAATTATGTGTAATTGCAATTTTTTACCTTTGCTAAAACTCATTTTTGTTCATCTTGAATTATAATCTGGCACGGGATTTTTTAATATATAATTGTACAGGGCTGAAAAGATATTTTTCTTTATTCTTGTCTCCTTGGACCAGATTTGTTCAAAAAAATCCATTACCTTAGATCTTGATGTATCTTTCGCTGATGGACATGGATTTTCTACAACTGGTATATCAAATTCCTTTGCCAGTTTTATAATTTTTTGCTTTTCAATTAAAAGGAGAGGACGAATGAGATAAAATTCACCTTTAAAAAAAATCTCTTTTGGATACATGGTCTCAACCCGACCACCGTAAAATAGATTCATAAAAAATGTACTCACCAAATCGTCACCTGTATGGCCAAGGGCAAGATGAGTTAATTTAAATTCCTTTACTAACTCAAACAGCTTCTTTCTTCTCCGCCAGGCACAAAAAAAACAAGGAGAATTTGATCTATTCTCATCACTATGGGCCATTAAACCAAAATCTGTTACAGTAAAATAGCCTGAGACGCCTAACTCTTTTACCCATGAAACAAGATGGTTGTGATTATTTCTATCAAACCCAGGATTAATGTGAAGGGCCATAAGCTCAATCTCAAAAGGAAGCTTCTTTTTTATCAAAGTTAAAATCTTTAGTAAAACTCCACTATCAACTCCCCCTGATATGGCAACTCCTATCCTGGCTCCAGGAAAGAGCATACTTGCTGAGGCCATTAATTTTGATGTTTTTGAAATACATGATTTTTGAATATATGAAATCTTCCCCACTTGAGAAATTCCTCCTTGTGAAATTCTTGTGTATTGACTACCAGACAAACTATGTTTATAGCTTATAAGCGACCTATCAAATTCTTCCCAACAAATCACTTCATAATTACAAAAGAGGGAAGATATTCATCTAAAAAATCAAGGAGATTAATATGGCAAGAATTACGGTAGAAGATGCACTTAAAAAGGTCAACAATAGGTTTGTTATTGCACACATGGCTATGAGAAGGGTTAGAATGTATCATCAAGGCTATAAACCCCTTATAGAATGCAATAACACTGAGATCGTAACTGCCTTAAGGGAAATCGCTGCAGGAAAAGTAAAACTCAAAAAATCCATTAAAGAGGCAGGAATAGAGGTTTAAATTACCATGAAAAGAGATTACTATGAGATACTTGGCGTATCTAGAACCGCAACCACAGAAGAGATAAAAAAGGCATATCGAAAACTTGCCTTCCAATACCACCCAGATAGAAATCCTGACGATCCAGAGGCAGAACAAAAATTTAAGGAAGTAAGCGAGGCCTATCAGGTTCTAAGTGACCCACAGAAGAGGTCCACCTATGATAGATTTGGCCATGAAGGCTTAAATAACTTTGGTTACAATAACTTTAGATCCAGTGAAGACATATTTGAGGAGTTCTTTTCCTCATTCAATGATATGTTTGATGATTTTTTTGGTTTTGGAGGACGTAGAAGAAGTGGAACTAACAGGGCTAGAAGGGGATCAGATCTAAGATATGACCTAACAATATCGTTTGAACAAGCCGCATTAGGCGCCCAGGTAGAAATAGAAATACCTAAGGAAGAGGACTGTCCAGAATGTTCAGGTTCAGGGATTGAGCCAGGTCATTCAGCAGAAACTTGTTCATATTGTGGGGGGAGAGGACAGGTCTTTCAACGCCACGGCTTTTTCAGAATCTCAACCACATGCCCCCAATGTGGTGGAATGGGCAGAATAAATAGACATCCGTGTAAACGATGCCGTGGGGAAGGGAGAATAATAAACAACAAGAAAATAACTGTAAACATCCCTCCTGGCGTGGACAATGGAACCAGGCTTAGACTGAGAGGCGAAGGAGAAGGCGGAAGTTTTGGCGGACCTTCAGGTGATCTCTACGTGGTACTCAGTGTTGAGCCCCATGATACTTTTAAGAGACAAGGACAGGACTTGATAGTTCCAATAGAGATCTCATTTGTACAGGCTGCACTGGGTGCAAAAATAGAAATTCCAACATTGGAGGAACCTGTAAAGGTTGAAATACCAAAAGGAACTCAGCCAGGGGAAGTACTCAGGATAAAAGGTCTTGGAATTCCTTATGTAGGTCAGAAAAAACGAGGAGACCTCCTTGTTGAGGTAAACATAAAGACACCTACTAATCTCTCAAAAAAACAAATTGAACTATTAAAAGAATTTGAAAGACTTGAGAAAAAAAAGCCCAGAAATAAGGTAAAAGATTTTTTTAAAAGGGCCATGGGAGGATAAATGGAGCACAAATTAACTCATGTATTAGATGATGGCTCTATAACAATGGTGGACGTCTCAAAAAAAAAAGATACCAGAAGGATAGCCATATATGAAATTGTCATAAACCTATCAGAAACCACTTATAATCTCTTAAAAAAAAATAGTCTTCCCAAAGGCGATGTGTTAAACACCGCCAAAGTAGCTGGAATCCTTGCTGCCAAAAACACCCCTCACTTAATACCCCTGACTCATCCTCTACCCTTGACTTATCTAGACGTTAGATTTTACCTAAATGACCAGGAATTTTCCATTAGGATAGAAGCTGAAGCAAGGACCACTGCAAAAACAGGAGTGGAAATAGAAGCAATGGTAGCAGCCCATATTGCTGCTATAACAATCCATGATATGTGCAAATCAGTTCAAAAGGATATTTTAATATCAGAAGGAAAACTCGTATATAAAAGTGGCGGAAAAAGTGGAGAATATACCTATAATCCTGGGTAAATTAGTAATGGGGCAAATGGATCCTTAAATACTATCCTAACTTCCCAAAAACAATCATTTTGTCTTTTAATCAGGGACTTGACATGAAAAGAGAGAAACAAATTACCCCTCTTAGTCAAATAAGAAATTTTAGCATAATAGCTCATATTGACCATGGGAAATCCACTCTTGCCGATAGGATCCTGGAGATAACAAAAGTGGTATCACAAAGGGAGCTTAGAGAACAATTTTTAGATCGTTTGGACTTAGAAAGGGAAAGGGGAATTACTATAAAATCTCAAACAGTCCGGATACCTTACACCCATACAGATAATCAAAAATATATTTTAAACCTCATAGACACTCCAGGACATGTTGACTTTAATTATGAAGTCTCAAGGAGCCTAGCTGCATGTGAATGTGCTGTTTTACTTGTTGATGCAACCCAGGGAGTAGAAGCCCAAACTCTAGCAAATGTATATCTGGCATTGGAGCATGATTTAGAGATAATACCAGTTTTAAATAAGATTGATCTACCAAGTGCAGAGCCTGATAGGGTAATTCAAGAGATTGAAGAGGCCATTGGGCTGGATTGTACTGATATAATAATGGTTAGTGCCAAAACAGGGGAAAATGTAGATAAATTAATTAATGCTATTATAAAAAAATGTCCTCCTCCAAAAGGCGATATAAACGCACCATTAAAGGCCCTGATCTTTGATTCATGGTATGATTCCTATCTTGGAGTAGGGGTGTTGTTTCGCATTTTTGATGGCTATTTAGAAACTGGCCAAGAAATTCAGATGTTTTCAACTAAAAAGAGATATGAAATTGTGCAACTTGGAGTCTATTCGCCAAATCCAAAAGAAGTCAATTTTTTAGGGCCTGGAGAAGTAGGTTTTTTATTTGCAAATATTAAAGAAATCAAAGACGCACGGGTAGGTGACACAATAACCTGGGCAAATAATCCCACTAAAAGGCCGTGTCCTGGATTTAAACGAGCTCAACCAATGGTCTTTTGTGGGTTGTATCCAACTGAACCAGCAAAATTTGAACTTCTAAAAAAATCCTTGGAAAAACTCCAATTAAATGATTCTGCATTTGTATTTGAGCCTGAAACATCTACAGCGCTTGGCTTTGGTTTTAGGTGTGGCTTTTTGGGATTGCTCCACATGGACATTATTCAGGAGAGGCTTGAGAGGGAATTTAAGGCAGAGCTTATTGCCACTGCCCCGTCTGTTGTATATGAGGTCAAAACTACTGATGGAAAGGTCTTTAAAATTGATAATCCCAGCAAGATGCCTCCCCCTGGGAAAATCGCTGAAATCAAAGAACCTTTTGTAAGGATGGATATCCATGTACCCCATGAATATGTGGGAAATGTACTCTCCTTATGTGAAGAAAAAAGGGGAGTGCAAAAGGACATTAGATACCTATCATCTTCCAGGGTAATTGTTACATATGAGCTTCCTTTTGTTGAAATAGTGTACGACTTTTTTGACAAACTAAAATCCTATACCAGGGGATATGCATCTCTTGATTATGAATTTATAGGATTTTATCCTGGTGATATGGTTAAGTTAGATATTCTTATAAACGGCGAGCCAGTGGATGCCCTATCAACCATTGTGCACAGGGAAAATGCCCATAGGATTGGGAGAGAGCTTGCCCTTAGATTAAAAAGGATCATTCCAAGACAATTATTTGAAGTAATTATCCAGGCAAGCATAGGAACAAGAATTGTTGCAAGGGAGAGGATCCCGCCTTTTAGAAAAAATGTTACAGCTAAATGTTATGGAGGAGACATAACCAGGAAAAGAAAACTGTTGGAAAAACAAAAACAGGGCAAAAAGAGAATGAAAAAAATGGGTAACATTGAAATCCCACAAGAGGCATTTTTGGCAGTGCTTAAAAAGGATTAA
>Ga0256842_1002464_pt1 | contig 13244 bp, 15 predicted proteins | sample 4559240metaG_FD_185973 | JGI IMG/M metagenome (GOLD analysis project Ga0256842, IMG submission 185973) | Hydrothermal vent microbial communities from Guaymas Basin, Mexico - 4559-240 | ecosystem: Environmental > Aquatic > Marine > Hydrothermal vents | place: Mexico: Guaymas Basin | collected...
GATTCTAAAATCTCTAATATAGTTATATCTTCTTTTAAAAGTTCACTTAAAAAACCCTCTAAAATCTCAAAGTTTGCTTTGCTTCTTAGGATTCGCTTTATTGCCCAGTCGAAGCTTATTAGTTTTCTTTGCATATCTTGTTAGCCTTATTTTATTAATTCCTAATTAAACCACTCCTAAAAGAAGTAGTTTAATTCAAAACGGTATTCACTATATGATAAATCAGCTTTTGTGTTACCATTTATATCTACAATATCATCTTTATAATCAGCAAAGCCCATTCTAACTTTAGCTTCTAAATTTTTACCGATATTTTTTCTAAAATCTATATGGATGATGTTTGCATCACCAACTACACCAGCTTTTTTATCATCAGTATCTTGTATAGCATAACGGGTCATAACACTAAAACCTTGTTCTTTAAATGTATAACCTGCTCTAATCATATAAGTTTTTGTGTTAGCATTCAAGTTGTATTGACCCATCGCACGAGTAAATCCACCAGTTGGAAAACTTCTCCATGGAGCTACTATATCAGCCTCATCAGCTACTTTAGAGTAACCAAAACGAGCTAAAAAAGCATCATTTTTAATATCTACTCTTAAAGCTATAAGGTTTGTATCTAAACTTTCTTTAGTGTAGCTTGTGCAGATGATACCAGTGTCAAAGTTGTTATAACAGCTAGACTCATTTTATTTATATTCATAAAAAACCCTTTAATTGTACTGAATTATAGGCAAATTTTTATTATACAAATCTTATTTGAATTTTATGCAAAAATAAAACGGTTTATACCATTATGGTATTCGTGTGCTAAAACTTTATCGTGAGCTTTTAGTATAGAATCTACAAGATATAAACCTAAACCAAAACTATTTTTTGATGGGTTCTCTTTTGTAAATGGTTCTATGTAGTATTTGATAGGATGTTTGATACATTCACCTTTACTTTCAAAACATAGTTCATCATTAATCATCAAGATTTTAACATGTTTATCTGGTGAATATTTTATACCATTATCTATCATATTTTTTATAGCAGTTGTATATAGTCTATACGAGGCTAAAATTTTTATGTTAGCTTGAACATCAATCGTAACATTTTCTTCATCTACCATAGCCATATCAATCGCACCATCTATAATATCAACTAAACGATACTCTTTAAAATCTTGTTTATCGTTTATACTTGTTACCTCTTCAATCATTGCAAATTCAGATACTAAAGATTCTAATCGACCAAAGATAGATGTAAATCTATCTCTTTGTTTTTGAGTTGGTAACATTTGAGTAGCGATAGTACCTTTTGCTATAGGTGTTTTGAGTTCGTGCATAATATTTCGTAAAAAAAGTGTTCTCGATTCTAGTAAGTTTATGATTTTTTGTCTAGCTGATTCTAACTCATTAGATATAAGTCCTATCTCATCTACTGCACTTGTTTTAAAAGATATATCCATATCTACATTACCAAATAAAGCGATTTTTCTTCTTAAACGAATCAATGGTCTCAACTTTTGTAAAATCATAAAAAATGATGTAAATATAATCGCAATAATAGTTGCATAAGTATAAAAAACATTAAAATATTTATAAGGTTTTAACTCCTCGTCTTGTATAAGAATCGAAGCTTTTTTTGTTTGAATATAAAAATATATCTGCTTTTTATATTGAATCATTGTTGCTCTTAAATCACTTACATATTTTTGAGTATATAAACCTTTGTTGTTTAACATTAGAGATTGATCTAAGTTTCTAAAACCTTTTTGTTTTAAAAGTTCACCTTTTTCTATAATAGCTTTTTGAACGATATTTTCTTTAACTATTTTTAGTTGATATAAGGCAAGATTTACTTCTAGCATAGTTTGAGAGTTGTTATTTTGTTCATTAGCACGATAGATTTGTGTAATGATAGAAAATTTTGTAAAGATGTTATCAATGTACTGTTGTTTGTTTAATTTGTAAAATTCAAAAAATACTGCACTAACACTTATGACAGTTACAACTAATGCAAAGAGTACGGTGATTAATACAGCATGATTTTTCAAAATATACCTACGGTTTTAGTAGTTTATAGCCAACACCTCTTACAGATTCTATAAGAGTTTTGTCACCAAGTTTGTTACGGATTCTACCCACCATAACATCTATACTTTTGTTTGAACTATCTTCATTTATAGCATTTACATTATGAATCAAATCTTCACGAGAAACTACTAAACCTTGTTTAGCAATCATATAAGATAAAATCCCAAACTCTGCATTTGTTAGGTCAATGTTTCTATTTTTATATGTGATTATCATTGTTGATTTATCACATTTAAAATCACTTTTAGATTCATCTTTTGATTCTATACGAGCTTCATATCTTCTAAGAACAGAGTGGATTCTAGCCTCTAATTCTCTAGGGTCATAAGGTTTTGGAAGATAATCATCTGCACCCAATTCTAAAGCTTTTATCTTGTCGGTAACATCACTTCTAGCTGATGATATGATGATAGGTATATCTTGTCTTTCACGGATAGATTCACAAACCTCTAAACCATCCATACCAGGTAGAGTTAAATCTAAAATCACCAAATCAAATGGTTCTAATTTTAATATACTTACGGCTTTAAAAGGGTCATCTTCTGTGACAACCTCAAACTTAAACTGCTCCAAGTACTCTGTAAGAATCTCGGCTAATTCTAAGTCATCTTCAATCATTAATATTTTTGTCATAAGGGTATCTTAGCGAATCGGGGATAATGGGGAGTTAATACCCCATTATAAATTTTTTAAACTTATTCCCACTCTATTGTAGCAGGTGGTTTACTTGATATATCATAAACTACACGATTGATTCCATCAACTTCATTTATGATTCTTCTTGAAATTCTTTCTAGTAAATCGTGAGGTAGGTGTGCAAATGTTGCTGTCATACCATCAACTGCCTCTACAACTCTTACACAAACTGTGTTATCATAAGTACGGTTATCACCCATAACACCAACAGATTTTACATTTAAAAGAACTGCAAATGCTTGCCAAGTTTTAGCATAGTATCCACTAGCTTTTAACTCATCTAGTAAAATAACATCAGCCTCACGAAGTAAAGTTAAGTCTGGAACATTAACATCACCCATAATTCTTATAGCTAAACCCGGTCCAGGGAATGGGTGACGGTTAATCATACCCTCTGGAAGACCTAACTCTAAACCGATTTTACGAACTTCATCTTTGAAAAGTTCTCTTAAAGGCTCGATTAGTTCAAAATCCATCCAATCTGGTAAACCACCAACATTATGGTGAGATTTAATAACTTCAGATGGACCATTTACACTTATAGATTCTATAACATCTGGGTAAAGTGTACCTTGTGCTAAAAACTTGATTCCATCATGTTTTTTTGCTTCTTTTTCAAACTCTTCTATAAAAGTGTGACCAATGATTTTTCTTTTTTGTTCAGGGTCTGAAACACCAGCTAATTTACCTAAAAAGTTATCAACAGCATCAACAGTGATAAGTGGAGTTTTAAGATTGATTTTGAAAACCTCTTCAACTTGTTCACGCTCACCTTTTCTTAAAAGACCATTATCAACAAATACTGGAATCAGTTGATCGCCAATCGCTTCATAAAGCATAGCAGCAACGACAGAGCTATCAACCCCACCACTAAGACCACAGAGAACTTTTCCATCACCAACTTTTTCACGAATAGATTCGATTTGTTGTTTTAAGAAATGCTCCATTTTCCATTTTTCAGTAACTCCACAAATGTTTTTTGCGAAATTTCTAAGCATTAAGTAACCCTCTTCTGAGTGTTGAACCTCTGGGTGATACTGCATAGCATAAACTTTTTTCTCTTCGTTAGCTATCGCTGCGAAAGGTGAGTTTGCTGATGTAGCGATAGGTGCAAAACCTTCTGGTAAAACATCTACTTTATCAGAGTGAGACATCCATACTATACGGTTATCATCACAATCAGCTAAAAGTGGTGAATCTGTTTCTATTTTAAGTTCAGCTTTACCATATTCGTGATGATTTGAACGGATAACACTTCCACCAAAATCAACAGCAATTCTTTGCATACCATAACAGATACCAAGAATTGGAAGACCCATATCGTAAACACCTTTATCTACCTCATAAGCATCTTTATTATAAACACTTGATGGACCACCACTAAGAATCACACCCTTAGGATTTTTTGCTTTAATCTCCTCTACCGATGTATGGTAAGGTAAAATTTCACAATAGATTTTATCTTCACGAAGACGACGAGCTATAAGTTGAGTATACTGAGAACCAAAGTCCAGTACAATAATACTAACATTTGTCATATAAATGCCTTTAAAATAGGATAATTAATTGTTGAAAGGATACTATAAATTTAATTAAAAATAGATTTGTGATTTTTTAATATAAATGAGATTATAAGTTATAACTTAACTAAGAAAAGAATCAAACTAAAAAATAATTTTAAAGAATCAATTCAGTAGCAAAGTTCATAGTAACACAGTGTAGTGAACCATGTTGTTTTATGAGAGTGGAGCAATTTATAGGGATAATATCTCTACTCTTAAAATTATCTCCAAATATTTTAAGTGCTATATCATCCTCTTTTGTACCATAAGTGGGAACTAAAATAGCACCATTTACAAATAAAAAGTTAGCATAAGTAGCTGGTAGCCTCTCATCTTCAAAATATATAGGGCTACTCATAGGGAGTGGAATCAGTTTATAGTTTTTCTCTTTAACTATTGTTTGTAGTTCACTCTCCATCAGTTTTAACTCTTTGTAATGCTCATCATCTTTATCATCACAAGCTACATAGGCTATGGTGCTTTTATCTACAAATCTAGCAAGTGTATCTATATGTGAATCTGTATCATCACCAGCTAGATAGCCGTGATTTAGGTATAAAACATCATCAACACCAAAAATATCGTTTAGTTTTTTAGTTATCTGCTCTTTTGTTAAAGTTTTGTTTCTATTTTTATTTAGTAAGCAGTTTGAGGTTGTTAAGATGGTATCTACTCCATTACTCTCAACACCACCACCCTCTAATATAAAGTTTACAGATTCCATCTCAGAATCGTAATATTTTGAGATGGCTTTACTCATAAGATTATCTTTAGTAGATTCAAACTTACCACCCCAACCATTAAAAGTGAAATCTAGTAATTTTACTTTTTTATCATCCTCAATAGATAAAGCTGAACAGTCTCTAGCCCAAGTATCATCACCCTCATATTCCACAAAAAATAGATTCTTATCATCTTTAAAAAGAGATTCTACATAAGGTTTATCAGCACAAATAACTAAACATTTTTGATATTTTATGACAGCTTTTATAATCTCTATGAAGTTACTCTCAGCCTCTTTTAGGTACTCACACCAATCACTATTTTTATGTGGAAATATTATTTGTGTAAAAGTTTGTTTTTCGAACTCTGCTATTAATCTTTTCATAATTAATTATATCAAAAAGCACCACAATTTGCTATAATTCATCTATGGCAAATATAATTTTAAATAAAACTAATTTTTTTAACAATTTACAAATAATTTTAGATAAAACCAAATCAAAAGATAAGATAGCTTTGGTTTTAAAAGATAATGCTTATGGTCATGGAATCGTTGAGATTGCTGAGATGGCTCGTGAGTTTGGTGTGAGTAGGGCTGTTGTTCAAAGTTGTGATGAAGCTTTGATGGTGGAGAGTTTTTTTGAGTATATCTTAGTGTTAGCTGATTTTCCAACTTCACAAAACCATAAAATAAGATATACGATAAATAGTGTAGATTCTATAAAAAATTTCCCAAAAGGTACAAAGGTTGAACTAAAAGTAGATACTGGGATGCACCGAAATGGAATTGTTATGGTTGAACTAAAAGAGGCACTATCGCAGATAAAAAAGTATGATTTAGTTTTAGAAGCTGTTTTTACACACCATAGAAGTGCTGATGAACTTACAAGTGAATGGTTTTGGCAAAATGAGAATTTTAAAAAGGTTAAAGATGAGGTTTTAGGTTTAGGTTATAAAAATCTAAGGTTTCACTCCTCAAACTCAGCTTCACTTTTTAGGTTTGATAATTTTAGTGAAGATATGGCTAGGGTAGGTGTTTGTGCTTATGGTTGTATGGAATTGGCTAAACCTTTAGAGGTTGTTGGTTTTAAACCTGTACTATCGCTATATGCTGATAAAATCTCATCAAGAGAGTTAAAAAAAGGTGATGCTATCGGTTATGGTGCTACTTATAGAGTTGATGAAGATTGTGTAGTTAGCAGTTACGATTTTGGTTATGGTGATGGTTTTTTGAGATCTTTTTCAAACAACTACACAACACCAGATTCTAAAAAACTTGTGGGTAGAATCTCTATGGATAACAGTTCATTTATCTCGAATGATGATAAGATTCTTATCTTTGATGATGCTAGAGTTATCGCTTCATCTGCTAAAACTATAAGTTATGAGGTTTTAACATCATTAAAAGCTAACATAAAAAGGGAAGTGGTTTGTTAAAATTTTTAATTTTATCGCTACTTATGGTGGTATCTGTTTTGAGTGGTAAAGTTATAGCACAAATAGATGAAGCATCTGGAATCTGTTTTGTAGAAAATTCTAAAAGTTTAGTTGTTGTAAATGATGAGGGTTGGCTTTATGAGATAACTAAAAAAGGTAAAACTATCCGTAAAAAGTATCTTGGTGATTACGATTTAGAGGGTGTTGATTATGATAAAAAAACTAAAAAACTTTTTTTAGCTGTTGAGGGTAGGGAGAGTATTTTAGTTGTTGATTTTAAAACTTTTAAGATTATAAAAGAGTTAAAAGTAAAACGAACATATAAAGGTATAAAACTTTTAAAAAAGTCAAAAGGTGCTGGTTTTGAGGCTATCGCTGTTGATAATGGAGATATATATCTATCAAACCAATCAAAGATAACTTATAAAAAAAGATTAAAAGAGAACGCTTCTGTCATAGTGAGAGTATCGCTTTTAGATAAAAAAAAGTTAAAAATAAAAGAGATTTATAATCATGGTTATATAGATATAGCTGGAATCACTTTTCATAATGGTTTCTTATATATGGTTAGTGATAAAAAGAATCTATTTATAAAGTACGATTTAACAAATAGTAAAACTATATATAAAAGAAAATTACCAAAATATGCACAAGAGGGAATCTGTTTTGATAACAGTGGTCATATCTATGTTGCTGATGATAATGGTAGAGTTTTAAGGTATAAAGAGAAAAATTATCTAAAATAATTTTAAATTTTACAGATTTTATCTCTCAATCTGCTATAATACGGAAATACAATTTAATACTTAGTATATGCTTAAAATATATGTGTATTTATATTTTATTTAGATAAGGTAGAGGTTTAAAATGACATATGGCGAATATTACTATCTCATAAAGTATGATATGAGATTAAAAGATGGAGTTTGGGTTACAAATAAACCAAGAATCACTATACCATCTCGAATGAATCGAGAAGAAGCACTTGTGTATTACACAAATAAATTTGCAAAGTATTGGGTGACTATAGGTGTTAGAAAATAGTTATCTTGTTCTTATGGTAATACTCTTTTAATTTTCCAAAATTTATTTTTCCAGTAAGGGTTGTATATACTAGAGATAGTTACACCTATTTTACTTGATGTGTGCATAAATTTATCTTTTTCTATCATAATTCCAGTATGTCTAGTATCATAACCTGTTTTAAAAAAGATTAAATCTCCACTTTTTGAGTGGTATCTATTTACTTTATATCCAATCTTAGCTTGTTCTCTTGTTGTTCTAGGAATCTTAATCCCAAAAGCATCTTTATAAATTCTTTGTGTAAAAGCTGAACAATCAATGCCAGAAGAGTTATCTCCACCATATTTATAAGGTGTACCTTTCCATTTACTATACTCTTGTAAAAGTTTGTTTTCTACAAAATCACCATTAGTTTTAAAAACTTTATGTTTATCTTGTTTAATACTTTTTGTATAAGCTGGGTTTCCTCTTGTGGAACACCCAGTTAATAAAATAAAAAAAGATAGAGAAAGAAGTAGTGGTTTCAAGTGGTGATTTTAACTATTGCATTTGGAAATATAACTCCATCGACCCCAAGTAAAGCCATATTGTGTATCTCTTTTTCATTAGATAATGAAACAAGTATCTTAGAATCAAAAAGGTAATTATTTGCTATATTTTGAGTCTCTGATGATATATGTTTATCTATCACTATAAAAGAAGCATTAAGATTTGAAGCATATATAACCTCTGTTATATTTTTAACACCTACAGCAAAATTTATATCATTTAAGTTTAGATACTCTATAACATCTAAGTTATCTTCACTAAACTCTACAAATATAGTAGAAGAGGGTGGAGTGTTGTTTATAGCTTCTATATCTTGTATATGATAAAATGATTCACTTTGTATAAATCTATGACCAAATAGTAACATTATTTATTGTCTACACATTCACTACAGCAGTAGTATCTGTTTTCACTAATGATAGCATCATCAATACTTACATATGTCCCACAAGTGGCACACTCAACCATATCGTTTGTTTTTGGTTTTTCATTATCTTTTTTTTTAGAACTATTTAACGGTTTCTTTTTTATAAATAAAAAATAGACAACAGCTATAATAGCAACAATGAGTAAAACTTTAAGTATCATTTTCCATCACCTTTCATAAGTAAATAGTGTCTGTTTTGTGTTTGGATAATTTTATGTTTCATATCTTCAACTTCATCATAAACTTTTTCACCTTTATAAAAAAGTAGTTGTGAATTTTCATCACGAAATCCATCACTAAGTTTTAGAAGCATTTTAGTATCTGTTACAGCACGAGATGTGATTATATCAAAGATTTGATGCTCCATTTCCTCAACTCTTTTTTTCACAACAGTTACATTTGTTAAACCCAAATCTGCTTTAACAAATTGTAAAAAACTTGCTCTTTTCATCAATGGTTCAACAAGTGTTACTTTTGTATCTGGTAAAGCTATAGCTAAAATCATACCAGGGAAACCAGCACCTGTACCTATATCTAAAAGTGTATCTACTTTAGGTAAAAAGCTTACAGGGTAAACAGCATCATATATAAACTCATCCACCATCTCTTCACTTTTAGCACCTGTTAAGTTATGGATTTTGTTCCATTTAAACAGGTTCTCTTTATATTTTTGTATGTTAAACCAAAAATTATCTGGTAGTTCAATTTTATCATCAGTAAGTGTTTTTTTTAAATCTATCAATCTTTTCTCTTTATATCTTATTTTGAAGAAATATATCCATCTCATTTGCAGGTATAGGTTTTGAATAAAAATAACCTTGAATGTTATTACATCCATTTGCAAGTAAAAAATCTCTTTGGTACTCTGTTTCCACACCCTCTGCGATAAGGCTTAAGTTTAAACTTTTACCAAGTGCAATGGTTGCTTTTGTTATAGCTATATCATCCTCATCTTCGGGTATATCTTTTATAAAACTTCTATCAATTTTTAATTTATCAACTGGTAGTTTTTTAAGGTAGCTAAGTGATGAGTAACCTGTTCCAAAATCATCTATAGCTATCTCAATACCAAGATTTTTAATCTCATTTAGTTTTAAAATCGCCTCATCAGGGTTATTCATAATTTGCCCCTCTGTTACTTCAAGTTCAAGCCATCTTGGAAAAAAATCTAGTGATTCCATAGTTTCTATAAGTGTAGGTAAGAAATCATCTCTATCAAGTTGTTTTATAGCTAGATTTAATGCTAAAATACCAGGATTTAGCCCATCATCATACCATTTTTTAAACTGTTTCATAGCTATTTTCATAACAATTCTATCAATCTCTACGATAAGACCATTCTCCTCTGCTATAGGTATAAACTGATCTGGAAATATAAAGCCAAGTTCTGGATGTTTCCATCTAATCAAAGCTTCCATACCTGTTAAACTGTTTTTACTTGCATCAATTTGTGGTTGAAAATATACTAAAAATTGTTCCTCTTTTATCGCTATTCTTAGGTTGTTTTCTATTGTAATTCTTTGAAATGCTAAGGATGTCATCTCTGAAGAGTAAAATTGAAAGTTATCTCTACCCTCATCTTTTGCTTTATACATCGCACTATCAGCAAATTTTAGTAGATCATTTTTATCTGTAGAATCATCTGGAAATATACTTATACCTATACTTACTGATATAAAAAGAGTTTGTTTGTTTATCATAATAGGCTCTTTCATAGCATCTACAATTTTAGTTGATAGTTGTGCAGGAACTTTTATATTTTTTATATTTTTTAAGATTATGGTAAATTCATCACCACCCAATCTAGCTAAAACATCTTCCTCTCTTAGTATATTTTTTAAACGAGAAGCTACTTCAATAAGAACTATATCACCAACATTATGTCCAAGTGTATCGTTGATTTTTTTGAACTGATCCAGATCTATAAATAAAAGGGCAAACTGTAATCTACTTTTTTTTGATTGAGATATAGTTTGTAATAATTTTTCATTTAAAAGAGTTCTATTTGGAAGATAAGTTAATGGGTCATAGTTTGCTTTTTTATGTAACTCTTTTTCTTGAATTTTTAAAAGTTTCTCATCTGCAATCTGTTTTGTTATATCTGTATCAAAAATTACAAATACATCTTCACCTTTATATTTTATAGGGTGGATTAACGATTGAACATAGTAGATTGAGCCATCTTTTCTTTGATGTTTTGTTTTATTTAAAAGTTTACCATCTTTTAAACCTTTTTTAACCATAGACATAGCTACATCTTTTGTTAATTCTGGATTGATGTCAAGAACACTCATATTTAAAAGTTCTTCTGAAGTGTATCCTAATGTTTTAGATGCTTTTTTATTTACATAAAGGTATTTTAGGTTTTCAATATTTATGATATAAATCTCATTTGCAGTATTTTCTATAAGATGGAAAAATTCTTTAGCCTCTCTTTGCATATCTATCTGTTTTGTTATATCTTGAGTTGAACCTATGAGTTTGTATGGATTTTTATCTTCATCAAATATCACTTTACCACTTAATAGAATATCTCTTCTTTGACCATCTTTTCTTTTGATTCTAGCATGGAAAGTTATCACTTCACCAGTTTTCATAGCTTGTGTTAGTGCATTTTGTGCTTTTGGTAGATCTTCTTTAAATAGTAAAGAAAAAAATATCTCAAGATTTGGTTGTATAGAACCTTTTTCAATCCCATAAATTTCATAACTTTGATCAGACCATATAGATTCTTTTGTTTTTAGATTTACTTCCCAACTGCCAAGATTAGCTATAGATTCTAACTGTTTAAAAGAATCTTCTCTTGCTTTTAGTTTAAGGATGGTTGTCCTTAAATCATCATTATTCATATCTATTGGCATATTATTTCCTTCTTTATTTTCAAAGTAGATGCCCCATTTCGGCTTTTTTTACATCTAAATAATCTTTGTTATATTTATTTGTAGTCATAATTATAGGCACTCTATCTACAACCTCTATATCAGTAAGTGAACTGATTTTATGTGGGTTATTTGTTAATAACTTAATTTTTGAGATGTTGAAATGGTGAAGTATAAACGGCACTATCTCATAAGTTCTCTCATCTGCATCAAACCCTAACTGATGGTTTGCTTCAACAGTATTTGCACCTTTATCTTGAAGAGCATAAGCATTTATTTTATTTAATAAGCCTATATTTCTACCCTCTTGACGAAGGTAAATAACCATACCATTGGTTTCTTCTGCTAATTTTAGGGCATACTCTAGCTGATCTCTACAATCACACTTCAAGCTACCAATAGCATCACCAGTTAAACACTCAGAGTGAACTCTAACTATTGGAATCTCTTCTAGGTTCTCTTTATAGATAACTAAATGCTCTTTTTCGCCTTGTTTAAAGGCTTTTACTTTAAAATCACCAAATCTTGATGGTAAATTTGCTACTTCTGAAATTTTTATATTCATTATATTAATCTTTAAAAGGGTAAAATATTTTTATAAAATTATTATATCAAAAAAAGGTTTAAGATATGTTCCAAAGATTTCGTAGAACTCGTTTAAATAAACATCTTCGTGCATTAGTTAGAGAAACAACAGTAAGTGTGGATGATTTTATCTACCCACTTTTTATCCGTAGTGGTGAGGGTATAAAAACAGAAGTATCGTCAATGCCAGGTGTTTTTCAGATGAGTATAGATGAAGTTATCAAAGAGTGTAGTGAGTTAAAAAAGTTAGGAATCTACTCTATAATCCTTTTTGGGATTCCAGATGTAAAAGATTCTATCGGTTCAGATAGTTTATGTGAACATGGAATTATCGCTTCATCTGTAAAAGCGATAAAAAAAGTACATCCAGATATGTTTATAGTTACAGATCTATGTTTTTGTGAATATACAGATCATGGACATTGTGGAATTATTGATGAAAAAAATGAGACTGTAAATAATGATGCAACATTAGAAATATCAGCACAACAAGCTATCATCCATGCTAAAGCGGGGGTAGATATGATAGCACCATCTGGGATGATGGATGGAATCATAGAGACTCTTAGGGTTGCTCTTGATGGTGCAGGGTATGAAAACTTACCTATTATGGCATACTCAACAAAATTTGCTTCAGGATACTATGGACCATTTAGAGATGTAGCAGAATCTACTCCAAGTTTTGGTGACCGTGCATCTTACCAAATGGATCCAGCAAATCGCCGTGAGGCTATAAACGAATCTATCTCAGATGAGGCTCAAGGAGCAGATATACTTATGGTAAAACCAGCATTAGCTTACCTTGATATAGTTCGTGAGATAAAAGATAACACATCACTACCTATGGCTGTTTATAATGTAAGTGGTGAGTATGCGATGCTGAAATTTGCTGGGATGAATAACCTAATAGATTACGATAGAGTTGTTATGGAAACGATGATAGCTTTCAAACGAGCAGGAGCAGATATAATCATATCTTACCATGCTAAAGAGGTTGCGAAACTTTTACAAAAATAATATTTTAACCAAAATTGCTATAACCATAAGAAACACTCGGGCAGAGGGAATCTTATGGATATAATGTCCCCAGAAAAACAAACCACTTAATTGAATATTCTCGTATGTTCTTCTTTAAGAAATTTTTACCATATACTGATGTGTCAACCCTAATTCATACTAATCATAAACTATTCTAAGCAACTATTTCATTTTGTAACATAAACTCTTCATACTCAACTGGAGATAAATTATTATTAGAACTATGCATTCTTTGTCTATT